>Ga0209942_1001525_pt1 | contig 12501 bp, 11 predicted proteins | sample SalPonR1_A_D2_MG_FD_185695 | JGI IMG/M metagenome (GOLD analysis project Ga0209942, IMG submission 185695) | Salt pond soil microbial communities from South San Francisco under conditions of wetland restoration - Salt Pond MetaG R1_A_D2_MG... ... | reverse complement strand
AATTGAGAATCAAAAGAAAAAAGAACTTGACGAGAAGAAACACGAAATAGTAAGCATTTTAACCGATGAGATTATTAAGCGGTATTTCTACAAGGAAGGTTTGTATGAATACTACGTTGAAAACAATCCTGAAATCTTAGAAGCTAAATCTATTTTAAACGATAACCAGCGCTATTCAGAAATTTTGCAATAATTATTTTACCATCGCGATATGCGGAATTCCATCTTCAAGATATCCTTCGCCTATTTGCATAAAACCATGGCTTTCGTAGAAATCGGTTAAATATTGTTGAGCAGATAGTTTGATATTATCGGTTTTAAAACGCTCTTTGATAGCTTCTACAGAAGCTTTTAGAATAAGATGACCATAAGCATTTTTACGTTCACTTTCCTTAACCAAAACCCGGCCAATGGATGCTTCGTCAAAATAGAATCCTTGATCAAAACAGCGAGTGTAAGCAATTACTTTTCCATCCTTAACTCCTAAAATGTGTAATGCATTTTGATCCTTACCATCTATATCCTGGTAAACACAGTCCTGTTCTACTACAAAAACTTCAGACCGAAGTTGTAATATCTGGTAAAGCTCTTCAAGACTAAGTTCATTGAAATTTTTAATAAGAATTTCCATATTTCGAAGCAAGGTTTTTGATAAAAACAAAAGACTGTTTAAACAGTTTTAAACAGTCTTTTCTATACATTAATAATATCTCTAATTTTCAACCGGAATTTTATCTACACGCTTTTGATGTCTTCCACCTTCAAAAGAAGTTTCCAGAAAAATTTTAACCATATCTACTGCCTGGTGTTCTGAAACAAAACGAGCGGGAATACTCAATATATTAGCATTGTTGTGTTCTCTCGCCAGTTTAGTGATCTCACCCGTCCAGCATAAAGCAGAGCGAACTCCCTGATGTTTATTAGCAGTCATATTTGCACCATTACCACTGCCGCATATAATAATACCAAAATCTACTTTTTGGTTTTCAACATCATCGGCTACGGGATGCACAAAATCTGGATAATCTACACTATCATCACTATTAGTACCATAGTTAATAACTTCTATACCCTTGTTTTTAAGGTAATCAACAACTTTTTTCTTGTAACCGGTACCGGCGTGATCGTTTCCTATTGCAATTTTCATAATTAAGGTTTTAGCTAAAGCAAAGGTAAAAAAACCACTTAGTAACATTGCTATTTTCAATTGTTAATTACTTTTTAAATAAGCTTATAAATCAAGGCTTTAGTATTGACAATGCATTGTGGATAAGCATTGATGAGAAACTGAGAAACTTATTTGCGGGATCGGATTAAAATTTCAATAGCAAAATATCCGGGAGTAAATCAAATTATAAGTCTGTTATTTTTAGAGAAGTTATCAGCATATAAAAACAGGTTATGAACACTAATTTTATTTCCACTTATCCCGATTTGTTATTAAGATTCAATTTTTAAATATTGTTAAGTAAATATTAAAATACTAAGATTTCCAGTCTTTTATAACTTTAGAACTATGTTAATAAGTTGTTATCAAACTAAGCTAACTTAAAATCCAAGAAAAGCTTAAAAAAATTGTTCTACAAGTTAACAGACTATAATAACCATCAGTTTTAATTTTTATAAAAAGAAGAAAAAAAGATAATTATATATAATGTTAATAACATTGAATGCTATTTTCTGAATTTGAAATTATAGAATACGATTTTTAAATTTGATTTGAGTAAATATAAAAGTCTGGAAATGAATAAATTCTGAGTTGAATATTTTAAAAATTAAATTTAAAATACTGTAAAACAGATATTTAACTTAATTTAAATAGTAAATTGGTTCTTTAGAAAAGCTTATAGAATGATCCATGTAAAGTTGAGCAGATTCTATATTAACCTGGCTTTTTTTATTCAAAGAAAGATTGATGGAAGCGACAAATCCTATTATTCCAAAGAGGAAAATAAGAAAAAAAAGAAGCGATATTTTTTTAGCTTTATCCATAGTAATCAGATTATGAAGTCTTACAAAGATGGAAATAAAGGGTGGTACCAACCTTAAATTAAAATTAAGGAAAAATTAAGAATAATGGCATCCCTTAACAGTTGGGATACAAGAATTAGGGGTTTTCACCTAGGTTTTAATTAACGTTAATTAAATGTGAAAATAATTTATAAGAGGATAATTATCAGAGCGCTTAACAAAACTTTAATGGCAAATAGATGTCATGTAATGCAGAAGCCGTAATTTTATACTTTAAATATTGAAATGAGTAAAAAGAATAAAAATAAATCCCAACACCAGGGTAATCTTTCCAAAAGTATATTAGATATCCTCAGAAAGGACGCGGGAAAAACCTTTAATCATAAGCAAATTGCCGCTAAGCTTGGCGTTAATGATGCTAATAGTAGGAATAATATTATCAAAAAATTAGCCCAGTTAGCTGCAAAAAAACAAATTGAAGAAGAAGGAAGGGGCAAATTCAAAATAGTTAAAAGCAATGATTACTACCGAGCGGTTATAGATATGACCACAAAAGGTTATGCCTATGCGATGGTAGATGAATTAGAAGATGATGTTTTTATCTCGCCCAGAGATCTGAATACTGCGTTTAATGGTGATGAAGTTGAAATATATATTTACAACCGTAAGCGTAATAAAAAATCTGAAGGAGAAGTAACCAAAATTTTAGAACGAAAAAGAACCGAATTCGTAGGGGTTCTTGATATGCAGAAAGATTTTGGCTTTGTGGTTATAGGAGATCCAAAAATGTATACCGATATTTTTGTTCAGAAGAACAAAATGGGTGAGGCAAAAAATGGAGATAAAGTAGTAGTAGAACTGGAAGAATGGCCTGAGAAAGCCGATTCTCCTTTTGGTAAAATTACCCAGGTTCTAGGTACTCCGGGTGAACATCATACCGAGATTCATTCTATCCTGGCACAATACGGTTTGCCGCATGAATTCCCGAAGGAAATAGAAGATTTTGCAAACCAGATAGATACATCTATTCAGCCCGAAGAAATTAAAAAACGTCGCGATATGCGTGATGTTTTGACCTTTACCATAGATCCCGCAGATGCGAAAGATTTTGATGATGCTTTGAGTTTTCAAAAGCTAGAGAACGGAAATGTAGAAGTTGGAATTCATATTGCCGATGTTTCCCATTACCTGGAACCCGGTACTGTTTTAGACGACGAGGCTTACGAACGTGCAACTTCGGTCTACCTGGTAGATAGGGTAGTACCAATGTTACCGGAAGTTCTTTCTAATAATGCCTGTTCTTTAAGGCCAAATGAAGAAAAATATACCTTTTCTGCAGTTTTTGAAATCGATAAGAATACAAAAGTTGTGAAGGAGTGGTTCGGAAGAACTGTGACTTATTCAGATGCGAGATTCGCTTACGAAGAAGCTCAACAAATAATTGAAACCGAAAAAGGAGATATTCCTGAAGATATTTCTATCCAGGATAAGGCTTATACAGCTAAAGATGTTATTGTTGAAGCTGTCTTGACAATGAATAAGATGGCTAAAAAGATGCGTTCTGCCAGAATGCGTCAGGGTGCAATTTCTTTTGATAAAGTTGAAGTCAAGTTTCAATTAGATGACGAAAACGAACCGGTTGGTGTTTATTTTAAAACAGCCAAAGATGCCAATAAACTTATTGAGGAATTTATGCTTTTGGCCAATCGAAAAGTGGCTGAATTCATAGGAAAACAAGATGAAAAGAAGACTTTTATTTATCGTTGTCACGATGAACCCGATGAAGAAAAACTGGTATCTTTAAACAGTCTTGTTTCCAGGTTTGGACACGGTTTAAATCTTAAAAACAGGAAAACAGTATCTTCTTCCTTAAATCAATTGCTACAGGACGTTCAGGGAAAAAAAGAACAGAATTTAGTAGATACGCTTGCCATCAGGACCATGAGTAAGGCTTATTACGGCACCGAAAATATTGGGCATTACGGCTTAGCTTTCGATTATTATTCGCATTTTACTTCGCCAATTAGGAGATATCCAGATGTTATGGTGCATAGATTATTGCAGCGTTACCTGGACGGTCTGCCTTCAGCAAAAGAGGAAGAATACGACGAAAAATGTCACCACAGTAGTGAAATGGAAAACCTTTCTTCCAATGCCGAAAGAGATTCTATTAAATATATGCAGGTGAAATTTATGCAAGATCACCAGGATAAAGAATTTCTTGGGGTAATTTCGGGAGTAACAGATTTCGGAATATTTGTTGAAATTGTTGAGAACAAATGTGAAGGAATGATTCGTCTAAGAGACATAAAAGGTGATCATTATGATTTTGATGCCGATAATTATGCTATTGTAGGTAGAAAAACTAAAAAGGTTTATCAGCTTGGAGATGAAGTAATAGTAAAAGTGAAAAATGCCGATTTAGTGAAAAGACACTTAGATTTTACCTTGATTGGTAAAAAGGAAGATTAAGAACTTTTTAAATCAACTAGAGATGAAAAATTATTTTTTTGCACTGTTTTTAATGAGTGCGGGAATGTTAAGCGCTCAGGAATTAACTCAGGATCTGGGTGAATTTAATGAAATTAAAGTCTATAATGGTTTAGATATTATTTTAAAAGAGTCTAATCAGAATAAGGCTATAGTTACCGGGGAAAATAGAACCGATGTAAAGTTTAAGGTTGATCAGGGCATTTTAAAAGTGAGAATGAGTATTGAGGAAATCTTGGATAATGAAAATACCCAGATCACTATTCAATTTAAAAACCTGGATAAAATAGATGCCCGCCAAAATGCTTCCATAAAAGTAGACTCTAAACTTAAGCAGGAATCGCTTCATCTAAATGCTTCGGAAGGTGCCGATATTTATGCTGATCTAAATCTTAGTAATCTCTATATTGACATGAATACAGGCGGAGAAATAGAAGTAGAAGGAAAAACCGATGATCAGGAAATAAGTATCAATACCGGAGGAAAATTATTCGCTAAAAACCTAAAATCCAGAAATACCGAAATTAGCATAAAAGCAGGTGGAGTTGCCGATATAACTGCTAGTGATAGGGTAGAAGCCAGGGTTAGAGCCGGTGGCACCGTAAACGTTTATGGCAATCCTAAAACCTTAGACCAGAATACCCTGTTTGGCGGCAAAGTAATTAGAAAAAACTAAAAGTCTACATTTGTAAAATAATACAATTGTATGTTTCAGGATGTATTAGCAGCCCTACCCTTAGGTCTTTTTTTAGCATTTTTATTAGGTCCGGTCTTCTTTGTATTACTGGAAACCGCTGCCATTAAAGGATTCCGTGCAGCTTTTGCTTTCGATCTTGGAGTTATCCTGGCAGATATTATTTTTCTTTTTATCGCTTATTTAAGTACCACCAAATTACTTTCCCGTATTAAAGACGATCCTGCTTTATTTCTCTTCGGTGGAATGATCTTGGCTACATACGGCGTTATGAGCTTTGTAAGAACTAAAAAAGTACTTCGGCAGGAAGATGATACTCCAGAGATTAGAAAGCTCAGTAAAAGTGATTATTTTGGATTAGCGGTAAAAGGTTTTCTTCTGAATTTTATCAATATTGGAGTGCTGGGCTTCTGGTTAGGTTTAATTATTGTTTTTGGACCAAAACTAGATATGGAAGAAGACCGTATTATGGTTTTTTTCGGAACTATTCTTGGTACCTACCTGGTACTGGATGTTTTTAAAATTTTACTGGCAAAAAAATTAAATCGAAAACTCACACCCAATCGTATTTACTTTATGAAAAAGGGGATTAGTATTATGCTCATGGTCTTTGGCGGAATGCTTGTTTTCCAGGGGCTGTTTCCTACTCAGGTAGATGGAATTAAAGATCAAATAGAAACGATCACTCCCACCGATACCATTAAAAATTAAGGGTAGAAAGAATAATTTTTTGAACTTTTATGAATATATGAAAGTTGCGGAAGTGCGGTGGTATCATTAAATTTCTCCAATCATACATTTAATTTTATATATAAAAAAAGCCCCTTAAAAAAGGAGCTTTTTGAGGCATCGAGCGGATTCGAACCGCTGTACAAGGTTTTGCAGACCTCTGCCTAGCCACTCGGCCACGATGCCCTATTTTGGGGTTGGCAAATGTAATAAAAAATTTAGCTTTAAAAAATAAAAGACTAACTGCAATTTATGATTTTAAAAATTAGCGTGTTTTACTTCTAATAACGCTAACCATAGCTACATTTCCACCAATTGGAGGATTTATTTTTGAAACTTCAACCTTTGCCTTTTGCACCAGGATTATTTCGGCTAAAACCCGTTTTAGAATTCGTTCAGCGACTGTTTCAAGAAGTTTAGATCTAATGGCCATTTCTTCTTTTACAATCTTGTTTAGATGCACATAGTCTATGGTATCTGCTAGCGCATCGGTTTTTGCAGAAAGTGATAAATCACCTTTTACTTTAAGGTCTACGCGATAATCACTTCCTATTTTTCCTTCTTCATCAAGACAACCGTGATAGGCAAAAACCTTGATGTTTTTTAATTTTATACTTCCCAAAAGATTAATTTTTACTCGATAATCAAGATTTCAAATGCTAGTGACCTCCATTTGTATATTTACTATTCCTCGTAAACTCAATTCAAGGCAGGTTGCAAAGATAGGTTTACGCCTGCTTTATATCAATTTTTAATGAATAAGTTTATCTCCAATAATTCCTATTAAAAATCCCAGGCTAGCTCTTACAGCCTGCTGAATTTTTTTTTACAGTAAGATCCTGGGAAAACATAAAAAGTAATAGTTAGTAAAACCTAAAGTATAATAGTTTTTTAGCTCTTAAATTTTGAAAGATAAATATATTACTTCTTGTTTTTGAAAGCTTGGGTTATGCGATCTAATTTTTGGTAACTTTGCGCTTTATTCCTGCAAAATGAGGAATAATCCAAAATATTCTAATTTATAAATAATTGTCTGATTTTAACCTTCTATTCCTGGAGGTTCTTGATATATTAAATTATGGCTGAAGAAAAAAGACCACTCAATTTTATTGAGCAAATTATAGAAGAAGACCTTCAAAATACCCACAAAAGGGAAGAATTAAAATTCAGGTTCCCCCCAGAACCTAATGGTTACCTGCATATTGGGCACGCCTCTTCTATTTGCCTCAATTTTGGTTTGGGAGAAAAATACAATGCCCCTGTAAACCTTCGATTTGATGATACAAATCCTATAAAAGAAGAGCAGGAATTTGTAGATGCCATTAAAGAAGATGTTTTATGGCTTGGCTTTAAATGGGAGAAGGAATGTTATGCTTCAGATTATTTTCAGCAATTATACGACTGGGCCGTGGAAATGATTAAGAATGGAGATGCTTATGTAGATAGCCAAACTTCAGAAGAAATAGCTATGCAAAAAGGAACTCCTACCGAACCCGGAAAGGAAAGCCCATATAGAAAACGTTCTGTAGAAGAAAACCTGGACCTATTTGAGAAAATGAAAAACGGGGAAACTCCAGAACGTGGACACGTTTTAAGAGCAAAAATAAATATGGAATCTCCTAATATGCTTATGCGAGATCCAGTAATGTATCGCTGTTTACATAAAAGTCACCACCGCACTAAAGATAATTGGAAGATTTACCCAATGTACGATTGGGCACATGGTGAGAGCGATTTTATTGAACATATTTCTCATTCTTTCTGTACTCTTGAATTTCTACCACACCGTGAATTATATAACTGGTTTGTTGAAAAAGTAAGTAAGGAAGGTGAATTAAAACCAAAACAACGGGAATTTGCACGCAGAAATCTTAGCCACACCGTGGTAAGTAAACGTAAACTTATGCAACTGGTGGAAAAAGGCGTTGTTAAGTCTTGGGATGATCCCAGAATGCCTACTATTTCCGGATTGAGAAGAAGAGGTTATACTCCAAACGCGATTAGGAAATTTGCCGATTCCATTGGGGTTGGGAAAAGAGAAAATATGATAGACGTTGCGCATTTGGAATTTTGTGCACGGGAGGACCTTAATAAAACAGCCCCTCGGGTAATGGGTGTTTTAGACCCTGTAAAATTGGTAATTACCAATTATGAAGAAGGAAAAGAAGAGTGGTTGGAAGCTGAAAATAATCCGGAAGATGAGTTAGCTGGAAGCAGGGAAATTCCATTTTCAAGAGAACTTTATATTGAAAAAGAAGATTTTAAAGAAAGTGCAAACAGAAAATTCTTCAGGCTAACGCTCGGTAAAGAAGTAAGGTTAAAGAACGCCTATATTATAAAAGGCGAAGATGTAGTAAAAGATTCAGAAGGAAATATTACCGAAATTCATTGTACTTACGATCCCAAAAGTAAGAGCGGAAGCGGTACTGAGGAATCTAAGAGAAAAGTAAAGGGAACCTTGCACTGGGTTTCTGCAAAGCACGCTTTAGAAACAGAAATAAGGCTTTATGATCGCTTATTTGGCGTAGAAAATCCAGATGGGGATAAAGAGAGAGACTATATGGAATTTGTAAATCCGGAGTCTTTAGAAGTTATTACAGGCTATGTGGAACCAAGTTTAAAATCTGCAGGAATTCAGGATAAATTTCAGTTTCAACGTATTGGATACTTCTGTGTAGATAAAGATTCTAAAGAGGGACAACCTATTTTTAATCGTACAGTAACGCTTAGGGATTCCTGGGCAAAAAAGAAATAAGCTGTTCTTCTTTTGGTTAAGTGGCTTTTTAAGAATATTTTAGTAAAGCATTTTAACATATTAACCGGTTATTAACAACATACGCTTAATCCATCTTGTATATTTGGATTTAGTAATAACTTAACTAATAAAAACTATTATGGCAAATACAGGAAGTACACTATTAGCATTAATAACCGGAGCTGCAATTGGAGCAGGAGTAGGTTTATTATATGCTCCAGATAGTGGTGAAAAAACCCGCAAGAAATTAAAAGACGAGTCTAAAAAGGCTCAGGATAAATTGAATAAAAAATACACTGAAACTTCTTCGAATTTAACCGAAAAAGCAAAGCAAGCTCGTGTAGATTTTGAAACACGTTTAGAAGAAACACTTTCTTCAGCTAGCCATAAGGCAGACGATATTCTTAATTCCATGGAAACAAAATTGGAAGAGCTTAGAAAGCAGAATGCTAAGTTACAGAAGGAAGAAGGCGGCGACTCTAAAGATAAACCTAATAAGGCAGTAGTATAGAAACATTTTTATGGCATTTGAAAAACTATCCAATAGTATTGATGAGTTAAATTATAATTTAAAGGCATTTGCTCATAGCAATACCGAGTATTATAAACTTCAATTCTTTAAATCGGCAATGAAAGGGGCCATAGGTCTCGTGCAGGGTCTTTTATTGGGTATTTTTTTCATTTTCGCTCTAATACTGCTTTCCGTTGCTTTGGCTATAGTTATTAGCGAAGCTATAGGTTCACCAAGTTCTGGTTACTTTATTGTAGGCGGATTTTACTTCTTAATTTTTATCCTTATCCTCTTTTTCGGAAAAAAACCGATTGAAAAATTACTGTTGGTAAAAGTTTCAAGAAAATTTTTTAACGATTAATTACTATGAAGGAGTACAGCTCATTTAAGGAAATAGACAGGGATTTAAAGATCCTGAAACTTCAAACAAAAATAGATCAGGAAGAGATAAAATTAAATATAGAGCGTACTAAAAGCGCTTTATCGCCATTATCTCTTGCCGGAAGTATGGTAGGATCAATTATACAGAAGGCCTTTATCCTTAAAGCTGTAACAAAGCTTACCGGATTAAAAAAAGTAACTGCAAAAGTAAAAGGCTAAAAGACTTCTTAAAGTTATATTATAAGGGTTTGAAAGTTTATTTTTTATCCCCGTCAACCTGTGAACTTGTTTGAGGTTCTAAAATGTTAGATTCTGAAATAAATTTAGAATGACGTATGATTCAAAAACAAACTTTCAAACCTTTTTTTATTTACACCAGAAGAGGTTTTAATTATTTCCTTTTAGAATCATCCTGATTCTTTTTCTCCTGTTCAATTTCTTCGTTTTTCTTACGCATAGCTTCTCCAATCTGGTTAGAAGCCGTAAATGAAGCCACCATATTATTTAGCATATCGCTGCCGGCCTGGGGCGAATTCGGTAATAAAATTAGATTACTGTTGGTTTCCTCGCCAATGGCTTGTAAAGTGTCATAATGTTGCGTTACCACAATTAAAGCCGAAGCTTCCTGGGAGTTTATTCCTACATTATTCAATACATCTACGCTTTCTTCAAGTCCACGGGCAATTTCCCTTCTTTGATCGGCAATTCCCTGTCCCTGTAAACGCTTACTTTCGGCTTCAGCACGTGCCTTGGCTACGATACGTATTCTTTCGGCTTCTCCTTCGTACTCTGCAGCCACTTTCTCGCGTTCTGCCGAGTTTATTCTGTTCATAGCATGTTTTACCTGTTCATCTGGATCAATGTCTGTTACAAGCGTTTTAATGATGTCGTAACCATAATCCTGCATAGATTCGTTAAGTTCTCTATTAACGGCAATGGCAATGTCGTCTTTTCGTTCAAAAACATCATCTAAGATCATTTTTGGAACTTCAGCTCGTACAACATCAAAAACATATGAAGTGATCTGGTCTGATGGACTTTCAAGTTTATAGAAAGCGTCGTAAATATTAGTTCTAATTACCTGGAATTGCACCGATATTTTTAGCTTAACAAACACGTTATCCTTGGTTTTGGTTTCTACCAAAACATCAAGTTGTTGTACTTTTAAATTGATTCTACCGGCAATTTGATCTATTATGGGAATCTTTAAATGAAGACCTGAATTCTTAATACTTTTAAATTTACCAAAACGCTCAAGGATCGCGGCTTTTTGTTGTCGAACTGTGAAAATTCCACTGAAAATGATCAACAGGAAGAAAACAATAATAATGGGAAGAAAAAGGTAACTAAGCATATTTGAAGTTTATGATTTGATTGATCACCAAGATAGTGAAACTTTGCTCGATAATTGAGATTAAATGAGCCGAGGCTTTACTCGAAATCAAATTATATTTTCCAACAATAATGCTGCGTGAGCTTGCTCTGAAGTAGTTTACTTAGCTATGCGGTAGAAGGTAAGAACAAAAAATAGGCTGTAGGCTGTTGAAACAGATATTAAGACGTCATCCTGAATTTATTTCAGGATCTAACATGTTATAATTTGAAACATATTAGAAGCTGAAACAAGTTCAGCTTGACGAAGTTTTATAACCGTTCAAACAGCCTACTCCTAAAAGAATAACCGAATTATTTTATCCCAGCGTTTTTATCGCTTTTTCCAGTCGGGAGATGGTTTCTTCTTTTCCAATCATTTCAGCGATTTCGTAAAGATCCGGACCTTGCATAGCGCCTACAAGTGCTAATCTAAAAGGCTGCATCACTTTACCAAAACCAACTTCTTTTTGCTGGATCCATGCTTTTACTTCGGTCTGAACGGTTTCTGCTTTAAAATCTTCCTGTTTTTGTAAAACCTGAATTAATTCCTGCATCAAATCGGCTGTATCATCCTTCCACGCTTTTTTAGCATTTTTAGGATCGTATGAAGTAGGAGCGAGGAAGAAAAAATGTCCCTGGTCCCAAATATCATTTACAAAAACAGCGCGTTCTTTCATCAAGCTTACTACCTTTAAAACGTATTCTGAAGAAACTTTAATTTCCTTTTCATCAACTATTTTTTCAAGTTTTTTGGTGATTATCTTTTCATCTGCCTCGTGCATATAATGCTGCTGAAACCATTTGGTTTTTTCGGGATCAAATTTAGCTCCTCCCTTATGAACCCTGTCTATTTCAAAAGCTTCAACCAGTTCGTTAAGTTTAAAGAATTCCTGCTCAGTACCTGGATTCCAACCTAAAAAGGCCAGCATATTGGTAACGGCTTCAGGGAAATATCCATCTTCTCTATAACCCGCAGAAATTTCTCCGGAATTAGGATCTTTCCATTCCAGCGGAAATACTGGAAAACCTAATTTATCTCCATCTCTCTTGCTTAATTTTCCTTTTCCCTGCGGCTTCAAAATAAGCGGTAAATGGGCAAATTTAGGGGCATCCCATCCAAAAGCTCTGTATAACATAAAATGAAGCGCCAGCGAAGGCAACCACTCCTCACCACGTATAACGTGGGAGATTTCCATTAAATGATCGTCTACAATATTTGCCAGGTGGTAAGTTGGCATCCCGTCACTTTTAAATAAAACCTTATCATCTAAAGTGCTGGTGTCAATTTCCATCTCGCCACGAATCTCATCTTTGATATGAAGATTTTCGTCTTCAGGTGATTTAAACCTGATCACGTAATTCTCATCGGCATCCAGTTTATCTCTAACCTCGTCTTCAGAAAGCGCAAGGGAATTCTGCAATTTCATTCTATTATGCCAGTTGTAGATAAAGGTTTTGCCTTTCTCCTCGTGGTCTTTTCTATGTGCGTCTAATTCTTCAGCTGTATCAAAAGCATAATAAGCATTATCTGTTTTGATAAGTTCTTCGGCATATTTTTTATAAATATCCTTTCGCTCACTTTGGCGGTAAGGGCCG
>Ga0209942_1001516_pt1 | contig 12564 bp, 6 predicted proteins | sample SalPonR1_A_D2_MG_FD_185695 | JGI IMG/M metagenome (GOLD analysis project Ga0209942, IMG submission 185695) | Salt pond soil microbial communities from South San Francisco under conditions of wetland restoration - Salt Pond MetaG R1_A_D2_MG... ... | reverse complement strand
GGGGTTTTCCTCACGGTACTGCTGAATCAGCTTTTGTTGCTTTGCGCAGGTCGGGCACCAGTCAGCAAAAATATCAACCAAAACAACAGCACCTGTTTTTTGAAGTTCATTGAAGCGTTCTTGTGTGAAGGGTTCTTTTTCTACTTCGGAGCTCTGAGCCTGAACGGTATATATCTGAAAAAACGTCATCAGAAAAAGAAAAATAGAGGGTAGTATATATTTCATTTTAACACAGAATTTGAAATTATGATTATTGGTTGTGGCACAATTACGTAAGAAAGACTTAGAAGATTGTAACGAAACAGCAAATGTTATTGAACCGTGATATCCGTTCAGTATAGAGCAGAGATAAGCAGAGGGATTAATTTATTTTTACAAATCTGTATGAAATAACTATGTTAATTCAGTTTTCTCAGAAAAAAGATTAACCAAACAAGTTTTATGAAACGATTATTACAGTTATGCATCGCTCTGATGGTCTTGGCAGGTACTACACACCTGCAGGCGCAGGAGCAGGCTCATGTATTTGAAGGAGCCCAAATTATACCGATAACGGGGGAGCCGATTGAAAATGGCGTTCTTGTAGTGCAGGGTGGCCGCATTGTAGCCGTGGGCGAAGCCGGAGATGTTCGAATTCCGCGAAATGCCGTTCGGATCGATGCCACAGGAAAAGTGATGATGCCTGGTTTGGTGGACACGCACTCCCATATTGGGGAAGGTGATGGTGGAGACGGGTCGTCGTCGCTGCATCCGGACGTACGTATTATGGATACAATTGACCCCCGAAGCGGAACCTTTCGGAAAGCAGTTTCGGGGGGCATTACCGCTGTGAATATTATGCCCGGATCCGGTCTGTTGATGAGTGGGCAGACGGTGTATGTAAAGCCCAAACCGGCCGATACCATCGAAGAGATGCTTATAATGGTAGATGAGGAGAATAACATTTATGGCGGTTTAAAAATGGCCAACGGCACGAATCCGCTCCGCTCAAACGGATCGCCGGGAACCCGTGCAAAATCTGCGGCCCTTGTTCGCGAAATGTTCGTGGAAGCACAAGAGTACAAGCAGAAGATTGAGGATGCAGAGGGCGATCCCGAAAAAATGCCGTCTCGCGACTTAAAAATGGAGACATTAGTAGAAGTTCTTGAAGGCAAGCGAATTGTTCATAACCATACCCATCGCCACGACGATATTTTAACCGCTATTCGCCTGTCCAAAGAGTTTGGGTACAGGCTGGTACTGCAGCACGTGAGTGAGGGGTGGCGCGTGGCCGATGAAATTGCAGAGGCAGGAGCACAAGCCTCTATTATTGCGCTCGATTCCCCGGGTGGGAAACTGGAAGCTATTAACCTGTTAAATATTAATGGCCGCGAACTGGAAGAAGCCGGCGTGGATGTGGCATTCCATACCGATGATCCGATTGTGGACTCACGGTTTTATCTCCGTTCTGCAGCACTTGGCGTCCAGCAGGGTATGAGCAGACAGCGAGCGCTTGAGGCTCTTACCATTGCCGGTGCCAGAATGATGGATATTGAAGACCGGGTGGGTTCACTGGAACCGGGCAAGGATGCAGATTTCATCATTCTCTCAGGCGATCCGTTTAGCGTGTATACACATGTGGAACAGACCTGGATCGAGGGCAATAAAGTATTCGACAGAAGTAATCCCGAAGATAAAAAGTACGCAACGGGCGGTTACGAAATCTTCAGAGCAGCCAGCCATAATCACGTACACGAATAAGGGGAATAACGATGAATAGATTAAATAATTTACACATGAATGTACGAATGAAGTATTCAGCAGCCTCATTAATGACCGCTATTGTGGTGGCATTTTCCGGAATATTTTCTGTTTCTGAAGCGCAGATAGCGGTAAAAGGCGAAACCGTTTATACCATGAACGGCAGCGCAATTACCAACGGAGTTGTTCTGATTAATGATGGTAAAATTGAGGCGGTTGGAGCTGCTTCAGACATTTCTATTCCAAATGGTTACGATGTACATGAAGCAAAAGTGGTTACGCCCGGTTTGATTGATGCACACACCGTTGTGGGCCTTGCAGGGTATTACAACCAGAATCATGATCAGGATCAGCTCGAAACATCAAATGCTATTCAGCCCGAACTCAGAGCAATTGATTCTTATAATGCGCGGGAATTTTTGGTGAATTACCTCAACAATAAAGGGATAACGACTATCCACACCGGTCATGGACCCGGTGCTGTCATCAGCGGTCAGACGTTAATCACCAAGACGGCAGGCGAAACCGTTGAAGAGTCCCTGATAGAACCGTCCAAAATGCTGGCAATGACGCTTGGTTCAGGAATTCGCCGAAATTTCGATAGCCCGGGAACGCGATCCAAAGCGGTAGCTGTATTGCGCCAGGAGCTCATCAAAGCAAAAGAGTACGCTGAAAAGCGGGCCAGTGGGGAGGATCAGAGCCGTAATTTAAAATCTGAAGCACTTGCGGATCTTCTGGATCGTGAAATTACAGCACTCGTAACCGCACACACCGCCCACGATATTGTAACGGCACTTCGGATACAGGAAGAGTTTGGGTTTGATATGGTGCTTGATGGCGCCGCCGAAGCCTACCTGGTGATCGACGAGATTGAAGAAGCCGGTGTTCCCGTGATTATCCATCCTCCCATGATACGTCCTTCAGGCGATGCTAAAAATGCAAATATGGAAACGGCAGCAAAATTGGCAGAGGCTGGAATTCCTATCGCGTTTCAGAGCGGTTATGAAGGCTATGTGCCCAAATCCAGAATAGCCCGTTATGAGGCTGCCATTGCAGCCGCCAACGGACTTGGGTTTGATGGGGCAATGCATGCCCTTACAATGGGTGCGGCCGAAATTCTGGGTATTGCCAATCGCGTGGGGTCGCTCGAAGAGGGCAAGGATGCGGATGTGGTTCTCTTTGATGGCGATCCGTTTGAATACGTTACAAATGTTCAGGCCGTGATTGTAAACGGTAAAGTGACATTTGCGAACGAGTAGAATAAAACGAAAAGAAGTCTTTGGAATACAAACTCAGATTCCTTGTTTTTGGATGGTCAGACGAGGAAGGGAAAGTCAAACCCAAAAGTATATCAAAAACCCGAAACTTTTATTTGAACTTCCGGCATGTTGAATAGCGTGTTGGAAGTTTTTTAGAGACAACCTTAAATCGACTTATAACGACCTGCGATGGAGTCAGAAAGCCAACTCATTTTCAAAGAGGGATCTTTTTTTAGATTCGTGAGCTGACGTAAAGTTAAGGGATGGTTATGCCATGAACACAGATTCAGTAGTATTTAATCGGTGTGCAAGGAATGATACAGGTGGCGTTCAAAACGGTTTTAATAGTGGAAAATATCTGTGTTAATCCAGGGTAAAAATAGAATGGCTTTTACTGTTAGAGTAAATCCCCGTTGATTTCTCGCAGAGGCTCGCTGATTTATCCGCTGAGTCTCGCCGAAAGCGATCCTTTCGCGGTAGATGTAATAATATCGAGTAACTCATTTTCAAATCAGCGTATCACTGCGAGATCATCTGCGGAAATCAGCGAGAAATAATACACATGCTATTTGATTGCTCATTCTTCAAAAATTTATTACACGGTTAGAACCCTATTGGCAAGAAACCTTTTTAGACAGCTACCCAGAATTTTTGCCCATTTTATAATAGAACAATGGTTGATAAACTGATAAATGCATATACGAAAAACCACTCCGGTAGCGATAACAAGGCCGATAAGTAACTCAATCATTGAGTGTGAGCTGACTCACTTATCACGATCACCAATTGATATCCGTAAAGCGCGGGCAGAACATAGTGCCTACGAGCAGGCGCTCAGAGATCTGGGATATCTTGTGAAACAGCTTCCGGAAGCAGATGACTTGCCCGATGGCGTTTTTGTTGAAGATTGTGCCATTGTATTACCCGAAGTCGCAATTCTCACAAGGCCCGGTGCTGCTTCACGCAGGCCGGAACTGACAACGGTAAAACCTGTACTGTCCGAATACAGAAAACTGGCATTCATTACAGCACCTGCAACGATGGATGGCGGAGATGTTCTTGTGGCCGGTAAAACGATTTTTGTGGGGCTTTCTCAAAGAACCAACGATAAGGGGCTATCGCAGTTTTCCGGGATTGTGACGCCTCTGGGCTACAAGGTAATTAGGATACCGTTAACAAAGTGCCTGCATCTTAAAACGGCTGTTACCTGTTTAACTACAGATCATCTTCTGCTGAACCCAAAATGGGTGGGCGCAGATCTTTTTGATGGTTTTCGGATAACAGAAATTCATCCGGATGAACCGTTTGCGGCCAATATTATATCTATCGATAATCACGTAATCTGCTCTGCATCCTGTCCGAAAACGTCTCAAATTATCAGAGATTCAGGTTTCGAAGTTGTGCTGGTTGATCAGTCTGAACTGGCCAAGGCAGAAGCAGGGCTCACCTGCTGCAGTATCCTTATTAACTAAGTACTGACTCTCTGAGTTAAAACTGATGTAAAGCAGGTTTAGGTCTCCTGAAATTCATCCTGCTGCAGGAGCACCTCTCCAAAAGAGAGATCTTCTCCGGCCAGGACAAGTGCGGTTGTTGGCAATCCCTGTAAACGGTCCTGGATTGTGTCGTAATAGCTGGCAAAATCATCGCCGGGCGTGGCCATTCCCAACAGTATCAGGTCGGCCTCGTTCGAGGAGTCGTGCAGAATATCCTTGAACGACCGCCCTTCGGAAACAATCAGCTCAATGGACGCCTCAATTCGAATTTTATCCAGAATTTGTTCAAGATTTCTTCTGATTCCCTCCACGGCATTTTCGTGTTTCACAACCATTTTAATTGTTACATCTGCATCGTACCATCGTACACTACTCTGCAGCATATAGGTTAAGAGAATCATGAGGCCTCCGTTTTTCTTAAGGCCGCCCCACCACACGTCAATCTGTTTATAGTTATTAAAGTGCAGCTCTTTGTTATCGTGTATTACAATTACGTTACGCTTTTGAACGTAGAAATAGCGAATCATGTCGCAGTATTTGTCGCGAATGTCGAGATTTTCACTGTCGCCCAGTATAATGGTATTGGGAACCAGTGCGCCAAGGCCGTAGGAATCGACGAGCCGTTTAGCACCTTCGAAGGAATCGGGTGCGGAAATGACGCGAACAAGTCCCTGAATACTTCGTTTGGCAAGATATTCCCGAACGTTGTTTTCCATGCTGGATCTCTGCTGTGCACGGACATTGTCGCTGGTTAAAACGGAAGAGACGGTTAAAATGCCGCGTCCCTGAGTTAAAGAAGAGGCAAACTCAATAAGGTGCCAGCGCCGGGTGGGGCTTCCCGAGAGAACCAGTGGATGAGGCCTCCAGGTTTTTTCTTCTTTGTTATCATCAATTCGCATTAAACCGGCACGTACCAGCGCCATCCAGATACCCCTGCGCACATCACCCCATGTGGTTTTTAACTCCCTGCTTTCGAGCCATGCGTAGATAACGGCGACAAACACCAGGGCAATGCCCGTGGCTACAGGATTGATTAAAAACATCACGCTGATACATCCAATGGCTCCCAGAAGCGAAAAAATCCAGTGTACTTTAAATTTTGGTCGGAAGGATGGACTGCCAAGAAGGCGCTCCGTGCCGGCTGCGATGTTCAGTACGCCATAGGTGGTAAGGAAAAACATCGTAAGTATGGGGGCTATCAGGTTAAGGTCTCCCATGGCAACGGCACCAAGAGCTATGGCAAGTGTGAGTATCGTACCAACCCTTGGTGTGTCATCTTCACCTTCACCGCGTCCCAGCCAACGAAGCCAGCGAGGCAATACCCCGTCGCGGGCGAGCGCTTGTAAAACCCTCGGAGCGCCCAAAATACTGCCAACAGCACTCGAAAGTGTCGCTCCCCAAACTCCGATTAAAATCGCGTCCCCCCAATAGGATATTTTTCGCATAATCAGCGGATCTTCGATCAGGGTGAGGGCATCGGCGCGATTTGCCAGGATGATGGGCAAAAGCATGTAAATTACATATCCTGCCCCGATGGCATAAAATGTACCCTTTGGAATCGATTTTGCCGGGTCTTTCAAATCGCCCGACATGTTGACTCCGGCCATGATACCGGTAACGGCAGGGAAGAAAACAGCAAATACAACCCAAAAGCTTTCAGAGTTTCGTTCTGCGGCTCCCCACATTTCGATCGAAGACTCCTCAAGCGGGCTTCCAAAAATCAACGAAAGAAGAGATAAACCAATCCCAAACATGATAAAATACTGAGCCCGAATGGCGGCTTTGGCAGAAATAAGCGCGAGCGCGGCAACGCCAAGCGTAGTAATAATGCCCACCAATTTGAAGTTTAATCCCGGGAAAACACTAACGATACTCTCAGCAAAACCGATTGTATAGAGAGCCACCGACAATGCAAGGGCAAAAAAGAGGGGGATACCAATAGCTCCGCCAGATTCAATTCCCAGCGACCTGCTGATCATATAGTAAGCTCCTCCAATTCTTACCCGCTGATCAGTTGCTATGGAGGCTATGGAGAGGGCAGTAAGGAAGGTGATAGATGTGGCAATGGTGACAATAATGAGCGTACCAATGAGACCCACATTACCCACAACCCAGCCAAACCGGAGATACATGATTACACCAAGAATAGTAAGAATTGACGGTGTGAATACACCACCAAACGTTCCCAGTCCGGTCTCTTTTGGCTCTATTACGTGTTCCTGTTTACCTGTCTTGCTTCGGAAAGGATTTTTCATCAAATGGTATTGAATAGAAAATTTGAATTATAGAGAGCGCTCTGTGCTCATTAGCAAGTTAATACCTGTGAAAGATAAAGAGTTGAGGTTAAGCAATTTTTTTATTAGTCTCAGCTTCTCATTTGATATTGACCTACAGGATGTTCCTGTTTCAAATGATTCGGTTACATACAGCCAAAAAGAGAAGAACGATATAAGCTTTTAAGTTTGTTTAGAAGGTTGTAATGAACGATCATACGCGATTCGTCTCCTTTTTATGTATATTTAATGTTTTTGAAGGAAAACTCATTCATGCCAAAAACAGACACAGCCGGTACTGACAAATCTTCCCAAAACGGCTCCATAGCATCCGACCGTCCAATTGTTATAAAAGGAGCACGGGTACATAACCTTAAGAATGTAGACGTAGAAATTCCGAGAAACAAACTCACCGTCATCACAGGTGTGTCGGGGTCGGGTAAGTCGAGCCTGGCCTTTGATACAATTTATGCCGAGGGCCAGCGCCGGTATGTCGAGAGTTTATCGAGCTATGCGAGGCAGTTTTTGGAGCGTATGGACAAGCCCGACGTTGATTTTATGCAGGGTATTTCGCCTGCAATGGCTATTCAGCAAAAAACCACCAGCAGTAATCCGCGCTCCACGGTTGGAACCACTACCGAAATTTACGACTATGTTCGACTGCTGTTTGCCAGAATCGGAACAACCATTTCACCCATATCCGGGAAACAGGTGCGGAAGGATACACCCGATTCTATTATCAGAGAGTTGTTTGAAGAATTGGATGAGAAAACGAAATTCTTTGTACTCTTTCCCTATGAGCTTAGAGAAGGGCGAAAGCCGGAAGAGCAATTTGCCGTGCTAAAAGAGAAAGGGCTGACCCGGTTGCTGGATATTACCGATGAATCGATTGTGGATCTTACCCGTGATGACCCTGATCCCAAAAAGATTAAGCCGGAAACCCATAGGATTCTCATCGACCGGCTTGCCATTAAAAAAGATGATGCGACCCGCAGCCGAATAGCCGAGTCGATCGAAACGGCCTTTCGGGAGGGGAATGGCCGGTGCATCATAAAAATCCGGGGTGGAAAAGAGTTAAGATTTAGTGAGCGTTTTGAGCGCGACGGTATGGAATTTCTAGAGCCAACACCTCAAATGTTTTCCTTCAACAACCCATATGGGGCCTGTGATGAATGTGAGGGATTTGGAAAGGTATCAGGCATTGATGAAGATCTCGTAATTCCTGACCACGATAAGACCATCAGAGGCGGAGCTGTGGCACCATTCGATTCGCCCAAGTTCAGTGTATACCTGAAGAAGTTTATCAAGGTGGCTGCGAAAGAGAGAATCCCGATTGATGTTCCCTATAAGAATATGGATAAGGAGTCGAAAAGAGTTCTATGGAAGGGTAAGGATGGATATCCGGGTATTTACGGATTTTTTGAAGATGTGAAGAGTCAATTTTATAAAGTCCATATGCGTGTTCTCTATTCGCGATATCGCGGATACAGCCGATGTCCTGAATGTGAGGGGTATCGTGTACGTAAAGACGCTCTATATGTAAAAATAAACGACCTCCACATTGGGGAGGTAACCGAAATGACGATTGGCCACGCACGCACGTTTTTTGAAGAGATTTCGCTTACGGAGTTTGAGAAATCCGTGGCGGGTCAGATTCTGTATGAAATTCGCAAGCGCCTGAAATATCTGGATGAAGTGGGGCTCGACTACTTAACGCTCGATCGCCTGGCAAACACACTGAGCGGTGGCGAGTCGCAGCGAATCAGCCTTGCAAATTCCCTGGGCAGCTCTCTCATCGGCAGCCTTTATGTGCTGGATGAGCCCACGATTGGGCTGCATCCGCGGGATAACGACCGCCTGATCAATATTCTTAAATCCCTACGCGATATTGGAAATACCGTTCTCGTGGTTGAACACGACCCCGAAATGATGAAATCTGCCGATAACATTATCGATATCGGACCATTTGCCGGGACTTACGGCGGGGAGATTGTGTTCACCGGCACCTACGAAAAGCTGCTGGAAGCGAAGACGCTGACGGGTAAGTATTTGAGCGGAACAACGGAGATCCCAATTCCCCGGAAACGGCGAAAAGGAAATGGAAAATCACTCCTGGTTGAGGGCGCATCAGAAAATAACCTGAAAGATATTGACGTGGAATTTCCACTTGGAAAACTGGTTTGCGTAACCGGGGTTTCGGGGTCCGGCAAGTCTACCCTGGTGCACGATACGCTCTACGCCTCGATAAAAAAACGGTTTGGAACGTGGAAAGAGAAGGTTGGGCGGCATAAAAACGTATCGGGAACCAAGCATATTGAAGCGGTAGAGATGGTAGACCAAAGCCCGATTGGACGTTCAACACGATCGAACGCGGCAACCTACACCAAGGCGTTTGATGGTATCCGTGATCTTTTTGCGAATACCCGCCAATCGAAAATTATGGGGTATACTCCCGGACATTTTTCCTTTAACGTTCCCGGCGGACGATGTGAAGCGTGCCAGGGCGAGGGCGTCCAGAAAATTGAGATGCAGTTTATGGCTGATATTGAACTCGTTTGCGAGGAGTGTGGCGGAACCAGGTTCAGAAAAGATATTCTGCAGGTAAAATATCGGGGCAAAAGCATACACGATGTGCTTGAGATGAGCATTAGCGACGCCATCGACTTTTTTGTTGATGAGCAGTCAATCATCAATAAACTGCAGCCTATGGATGATGTTGGCCTGGGATATTTAACGCTTGGACAAAGCGCAACCACGCTTTCGGGCGGAGAGGCGCAACGCGTAAAGCTGGCTAAATTCCTCTCTAAAACAAACACCGAAAAAACACTCTACTTTTTTGATGAGCCTACAACAGGCCTCCATTTTGAAGACATTTCGAAACTACTGAAATCGTTCAACGAACTGGTAGATAATGGGCATTCCGTTATTATCATTGAGCACAATCTGGACGTGATGAAAGCCGCCGACTGGATTATCGACATCGGGCCGGAGGGAGGGTTTGGAGGCGGACAAATTGTAGGTACCGGTACACCCGAAGAGATTGCCGCTATTGATGAGAGCCACACCGGCCGGTTTTTAAGAGAGATTTTGCCAAATGGCTGACACCCCAAAATCTTACCATAAAATTGCAGATATTGTGGAGATTCACCGGGCAAAGTTAACGATTACCGCCAACAGAATATGAGGATACGACGGGTACTTTTTTTAATGTGCGTGCTGCTTATAGCGGTAGGTTCTGTAAATAGCGAACTTTTTGCCCAATCGGAACTAACACGGGTTTCCATCGCTGAGCGGTCGGACGGGGAGGGATTCGTGCTGCGGTATCATTTAACCGAGGCGCCCGATTCATTCCGCGTAGCAAGGCCTTCATTAAATCTGGTTCAGATAAATATGTATGGCAGCCGGATTATGGCTGATGAAATTTCCGTGGATCAAAATGAGGAGATCACAGACATTCGCCTTTTTGATATCGATAACGGAGTTGGAGCGGATATTTCTCTCAATGAAAGCGTCTTTTTTAATACCGCTGCCTATCCCGATGTAAATGGCAGAGACCTTCTGCTTTCTCTGGAATATGGATCCGAAGAGAGTGTGCTGGCTTCAGTAAATGAAGGGCTGGAATTTGGCCGAGATAGAGAGGGAAGGGCTGAGACGGATCAAAAAGAACAAGGAGAAACCGCAGAAATTATCGATTTCGGTGCCGTAGAGGATGAAGGCGATACGGGTGCGGAGCCTGCTGAGGCCGGAACAGGGGAAAATAGAGTAACAATCGGGGTGGTGGCTGGTTTTTCGGTTGCTGATGTAAAGGGAAACGCTTTTGTGAGTGAGCCCCGGCAGGGTATATCATTCGGACTGGCGGTAGGTGTTCGCCTTCCTTGGGAGTTGCCCTTTAACATTGGGACGGGTATCGAAACAGGGATCTATTTTGCACAGAAAGGGTTCGAAAATCCATCACCCGATTTTTTGAACGCCGAAACGGTAGAGTTTGATTACATGGAGATGCCCATACTTGCAAAATTCAGCTACCCGCTTATTGAAAGGGTTTCACCATATTTGTTAATCGGACCATCACTGGGATTTAACGTGAGTGCGGAACGGGTGCGGACAGACGGATCGCGATCCGACCTGGACGACCAAACGACTTCTGCAGACCTTTCGCTTATTCTTGGCGGAGGTGTGGACGTGAAGTTAAACAGGCAGGTACTCTCATTTCAGGTAAAGGGAGGGCTCTCTTTTTCTGATGTGTTTGACACAGTTGAGGAGAGTCCCGCCACGGATTTTTTCAAACACAGGTACGTAGCCCTGGAACTGGTTTTCAGGTTATAGATATTCACTTTTTTTAGGCGATAGCAGACGATGTTTAAACTTTTCTCCGTAATGAATGCCCGCCTGTGGTGGCGATCTTTGCAGGGGCTCGAAATAGCCGCCATTCTGTTTTACGGGCTTTTTATACTGCTCATTGCGGGACAGTTTACCGGAGTTGTTGTACTGCTGCTTTTTACGGACGACATTGAAACGGCACAGGCTTTTTATCCCTGGATAACCATGGACATCCAATATTTTGTGCACCTTCTTTTCGTGAACATTCTTTGGGTTAACCAGATATTTTTCACGAAAATTAACCGGCTCAAAATTGGTGAAAACAGAAAACTTCTCACCTTTGGGATGACCGTGAGAAAGCTATCTGTTTACCTGAATATTGCAGGGTTTCTTCATCCCATTAACGCCCTTTTCCATTTCTTCTGGATTCTCTATGCATGGTTTCTATCTGAGACATTTGTTCAGTTTGCGACGGGGATACTTCTTGTTATTGCAAACTACGCACTGATCTACTCCCTGAAGTGGAGATTCAGAATTTTTACGGCAGAAAAGTTTAAACAGGTTGGGGCGGTTGTAACCACCTTTGTACTGTTTTTTATCCTGGTGGCGCTTTATCTCGATGTAACACCCTTTTTCGGCACCATGGAAGAGGCAGCTGACCTTTTTTCGGGCTGGCTTATTTATACTCCCGGATACCTATTTTACTATGTATTTGGAGTAATGAATTCGTCTGCGATTGCAACAATTATAATTGTGATGCTGGGAGTGGTTCTTGTTACAGCAACCGTAGATATGGTCAGGAATACAAAAATGGCGCTGCTAACTCCGGTGCAAAATACCAGCCATACCGTTCAGACTGGCCAGCTTGCACTTTTCATAAAGTGGCTGGGACACGAAGGAGGTAAATATTTCTACTCGGTCTGGAATCATAAATACAGTAAAATACAGCTGATGATTACCTACGTTTTCGTGGTGCCCTATATCATATTTTTGGGCGATACGAGCTATATTATCGGGGTATTTTTAACGCTGTTGCCCATCATTTTTCTTCTGGTGATGCTTACGAACATGTTCGGTTTCGAAAACCGGGAGCTGCTTCTTTCACTTCAATTTCCTATTCGAGCCGAATCCATCGTGAGGCAGCGGGTACAAACGGCAATATTGGTATGTCTGGGCGGTTCGAGTATCGTGTTTATCCTGGTGCCGGTTTTTATCACAGGTATAGCAGAAATGGTTCAGGTTCATCTTGGTATTTTGTGCATTGTTCTGGTGTTTCTGCACTACATTCTCAAGAGCAGTATTCAAAACTATAAAAAGATAGAAGAAGTAAGCGTTATGTCGGTTTCAAATCCCGTTTTGCCAGCATCTATTACGTTTATTGCTGTGTTTATCGTCATGATTCTGGGTATCGGCACATTTATCTTTTTTGATAGCATACTCTATTACCATATTGCATTTTTAGCTGTGGCCAATCTTATA
>Ga0209942_1001513_pt1 | contig 12567 bp, 9 predicted proteins | sample SalPonR1_A_D2_MG_FD_185695 | JGI IMG/M metagenome (GOLD analysis project Ga0209942, IMG submission 185695) | Salt pond soil microbial communities from South San Francisco under conditions of wetland restoration - Salt Pond MetaG R1_A_D2_MG... ... | reverse complement strand
AAAATTTCCTCATCAATAGGTTTGACAAATCGCATATCATAATGCGCTATACTTATCTGGTAATTTTTAGTCAACTTTCTGGTCGCTTCGATCACATAATTACCCACATGGCCAATGGACAAAATGGCGATATCTTCTCCTTTTGTTATTTGTTGCCCTTTACCAATAGCTATTTTTTTAAAAGGAGTTTTCCAGGCTGGCATTACTCCTTTGCCCCTGGGATAACGTATTGCAAACGGACCATATTTTTCTAACTGTGCGGTATACATTAAATTCCGCAACTCTTCTTCGTTTAAAGGTGCCGAAACAATCATATTAGGAATGCAGCGTAAATAAGCCAAATCAAATACACCGTGGTGTGTTGCCCCGTCTTCGCCTACTATTCCCCCCCGATCGAGACAGAAAATTACATTTAAATTCTGAATAGCCACATCATGAATTACCTGATCATAGGCTCGTTGCATAAAAGACGAATAGATATTACAAAACGGCAATATTCCTTCAATGGCTAACCCGGCGGAGAAAGTAACAGCATGTTGTTCTGCAATGCCAACATCAAAAATACGTTCAGGGATTTCCTTCATCATTATATTTAGTGATGAACCTGTTGGCATGGCGGGGGTGATTCCCACAATCTTTTCATTTTGCTTAGCCAGCTCCAATAAAGTGTGTCCAAAAACATCCTGATATTTAGGCGCATCGGCCTTATCCGATTTTATTTTTAAAATTTCTCCTGTGGTTTTATCAAATTTTCCGGGAGCATGCCAGACGGTCTGATTCTGCTCGGCTTGTTTAAAACCTTTCCCTTTTTGGGTTACTACATGGAGTAACTTAGGGCCTGGAATATCTTTTAAATCAGATAATATTTTTGTGAGAAAAACCACATCATGTCCATCAACCGGTCCAAAATATCTAAAGTTTAATGATTCGAAAAGATTACTCTGCCGTAGAAGAAATGTTTTAACGGAATTTTCAATTTGTTGGGCAATCTTTCTATAATTATGGCCTAATTTATTTAAGTGCCCCAAAAGATTCCAAACATCATTTTTAAATTTATTATAGGTCTTTGATGTGGTAATATCAAGCAAATATTCTTTTAATGCGCCAACATTGGGGTCTATGGCCATGTTGTTATCATTTAAGATAACCAGCATATTTTCCTTTGCCGATCCGGCATTATTTAGCCCTTCAAATGCCATTCCAGCTGTCATTGACCCATCTCCTATAACAGCAATAACCTGCCGGTCTTTTTCATTTTTTAAATGAGCCGCTTTTGCCATGCCTAAAGCGGCCGAAATAGATGTAGATGAATGTCCTACTCCAAAAGCGTCGTAAGCACTTTCGGAAGGTTTAGGGAATCCGCTTATTCCTTTGTATTTCCTGTTGGTATGAAATACTTCTCGCCGGCCGGTAAGAATTTTATGCCCATAGGCCTGATGCCCTACATCCCAAATAATTTTATCATAAGGAGTATTAAAAACATAATGCAAAGCAACGGTAAGTTCAACAACACCTAAACTTGCACCAAAGTGACCGGGATTTGAGGATACCACATCAATAATAAATTGTCTGAGTTCCTGACTTAGCATCGGAAGCTCCTCCATGGGCAACCTTTTCAAATCATCCGGAAAAAGAATATTTTTTAATCGTTCACCTGACATAAGCCTTAAAATTCATTGCAAAGATATGAATAATTTTTACTTCGTTTTAACGTATTCGTAATACAACATATTTTAATATATTTGCTCTATCAAAATTATTATCTTTAACCCATGATAACCAAAATTATTGACATGCATTCAACGTTTAAATCTTACCAACTGTTTTTTATTGTTCTCATAATTATCTCGGGATGTGTTCCGGCCAAACAATTTGAAGAATTACAACAGACAGCTAAAAAGTGTGAGGAAGAGAGGGAATTATTGAAAGAGGATAATAAAAATCTGACCATCACAAACACAGAACTGAAAGCAAAAACAGAGCAGCTACAAAAAAAGATTGCAAATTTACAGCAAGACAGCCTGGAGAAGACAACAAAACTTCGCTCTATAGAAATTAAGTATGATAAATTAAACAAACAATACAGTCAACTTCAGGAATCACAAGACCAGCTTCTTTCGGGCAACATAAACGAAACAAAAAAATTGTTGAAAGAGCTTCAAAATACCCAGTCTGAAATTATTAAAAAGGAAGACGATTTACGCAGGCTTGAAGATAACTTACGGGAGGAAAGGAGTAAGCTAAATGCCTATCAAAAAGAACTAGAATCGAAAAATGCACGACTTGTAGAACTGGAAAAGATTTTACACCGAAAAGATTCTGCTGTCAATGTATTAAAAGAAAAAGTATCCAAAGCTTTAATAGGGTTTGCTGATGAAGGGTTAGCAGTAGATATAAGAAACGGAAAGGTTTATGTTTCGTTGGAAGAACAGCTACTTTTCAAATCCGGCAGTACAGAAGTTGACCCAAAAGGAGTTAGTGCCTTAAAAAGACTGGCCGGCGTTTTAGGCAACAATCCCGATATAAACATTATGGTCGAGGGACACACAGACGATGTTCCCTACATCCCTGGCGAAGCAGTTAAAGACAACTGGGACTTAAGTGTAAAAAGAGCTACTGCAATTGTTCGCATATTAATGGAAAACCCAAATATAGACGGAGATAGGATTATTGCTGCAGGAAGAAGCAAATATTTCCCGATTGATCCGCAAAAAACAGCTGAAGCAAGAAGAAAAAACCGGCGAACTGAAATTATCCTAACCCCAAAACTAGACGAACTATTTAAAATTTTAGAAGCCAATTAAAAGTGTATTGGTCCAACTACCTTTCTTTTTTAAAAATCTTTAATGCTTTTAAAATCTTTACAAGCTATATTGTTACGCTTGTCTTTAAAAGAGTTGTTGTTTGGGGAAAACCTTTAAGCTTAACCGTTGAACCAACCAATTATTGCAATTTGCACTGTCCGGAATGTCCAACAGGTAATAATTCGACCCAAAGAAAAAAGGGATACCTGAACGTGCAGGATTATAAAAAAATAGTCGATTCTGCTTCGCCCTGGCTTTTTTATCATATGGTTTATTTCCAGGGGGAGCCATTTTTACATCCACACATTTTTGAGATGTTACAATATGCCCATCAAAAAAAGATTTATACTTGTACCTCTACTAACGGCCATTATATTTCCAATGCAAATGCACAAAAAATTATAGAATCGGGGCTTAACAAAATTATTATTTCGGTAGATGGGATTACCCAAGATACGTATGAAAAATATCGACAAGGAGGAGAATTGGAAAAAGTAATCACCGGAATTAAGATTTTGTCGGAGCTCAAAAGAAAATATCAAACAAAAAACCCACAGATCATTATTCAATTTCTGGTTTTCCGTTTTAACGAACATCAAATTAAAGAGATTAAATCATTCGGAAAAACTATTGGAGCGAATAAAGTTGAGATAAAAACAGCTCAAATTGAACCTGCATATAACAAACTTTATTTATTACCCCAAAACAGAAAATATTCAAGATATACCTGGACAAATAATCAAATCATTATAAAGAACCCTTTAAAGAACAGATGTTTCAGGATTTGGAGTACATTGGTTATTACCTGGGATGGAAAAGTAATCCCCTGTTGTTTCGATAAAGATGCAAATTATTGTATGGGGCATATCCATAAAAAAAACCTTTGGCAAATATGGCAATCTGCTGAATTTAAAGCGTTCAGATATAAAATAATAAAAAACCGGAAAAGTATAAAAATGTGCAACAATTGTACCTCAGGTCTTCGTATTTAAAAATATTATATTTATAAATTTAGGATTGATTTATATTTTTCTATAAATTACACTCTCTGATTTAAAAAAATGAAAACTATTGGTATGAAATCATTTCTTCTGTTTATAATTGGCTTGGGGGTTACCATAAACTCTTTTGCTCAGGAGTCCGACACCCTTTCGACCAGCAAGCTTTTTGAACTTACACTGGAAGATCTGATGCATGTTGAAATTGTTTCTGCCATACGACAAAATCAAAATATTATTGATGCCCCTTCTATTGTGTCTGTAATTACCGCAAATCAAATTAAAGAAAGAGGATATACAAGCGTTGATGAAGCACTTAATAACATTGCAGGGCTTGATTTTATCACCGATTATTTTCAACCCAATATGGGAATACGTGGCATCAATGGAGGAGTAAGGAGTTATTCGCGTTTAGTAAAAGTTATGATTGACGGGCAAAATATATCCTTTCGATCAAATGCAGATAATTATTTAGGATTATCGTTAATCCCCATTGAAGCCATTGATAAAATTGAAATTATTCGCGGTCCCAATTCTGCTCTTTACGGGAAAAATGCATTTTTGGGGGTTATTAATATTATTACTAAAAAAGGAGAAAACCTAAGTTCAAATTCCGTTTCCCATTTTATAGGGTTGACCAATCAAAATATCTCGTATGGTTTAAACACTATTGTTGGAGGTGCCAAAAAAGATTTTGACTTCCTTTTTGCCAGTTCGTATGCACAGCTAAACCAGTCTAATCTTACACCCCACAATATCCCCGGGCAAAACATTTATTCCTCTGATGCGGTTAGTAAGAAAAATGAATCGGCGCCTTTAAGTGTTTATATCAAAATGAATTACGACTCCGATAATTGGGGAAAATTTACCTTCGACATGGCTAACCAAAATATTAATTCACATGCTGAATTTGCCGACTGGGGAGCATTAACCCAGAATAACAGAATCAATCTTTTTAATGCTTTCGAAAGGCTTCAGTATTCTAAAAAGCTTTTCGATAAACTTTCTGCAGACTTTTCATTTGCTCATAGTTTTGGGCAACCACTGAATAACGAGATTTTTGATAATGATAATGATCCTACTGAATGGATTGAAAGAGAAATAAAATATAACAGTTATGATTTAAACGGAAACTTTTCTTACTTTTTCGATGATAGAAACAATTTTTCGTTAGGGGTTGATTTTACTTCAGATATACACGAACATCAGAAATTTTACACGGTAAATAATTCCGGAATAAGAAGTCTCAATCCCGGAGGTACTGACGGCAAAAATAATTTTAATAACCTGGGCGTATTTTTTCAAATGATATTCAATCCGGCAAAATTATTCAATCTTTCCTACCTCAAAGAATTAACAATTACAAGCGGTTACAGGTATGATATGCATAATATTTATGGCAATGTATTAACTTACCGGTTTGCCGGTGTATACCATATAAATGAAGATCTAAGTACCAAGTTAATGTATGGAACTTCGTTTAATGCACCATCCTCCACACAACTTTATACAAATTACATTACTCCTGGTGGGTTTGTCGGTAATCCGGATTTAAAACCCGAAAAAGCAAAAACACTTGAATGGGCACTTATGGGGAAATTAACGGAAAAAATAAATTTTAGCACTAATGTTTTTTATACCGATATTGAAGATAAAATCGAATACTTATCACCCCAAGGACAGGTTTCAAATATTACCGCCGGAAATATTTCCAATATCTATTCAGGAGGAGTTGAAGCAGAAATAAATCTTACCCAAAGAAATAATACGGGTTATTTAAATTATTCTTATCAAAAAAGTATATTAGAAAAAAGAGATCCGATCCTAAAAACAATTAAAGTAAATACAGCCCTCTACCCATCGCATATTCTTAAATTTGGACATACCTTACATATCCCTGAATATTATGTGAATGTAAATTTAGAAGCCCGATATGTCAGTTCAAGAATTGCCAGCGACCAAAACAATTTTATTTACGATCCAATAAATTATGCTACTAATCGCTATGCTCTTGACCCCTATTATGTTATTGATCTCATGATTTCGTCAACTGATTTAAAAATTATTAAAAACAGCAAGTCAAGAATTATATTAAAAGTTGAGAATTTACTGAACCATAAGTACTACTATCCCGGTTTTAAGAATTATGATATTCCCGCTTTGGGAAGATCATTTTCCTTTAGATTTACACATTTTATATAAAAGTAGAGCACATGAAAAAATATAACCTCTTTTTTATCATCTTTCTGTTTTTAATTATCAATATAAGCTGCGATAATTTAAAAGAAGATTATAACAGACCTAAATATGAAGATCCTGTAACAATAGCCGTGGTTGGTGATGTTTCTGTATTGCGAGAATCGGTAGAAAACATTTTTTTTGGGGCACAACTGGCCGCTGAAGAAATTAATCAAAAAGGAGGACTTGAAATTAATGGCAGAAAAAGAGAGATAGAATTAGTTTTTAAAAACTCGGCAGGAAATCCTGAAACAGGTGTTGAGATAGTTCAAGCGTTAAAAAACCAGGGAATCGATATTGTCATTGGGCCAACATTTTCGTCTGTTGCTGTTGAAATGGCTGAAGCATGTATCGAGTATAATATGCTTTTGATGACTTATTCAGCTACCACCCCAGAACTAACATTTTTAAACGATAATCATTTAATCTGGCGAACATGCCCGTCCGATTATACCTTCGGAACAATTTCGGCAGGCTATTGTCACGATTCACTGGAACTAAATAAAGCAGCAATTCTTTACCGGGACGACAGATTTGGAAGCGGACTTTCGAATATTATTATTGAAAATTTCACACTACTTGGAGGAACAATTACGGCCACCGTAAACTACCCCGTTGACGAAATCAATCTCAATGATTATATTTTTGATTATCAATTGAATACCGTGTTTGGTCAGTATATTGATGTGCTTTACATTGTTGCCTTTAATTCGGAGATATCGGTTATTACCAATAAAATTTATAATAACGCTAAATATCAGTCATTAGCCGTAAAACCGTTTATTTTTGTTAACGATGGTATTTTAGCCGAAGAGATTTTAACCAATGGAAATCCGGAGTTGCTTGATGATGTTTTAGGAATAACCAGCACCAACGAGGGAAATCCTAACTACGCAATATACAAAAACAATTATCAAAGCCGTTTTGGTTTTGCTCCCGCTCCCTATTCTGAACATGCCTATGATGCGGTATATTGTGTTGCATATGCAATGCAAAGAGGAAACACAACCAACCCATTAATTATAAAAGAATACCTGCAGGAAATCTCGGGTGAAGAGTATTATGAGCAAACCGATGAAGTGTTAAAAATAAATGTTAATGAATTTGATATTGGCAGGAATATATTATTAAAAGGGAAACCAATTAATTACGAAGGGGCAACAGGACCAATTAATTTTGATGTGAAGGGGGATCCTGTACCTAAAATTGTAATATGGGGATTCGAAAATAAAGAATATGTTGAATTAAGTTACTACGGCGATACTTTGTGAGAATAACTATCAATAAACATATAACCCTGAAAAATAATTTCTCCCGTTCAGTATATAAACGAACAGGACTTATAATCCTATTATCTGTATTGACATTACAGGGTTTTTCACAAGCAAGTATTTATGTGCTTAAGGCAGTGTATTTAGAAAAGTTTTCACGTTTTATAACCTGGCCCGAAGAAAGCTTAACGGATGACACCAGTAAACCATTTATTATATCGGTCATTGGAAAAACGCCATTAACGAAAAACCTGGAACAGATCTATGCAATCCAAAAGATTAAAAACAAACGTGTGATCATTCAGTCTGTTACCAACATTAAGGACATTGAAGGTTCTCATGTTTTATTTATTGCTGAATCTGAAAAGAAAAATATCGATAAAATTATTTCCATAACAAAACATCAACCTATATTAACAATTGGTGAAACAAAAGGATATGCAGAAAAAGGGGTTTTAATTAATTTTTTCGAGAAAGATAATAAATTACGTTTTGAGATAAACGAAACGGCGGTGTTAAAATCACCATTACAAATGAGTTATTACTTATTAAATTCAGCTAAAATAGTACAACCCGTAGAAGAATAAGATTAATGAGATTTTTTCAAAACATATCTATAAAAAACAAAATTGTTGGTATAATCTTACTTACCAGCAGTGTTACCCTGATTGTTGGTTTTACGATTATTGGAATCAATGATATTAACAGTTTGAAAAAAAATCTACTGGCAAATGCAATCTTAAATACTAAGTTAGTTGGAGATTATTCAATAGCATCCTTAACTTTTGATGACAACCAGGGGGCTGAAGAAATCTTATCTAAACTCGAATCTATTCAGCATTTTATTAGTGGAACTATTTATGATCGTAGCGGAATTTTATTTGCATCTTATAAAAGAAATAATGAAGTTTTTGTTCCCCCGTTATACGATGACCCTGATAACTTAACAGATACAAAATATAATTTTGAATCGGGCATACTAACGATTGAAGATCCCATTACCTATCAAAATTTTACCTATGGTATAATCATCACCAAAATAGACACATCCATCCTGACAGAAAAAATCAAAGAATATATTATTATCATGTTGGGTGTTTTAACTGGAATGATTATTTTATCATTTATCCTTGCAAGTGGTTTACAAAAACCAATATCAAAACCAATATTAGATTTAGCCAAGCTTACAAGAAAATTATCACAAGAAGGGAATTATAATATAAGAATAGAAAGAAAAAGCAATGATGAAATTGGAGTGCTTTACGACGACTTTAATAATATGCTTCATCAAATATTAAGCAGGGACGCTGCCCGCGACGAAGCTGAGAATAAACTGATTGAAGCAAAAAGAAAAGCGGAAGAGAGCGACCAGTTAAAGTCTGCCTTTTTAGCTAATATGTCGCATGAGATAAGAACTCCTATGAATGCTATCCTCGGGTTTACAGAATTGCTTACGATGCCCGATTCTTCTATAAAACCAAAGGAAAAACAAAATTATATAAAACTAATCCATAATAGTGGAAACAATCTTCTCCAACTGATTGATGATATTATTGATATTTCAAAAATTGAAGCCGGACAATTAAAAATTATTCCTAAACCATGTGATATAAACAAAACCCTAAACGATATCTATGAGTCATATATAGAAATAAAAAAACAAAAAGGAAAGGAAAATATAGATCTGTCGGTTCATCTTGCGCAAAAAGAAAAAGATATTTCCATTATTACGGACCCCCTTCGATTAACTCAGATTATCTCAAACCTTATTGATAATGCCTTAAAATTCACCGAAGAAGGATTTATAGATTTTGGCTATGAAATCCAAAAATCAGATGAAATCCTTTTTTTTGTGAAAGATAGTGGAATTGGGATGGATGAGAAGAAAAAAGAGTTTATTTTTGAACGTTTCAGGAAAATTGAAGACGATAAAACAAAATTATATCGTGGTGCCGGATTAGGCCTTGCCATATGCAAAAGTCTGATTGAGTTGCTTGGTGGACAGATATGGGTAGAGTCTTTTCGTGGTTCGGGCTCGGCTTTTTATTTTACCATACCCTATAAAAAAATCAAGAAAAATCAAGAAAAGAAAGAATCCTCCAAAAATAAAACAACATACCAATGGAAAGATAAAACCATACTTGTTGCCGAAGATGAACCAACGAATTTTTTCTATATTGAAGAAGTGCTCAAGAGAACCAACGCAAAATTAATACGAGCAACCAATGGGAAAGAAGCGATTGAAATGTTTAAACAACACCAGGAAATTAATCTTATTATTATGGACCTAAAAATGCCCGAAATGGATGGTTATGAAGCTACTAAAATCATCAAAAGCTTAAATCTAAACGTTCCGATTATTTCACAATCTGCTTATGCCATGCCCGGGGATATTGAAAAGGGGCGTCTCCTCGGAATGGATGAATATATTACAAAGCCCGTCAACCCTAAAAAATTACTTTCAATCCTAAATAAATATTTAGATCTTAAATCTTAATCAAAAAAATAAAGAAGATAATAGTTTTTTTGCTCCCTAGGTTTACAGTAAAAGTTCCTGCTTTCTTACGCCATAGCAGAAACCATAACAATGTGCATTAGTACCGGAGTTTTTACAACCCTTCTTTAAAAAAAATCAATTCCTGGGTTAAGTCCATAAAAGGGTATTTTTTCGATAATCTTTCAACCTGTTTTACCTGGGCGTTAAGAAATCTTTTATGCTGCTCTGTATGCGGATTTAACGGTCGGTGATTCTTTGCCTGCACTATTTTGTAAATATCATGAATAATACTTTTTGTTCTTTCCTCAAAATATGTTTCTGCAAACTGATCCCATATGTATTCAACAGCTTCATTTGAGGGATGCAACATATCGTCGGCATAAAATCGATAGTCACGTAAATCATCCATCATAATTTCATAAGAAGGAAAATAGTCCACATTTTTAAAGATTTTTATTAATTGATGAATCGCCAAAATAAGGGTCGATTTGCTTAACTGATTTTGCATTGCTCCATCTTTCCAATGCCTTACCGGACTAACTGTAAAAATAATTTTCAGGTTTTTATTTAACTCCGTTAACCGGTTAATAAGCTTTGCCCATTCCACAAAAATATCTTCAACACCCAATTTAATCCGTTCGAACTCTTTGGCCGGGATTTTATGGCAATTCGAAACAATTTGTTCTGTTTGCAAATATTTATAAACCCAAGCGGTTCCAAAGGTAATAATCAGGTATTTTGATTTTCTTAAATGCGAGGCTGCAAGTTTAATCGACCCATTGATTTTGTCCAGACATTTTTGTTGTTCGGGATGCGAAAATTCGGTATCGTGATAAAAACTAAACCATTGCTCATTAAAAAATCCAATATCATCGGGAGTAAATGCTTTTTGATCAATCAGGATCTCCATCCCTTTACGCACTGATGCAGGATTATACAAAACACCAAAAGGATTAACTATAGCCGGAAATTTTAAGGCTTGCATTTTATCGCCTATATTCTCGGTAAAACATGATCCCATGAATAATACCGGCGTTTGATACGAAATTTTATAGTTAGATTGTTCAGGTTGTATGGTCGTTCTGAATGATTTCATATTAATTTAACTTTGGGCTATATTTTTTTTGAATAGAACACAGATAATCACAAAATTAATGATTTGCAATCAATAGGTAACGCTAACCAAGTTCACTATATTTTAATTTATTAAAACTCTTCATCATAAGATGTTTCATGTTTATAAATTCAATATACTCTTAGCTCATGGCTCTCAGTTGGTAACTCACAGCTTATAACTGATTTTCTACCCACTCAACAACAAACTTGAAAACTTCTTCATATTCCAATTCATTATGTAACTCATGATACATTCCTTCCCATTCTTTATAAGTAATATTTTTATTTTGAGTCCGGGCTTTTTGGGCAAATTCCTCACTGGCTTTATGCGATGTTATTTTATCGGCATTGCCGTGTTGAAGCAATACAGGAATATTAAGCAGATCAGTATTTTCAAGAACCCAATTCCCTGCGTTGAATATTTCAAAAAACATCCTGGTCGATATTTTTTCGTGTACCAACGGATCTTCCAGGTATTTATTAACTACATCATGGTCATGAGAAATCCTGTTCACATCCAGCTTTGCATTCTGCGTAAACTTTGGAAATATGCTTTTAATCGTTTTAGCAAAAAATAAAGTTATAGCAGTTGGATCGAAAGCCAGTTTGTACCAGGGAGATGAGATAATTGCTCCTTTAAAATTATTTTCCCGTTTTAAGATGTAATTGGTAACAATATTTCCTCCCAGACTGTGCCCATAGATATACTGAGGTGTTTCCGGGAACATTTTATCTGATTCACAAACCAGCACGTCAATATCACTTAAATAATCATCAAAAGAATGAATATATCCACGCCTTCCGTCGGATTTACCATGCCCGCGATAATCAATGGCATGAACAGCATATCCTTTGTTTACAAATAATTCAGCCCAATGACTATATCTTTCGCTATATTCGCCAAACCCGTGTACAAGATTTATTAATGCTTTAGGTTTGTTTTCAGGTTTCCACAAATAACCCGATAGTTTTATTCCATCATAAGAAGCATAGGTGGTTGACTGGTAGTTCATTTTTATTTAGATTCGTAATTAATAACAACCAAATTTAACGATATTATGCAACAAATCATACAAATATCTACCGATAAACACAACGGTTTATACGATATAACCAGCCGGGTTGAGAAGATAGTATCTAAAAATAAAATAGAAAACGGACTGGTTAATATTTATGTTCAGGGAGCAACTGCCGGAATAATGATACAGGAAAACTGGGATGACTCGGTTCAAAACGATGTGGTAAATCTGCTAAAAAAACTAATCCCTTCGGGTGTATGGCAGCACGATGCCCAGGACAACAACGGCGATGCACATTTAAAGGCAGGAATAGTAGGACCAAGTGAAACTATCCCCATTATTAATGGCAGTATAGGTTTATCTACCTGGCAAAATATTTTTTTATGCGAATTCGATGGGCCAAGAAAGAAACGAAATATTGTTATTTCCATTATTTCTGACTAATTTGGATAAAAATCAATTCTTTATATAACACATTAATTATATAACTATGATAAAAAATATATATTTAATAACCTCATTACTGATATGTTCGGGATTATTAAGCGCACAGGAAGAAGCAGATACCATAAAATACTGGAAATTTAATGGTGTTAGTGCTATAAACTTCTCACAGGTTTCGTT
>Ga0209942_1001507_pt1 | contig 12590 bp, 9 predicted proteins | sample SalPonR1_A_D2_MG_FD_185695 | JGI IMG/M metagenome (GOLD analysis project Ga0209942, IMG submission 185695) | Salt pond soil microbial communities from South San Francisco under conditions of wetland restoration - Salt Pond MetaG R1_A_D2_MG... ... | reverse complement strand
TTGTGCCTTGCCGCTAACTTGTTTATACACGGACTGTTTGTACTTAACTTGTTCCAATTTGGAATGTTATGTAGACAAATGGTGTCCGTTTTGTAACCCTAAATATAATATTTTTTTCGCTTTCCGATTCTTTTTCGGCTTAAATTTTCCGGATAACATCAGCATTTTCATAGCAAATCCCTGATACGAACCCTTTCTGTACAATAACCCGGAGGTTACCGGAAACATCCCTCTCCCGTTCCGTCATTTAGCCGCATTCCAAACATCTCTCTTGTCGTGCCGAATCCATAACCAGAAAACCGCTACATTCAACTAACCGGCAACGATTGTCAACAATCAAAGTTTTTCAATTTGTTGTAACCACTTCCCCAAAAATTAAGTGTATATTTTTATCTTTGAAGCTTACTTTTATACAAAAATAATGATTTACAGAATTACTATCTTCATTACTATCCTGTTGTATGCGTGCAACACCACTAGCAAATTATCACAAAACGAAAACCATTTCACACAAAATGGAATCCATATTACGTTGGAGGAAAAGGAATCGGAAATAATTTTCAAGATACAGAACACCAATGATTTCCCGGTGTATCTTTTCCAACCGGATCAATTGACCATTCAAAAACAAATAGGGACAGAATGGGAAAAGGTCAGAATATTATATTGTCCTTGCGGTGCATCCTGCCCTTCGCCCAGAGAGTTTGTGCAGCTAAAAACCAATGAGTTTATCAACTTTAACTGGAACAAAAAAGAATCCTGGTGTATCCATAGTAATCAACAAAAAATCCCGGAAACCGTTGAACAAAATGTGGAAAAAGGAAATTACAGGCTGTTTATCCAATATGGGCCATATAAAAAAGAACAAACAAAGTTATATTACAAATTCAAACTTAATTAAACGAACGATGAAAAGATTAATTTACCTTTTAACCTTTTTATTCTTTGCTGTAGGATTAAATGCACAGCCATGGATAAATATTTTAACTGAAGAACAAAAAGATTCCAAAGAGGGTTTAACCTTATTTGAAGTACAAAAATCATTTGATGAATACTGGAAACCTTATAATATTAAGAATGGATATTATATCAAAGATGGAGAGCGAGTAAAAGCCGGAGGCTGGAAACAGTTCAAACGTTGGGAGTGGTTCTGGGAAACCAGAGTAGATCCACAAACAGGACAGTTTCCACAGGTAAACACCATAGAGCTGCTCCAGGAATTTAACGAGCAAAAATCAACAAAAGCCGATCAGGCCGACTGGGTCAACATGGGTCCAAATAGCTCCACAGGCGGTTATGCCGGACTGGGAAGGATTAATGTAATTGCCTTCCATCCCACGGATGCAAATACCTTGTGGATTGGAGCGCCTTCGGGAGGTTTATGTGTAAGCTTCCCCAAAAACTGGACAGTTTAAAAGTAGACAAAAAATTGTTAACTTTAAACTGTAATTATGAAAAGAAAAAGATTTACCCCCCAACAAATTGCCTCCATACTCAAAGAGTATGATAATGGCAAATCAGTAGAAGAAATAACTCGAGACCATGGAGTTAGCAAAGCCTCGTTTTATAAATGGCGTCAGCGTTATGGAGGCATGAATGCCAGTGAACTTAAACGGTTAAAGCAGTTAGAGGAAGAAAACCGTCGTTTGAAACAAATGTATACCGATTTGGCGCTTGATTTAAAGGTAGCCAGGGAGATTATCGAAAAAAAGCTTTAAAGCCCTGCCAAAAGCGCCAAATAGCAAAAGAGATAAGTTCATACCCAAAAGTGGGCATAAGCAGGGCGTGCCGGATTTTAGATTTGCGCCGATCTGTATTTTATTATCAGACCACAAAGAAAGATGATTCTGTTATTAATGCACTGAAAGAAAAGATTGAGTTATATCCAACAGAAGGTTTTTGGAAGATATTTGGGCGTTTACGTCAGCAAGGCTTTTCATGGAATCATAAACGAGTTTATAGGGTTTATTGCAAGATGCGATTAAATATCAGAAGAAAGGTCAAAAAACGTTTACCTGCAAGAGTCAAGGAGCCATTGGAAGTTCCGGAAAGAATAAACCATACCTGGTCCTTAGATTTTATGCATGATGCCCTTGAAAATGGAAGAAAGATTAAAGCTTTTAATATTATGGACGATTTTAACAGAGAAGCTTTACATATAGAATTAGATTATTCAATAAAAAGCAATAAAGTAGTTTATATTCTTAATCATTTAATTAAACGACGTGAAAAACCAGACATAATAAGAATGGATAATGGCCCGGAATTTATAGCAAATTTGCTTGAAGAATGGAGTCAAATAAAAGGAATTAAGTTACTACATATTCAACCAGGGAAACCGACCCAGAATGCTTTTATTGAAAGATTTAATGGCACATTTAGAAGAAGTGTACTTAATGCATACCTATTTGAATCTCTAGATCAAGCCAGAGAAATAACGGATCAATGGCTTTATGATTATAATAACTATCGGCCACACGATGGATTAAATGGGCTAAGTCCCTTAAAATATGCAGAAAATTTTCTCAATGGGGCTAGCCCCATTGAGAAAAAAGAAATATCATTGAAAAAGTCTACTTAAACCCTGTCCTAAAAATGGGAAGCTTACATATTGTAGTTTTTTTTTGTGGTAAAAATAAACTTACAACATAAGGGTGAAACTTTTTAGGAATAATCCCTTTAAAAATTATTATTTTGTCGGACACTAGTGATTTTTAAATAAAAAATTAATCTGAAATTCTTATTTAAATTCATTAATAAACTTTAATTTTATAATTTTAATATATTAAATATTTTAATGATGAACAAATTTATAACTATACTACTATCTTTAACTTTTCTACTTATATCTTTTACATATTCACAAAACCAAGTGAAAAATCCTTTTTTAAATAAAATTACTTTAATTATTGATAAAGATTTTTATCTTCCTGGAGAAGAACTATTAATACATTTAAATATTGATCATTTATCAAACTATACTATTCAAATTTTTGACACAGATGGGAACTCTAAATTTAAAGTGGCTACAAAGGTTATCCCAAATAAAGTATTAAAAATTAAAATCCCAGATTATTTATCTAAGGGGAAATATAGTTTAATTTGTTATTCTGAAGATGAAAAATATTTTGAGATAACAACGTTTACTATATTACATCCTAAAAAATTTTATTTAGATTGTAAACTAGAATATGACAAACAATCCTATAATATCAATGATAATGCTATAGTAGATTTAAAATTTGAAGCTAATGAAACTATTTCAAAAATCAATCTTAAGTGCTTTAAGTATGATGGAAACGAAAGTGTTAAGTCAGATAAAATTACTCTAAGAAAGAAGGATGAAACATCATTTGAATTAAAATTAGATAAATATTATGATTACCTTTTAATAGAAGCAAGATATAAAAGAGAAGATTATAAGTTTTATTACCCGATTCCCTACAAGAGAGAAAAGTTAACAATTCATTTTCATCCAGAAGGAGGAATTCTTACGCCCAATAATGTTAATAAAATTGCTTATAACTGCCATAATATTTTTAATGAACTTAGCTGGTTTTCTGGATATATTAAAGATAATGAAGATAATATTGTTTTAAGGTTAAATAATATGGCCCCTGTTGGGTATTTTAATTTTAAACCACAAAAAAATAAAAAATATTATTTTGTTTTTGATGACGAAAAATATTTCAATACTAAAGTAGCATTACCTAAAACAACCAATCTACCTTCCATTAATATTTCATCAATAAATAAAGATTCAATAAAAATTAAAATTCTAAATCTAAATCTAAATAAAAATAAAAACAGTTATAGACTAATAGCTCGTGGGAGCAATTCAATATTAATAGATAAACAAATAAATAAAATAAAAGATACTCTTTATTCAATACCTAATATACAGAATTTTTTATCAATTATAATTTTTGATAATAAAAATAACGAGTTAATATCCAAAAGAATTATAAACACCAAAAAAATCTTAAATGCTCATATTACATTTAAGGAAGATAATTTTTTTATAAGTAACATTAATCAAAATACTTTTTTATATAAATCAACCCAACTTTCCAGATTATACAATAGTATTAACTGGGAATTATATACTTTAGATTATGCTTTTAATGATAAAATCTTAAAAATTCTAAAAAACAATAATGACCCGAATTTGTTCCGGATTTTATTAAATAAATATTCTCATATTCAATTTGATAATAAGCTCTTTGTCTATAAAAATATTAATATAAAAGACATTGTCCGAGAAGAATCAAAATTTTTACAAAATAACTACATCCTAAAATCTTTTAATACAGTCTCAAAAAATGTATATAGTGATAAATCAAGAAGCTTAATAAAGACCCCAAATATTCAACCTTATATTCAACAATTAGCTGCAGGGGTCCCTGTAAAAGACGTAATAATGTCTATCAAATCATATAATATTAAAAATGGGAATATAATCTTCTTAGATAACAAATCATTCTCAAGCAACTTTGTAGATAGAGGTGCTGATATTTATATTGACAATGTAAATGTAGGAAAAAATATTGGTGCCTTAAATAATTTAAATCCCAAAGAAATAAAAAGCATAACAATTAATACCTCACCAGAAAAAGTTTTGAAATACCCAAATGCATCTTCAGATGGTATTATAGACATACAACTTAAAATAAATGACAAGAAAGATATTTATGCATCAAAAAAAATTGATGGACTGTTCAACTCTACTCATATGTGGAATTACTCAAATTCAGATCATATTAATAATAAACAAAGTAAATTAAAAGATAATATTCATTTTATTATTTATCAAGAAACGAATAATGAAATTTTTATTGGTTCAAAAATAATTTATGAATAGAGAGTTATTACCTAAATTTTCATAAAAAATATAATGTATTATTAGACTTACTACTTAATAAGTATAGCCTTTTTACCGTAATATTTTCGTCCATATTTATTATATCCAATAATCTCAATATTATATTTACCTTTCCTATCTGATGAAATAAATTCAAAATTTTGAACTTTATTATTAGATTTTAACACAGGATCCCAATATAATGTTGTTCTAAAATCAGGAATTCTTTTGCTACTATTTAATTGTGTTGTATCAAAAGAGGGTCTATAGTTGGTGTAATCTAATGCTATATAGTCAATAAAAATTGTTGAATTAGAATAATTAATCCCTCCAAAATCACCAGATTTAGTATCAAAAACTATGATCCCCATGAAAATTTTATTGCCTAAATAATATGGTTTATAGTTAATTTTTATAGATTTCAAATTGTCAGGCTTTATTTTTAAGATTTCATCCGTATTAAATAAAGGTATATAATCAATAATAATCAAAGGATTTGCAGATAATACATTATAATTTTTATCCAATATTTTTAAATCAATTTTATCCTTATTTTCCTTAAGAATTACATTGGGAACAACCTCATTTATAAAATCTTTAATACTTTGAAATTCGATATAATCTTTTGGGGAGATCTCAATTTCAAGATCATTTATATTAAATAGTGAGTCGGTTATAATATTATTTGGTTGTTGTTTTCTTTCTTTAAATTTTTTTGTTACCTGATTATTAATATATAATTCATTAAATAAATCATTTTGCTTATCATTAAAAACAGGAGGTAAGTTATACTCAAAAGCAGGGATATTTGAAGAGTATGGGTTTTTAACTTTAATAATATGAGTGCTATCCATATTGTTAAATGCTTCAGAGCCAAGATAAATATGTTTTTCACCATATAAATTATTTAATGAAAATAAAAATTTTCCATTATCTCTTGTCTTGGCTATATGAAGTTCTGGTCTTCCATTAAGTACAGAAAGATATATATTTTGTTTGGGAATACGTTCTCCTGTTTTTTTATCTAATAATATTCCAGATATTGAAAGTCCATTTAGTTCAGGAATAACTTCTATAGTATCTTGCGAAAGACTATTAAATATTTTAAACTCATCACTTTCAAAATTACAAAGTTGATTAAACAAAATCATTAAATCATTTACTGTACAATAATTTAAATCATTATTTGATAAATATCCATCCAATAAAATAGGATTATAAAGGTAGTTAATGGGATCAACATTGTAATGCTCTACTTTTGTCCCTGTTCTTAAAACACTAATTGTATATGATGTAGGGTAAACTAAGGTATCATCATCTTCATCTATAGAAAAAGATGCTGATATTGTGTCTCTTCTATTAAATTCATCTGTTTCGGTTGTAATATTTAAATAATAATTTTTACTATTGTTTTTATAAATAGACCTAATTTTAATTAATTGATTGTTTTTATAAAGAGCAATATAATTAATTCCTTTAAACAATAGATTATTATCAATTTTATTGATTGAGTAAATATTCTTAAAATATAATTTTTCTGAATAAATTTCTCTTAAATTATTAGAAAATATTTTAAGTTTATATTGACCGGATATATTTTTCATTGTATTAGTAAGGTTGTAAAACAAATGATCTTCATTAATATTTATATTACCTTGTATACCATTAGCAAAGATTTTTGGAAAATCTTTAATTATTGTGTCATCTTTTAAAATAATACGAAACATAAATGGATTTTCAATATCAGGTAAAACATTTGTACTAATTAAACCATACTCATCCATAGGAGGTTTTAGATATATTGTACTATCTGCGTTTAATATAGCATAATCAACTACAGCATTTCTAAATGTTAAGGGAGTTTTAATAACAATATTATTCTCTATACCATCTAATAAAATATTACTTTCAGGAACGATAAATATAGAGTCATTATTAATATTCTTAGTTAGTAGTAATTCATTTTTTTCTGGATTAAGAATTGTAATAAAAACATAACTGAAACCTAAAGAAGAAAAATTTCTTTGATATTGAGTATAACATCTTAATATATAATTACCAGAATTGATATCTGATGGAAGTTGAAAGAATCCACTTGTGCGATTATTCTTAACACCCAGTTTCTTCTGTATAACTGCTTTATTTGTTTTAATCTCAATTAATTCCAAGTATACAACCGTACTAAAATCATTTTGTAATTGTATTCCATTTACAAAATAATCAATATGATAGAAAAGATCATCGCCACAAATATAAATATCTCTATCAGTGTTAATAATAAAATTTTCAATAATTAATTCAGATCTTTTAATAAATTTGCTACTATCCTGAGCTATAATATAAAATGAATTGGATACAAAAATAATAGTTAGAAGAAACATCTTATTCATAGGAAATGTTGTTATTTAATCAGTCCAAAAATCGGGTTTATTTATAGTGCTATTTTCTTTTCTACAATCAATACAACCTTCAGCGACAGCACCTTCTACTTCTCCAACTCTTACGATATAAAAGGGATGAGGGTTTCCTCTTTTAGCAAGCATAGCATATGCTTCTTTATAATCTTCATTAATAGAACAAAACATATAATAGAATGGAACATCCGGGCTATCAACAAATATTCTTTTTTGTCTCACTGCTCCAACTGTAAAATATCCAAATACAATTTCATTTGGGTCATCCACATTCTCAATATTTCCTTTTATGTTATAAGGTTGGTTAGCAACTAGAAAATTTTCCTCAGAATATTGTTTTTCAATATTTTTCCAATAATTATAAGCATTTTTATTGATTGAATATTGTTTTAACAATAAACTATATTTTACTTGTAATCGTTTTGAATCTGTTCCAACAAAATGTAATGGCTGTTTATTTATTCTGGGTTCTGTTAATTTTTCCGTAGTAGCTGTATAAAAATAATTAACATTTTGGGTCATCCAACATCTATAATAATCATCATATTCTCTTATATCAAAATTTAATTGGCCATTATATATTGCATAAAGGTGGTAATTTGCAGTATATTCATATGTTTCTTCCATTCTCCATAATAAATAGTCATTTTCGTTTTCACTTTTTGGGGTATTAACATAAAATTGATATCCAGGCAGTTCAAACGGATAATATTCTACAAGTTCATAATTTAATTTAGCATAAACAGAATCAATTTCAACAGCCTTACTTAATTTTTGGAAGTCTGATTTATATTTATTCCCTTCAGGAGTCTCAATATAAAGACTATAGCAATTGCCAGGAATGCCCTGCATCCCTAACTCAGAAGTTCTATAAACTCCTGATTCCACCTCGTACAACATTTCTTCATTTCCTTGATCATCCATAATAAAAACAGAACACCCTGAGTAAGGAATATATTTGTATTGATTAACAGCAGAAGATAAAGAAATATTAACTTCATAAGGACCTATATCATCTGTCATATACCCATTTATTACAATAACCGGATTATAATTTTGTAGGTCGAGTGTAAATTCTTCTTTACAACCAACAAAAAAAACAAAAATAAATATTATACAAAATATATTAGTTTTCATAATGGCCTAATTTAATATTATATGTTATGGATGGGATCATTTTTCCTAAAATGGAAATTTTATACCCTTTAATTACACCATCCTCATTTTGAAACATTATTGAATAGGGATTTTTTCTGGAGGTTAAATTATAAACACCAAAAGCCCAGGTGCTATGTGAAAATTTATGTTTTTTTAAATTTCCTTCAATGTTAATCGATAAATCCATTCTAAAATAATCCGGCAACCTGTATTCATTTCGTTCTGAAAAGCCTATTATTTCAACATTGTTTAATCTATATATTGAAGTTGGATAAGTAACCGGCCTCCCACTCGAATATACTAGATTGGTAGATAAAGAAATTCTTTTCGATAATTTATAATTCAATACTAAATTAAAAGCATGCGGTTTATCAAAATTTGCTGGATATTTCATTCCATTATTATTCATTTCTCCAGTGTAATTATCTATGGCTTTTACCATAGATCTGGAATAGGTATAATTTAACCAACCATTTAATTGTCCTTCATTTTTCTTTATCATTACTTCAATTCCATAAGCATTGATGTCACCCTGAATTATATCTGTTTCCGGTAACCTTGAATATAATAATTCAGCTCCATCTTTATACTCATACTGATTTTGTACGGTTTTATAATACATTTCAACGGAAGTTTCAATTTTACCTTTTTCAAATAAATTATACAAACCAAAAGATAATTGCTGTCCTTTTAATGGTTTCAGATGCGAATCGCTCAGTTTCCATTTATTTGTTGGACTTACAGATACTGTATTTGAAAGCATAGATATATATTGATGTAATATATTATAACTTGCTTTTATAGAAAAATTTGAATTCAATTCATATTTTGCAGATAATCTAAAATCAATATTAATATCATCACTCACTATATCGTTTTTTGAAAAACGAGTAGAATCCATTATATTACTATAATCTCTTTTCATATTAGCTTTATAAGAATAAACTGTTTTAGGTCCTAAAAAGGCATAATAAGATGCGCGTAATCCAGCTTCAATACCAAAACTTTCGTTAACGTCCCAACGGTCAGACAAAAAGACACTTGAAACACTGGCTTTTTCGGATTCAAAATCTACAGATTTAATGTATGATTCATTATTTAAAGGCAACAAATCGCCATACTCAATTTGGTATAGTTTTGTATTAATACCAAAAAGTAAATCATGGTTTTCATTTGGATTATAATGTAATTTAAATTTCAGTTCGTCATGCTTCAGATAAAATGAATTAGAATAACCTAAATAAGGAATATCAAAATTTTCTATATCATAATTATATTGCCCTTTTACAATGTTAAGTTCACTCATAAATTCTTCATTATAAATATGCATCCAATTTATTGAGCCTCCAATATTCCTGTATTTATTATATAAACCAAAGGCAAGATTTGCCTCATCTTCACTCCCATAGAAAAAAATATCAATATTATTTTTCTCATTTATATTAAATGTAAAATCAATTAAACCATCGTAAAATGAAGCCGAACTATGGTTAATATTAACGTTATCAATTTGGTTCAACAACCAATCCGAATACGTTGATCTAAGGCTAATTAAAAAACTGTTTTGGCTGCTATCGTTTAAAATAGGGCCTTCTATTAATATTCTGCTTGATAATGGGCTAATCCCGCCTCGTGATGAAAATTTATTTTTATTTCCTACTTTTGAATCTATTTCAAATATTGAAGATAAGTGCCCTCCATATTCAACAGGAACATTGCTTTTATAAAAACTATACCCATTTATAGCATCTGAATTAAAAGTTGTGTATAAACCAAATAGATGAGATGTATTATAAATTGGAACACTATTAATATAAAACATATTTTGATCTGCCGGACTGCCTCTAACATTAAAGCCGGAAGAAACTTCTCCAACAGTTTGTACACCTGGTAACATAAGAGCTACTTTAACAATATCTTGTTCTCCAAGTACCACAGGAAGTTTTTTTATAGATTTCGCATCTATTTTTTCAAACCCCATTAAGGTACTTTTTACTTTATTTTTATAGTTCGCTGTTATTACAGCTTCATCAATTAAAAAAGCTTTAGTATTTAACTCAATATTAAACTCTCCGTCTTCATAAACCGTTAATTTATACTTTTCATCTTCCATTCCAAGACTACTTGCGGTAATAGTATATGAGGCAGGTTTTAAACTCACTCGATAAAATCCATCAAAATTTGTAATAATATTTTGATTCGTTTCTTCAATTTTAATTCGTGCTTGAGGTATGGTAGTTTTATCATCAGAATTAAGAATATAGCCACTTAGTTCTACTTTACCATTAACGGGTTTATTCTTTTTTAAACCTATTACTTTATAATCAGTAATTAGATCTTTATAATTTTCCAAAAACTTATTATCGTTATCCGTACCAGTTTTTTTAATTTTTGCATCATTTTTATTCTTGTAAACAATAAATGTTTGCTGATTTTGTATTTTAAAATGCTTGAAAATAAAAATATTATTGTTTAAATCAGATGAAACATTAAAATTGAATTTTTTAAATAAATCATTTAACAAACTATAAAGTTCAACACTATCCTGATTTAAAGTAAATTCAAAATCGGTTATACTGTCAGGATTGTAAAAAATATTTATTCCAAATTGGTTTTCTATTTTGTTTACAAAATTTTCCCAGCTATATTGACCTGTTTTAATATATTTTTTTTTATTCTCCTGAGATTTAACAACATTTATAGTTAAAAACAAAATATATATATATAATAAAAAAAATCTATAATTCATATTAATTAATTACTTATCTTGGATTGACAATACTCCATTAAAATGATTAGCTCCGAACTTGATGAATTGCGGAATTTAATATTATTCTTTTTTAAAAATTGTTTGATTTCTTTTCGGTTAGATTTACTAAAACATTCTAAAAATTCTGATTTACGGTTAACCTCAATTAAATTATTATTTGTTAACATCAATAAATCTTCTTTCAATTCGGAAAATTTGCCATAAGGGTTATTGGCACTATTATAATTTCTTCTTAATTCTTTGGTGTATTTTTTGAAAATAGGATATTTGCCTTTTGTGATTCTTTCAACATAAAAAAGATTTTTGTTGACGTTTATATGTTTATTTAAAGTTAGGGTATTGACGAATACTGTATTACCAACTAAAAACGAATCAACCTGAAAGTCATTAACATCAATAATTTTTTTTATCCCATTTGTTGATGGGATTTGAATAATAACATCATTATTTACAATATCATAATTCATGTAAACATTAGGATATGTTTTTCCATGAATAAATATGTCTGCATTTTGCCACAAATCATATAAAAAAGGATTTCCGTTTATTTTTTTGTCAGGAAATAAATAGATACTTCCATTTATTAATTCATCATTAGTAAAATAATTTGAATAATTATTTTTAAAGTCAGCTACTTTAGATTCCATTTTTACATTAGTTTGTCCTATTAATTGATGAAACAGAAGGAAATAAAAGAAAACAAATAAGAACCATTTTTTTTTAAAAAACATGCTCATTGGGTATTTAAGATAATATTTTTTGATTAGACTGCTAAATGTAATTATAGTTTAAATAGATATAAAAAATTTCTATTCTTTTTTTAGCATAACATCAAGTATTAATGGAAGTAATTAAGAATCAATTAAGAAAAATAATTAGATTATTTTATTTTAATACATTACTGTCCGATAAAAATACAAAATGAATTGTATAATTTCCTAATTAATATATTTACAGAGAGTTGATATTTATATTTTTTTGATTTTAAAAAGTAAGCCTCCCTAAAATAAAGATGGCTGCATCAATTCATCGTAAGTTTTTTGCCAATATTTATCTGGATTTTCAAGGAATTTGAGTAAATGTAGATAATTTAACAAGTGAATTTTGCAGAAACTAACCAAATTTGAAAATGCCCATTGTCTCTTTAGCATTTTTTGGACTACAGTCATTAACAGGTTTGCAATTAGCGCACAGTATATCTGTATTTTAATGGGAAATTTTGCTTTAATTGTTTAAAAAGCAGTTCAATCTGCCAGCGAAGCTTATAAATAGCAGCTATCAAATCGGCTCTCATTTCAAACAGGTTTGTCAAAAACTCAAAGCGTCTTTTGAGCACTCTGTCATAAAATTGAACCTTACGAAGTTTTAAAGGTTTGGTGCTATGGTC
>Ga0209942_1001502_pt1 | contig 12628 bp, 14 predicted proteins | sample SalPonR1_A_D2_MG_FD_185695 | JGI IMG/M metagenome (GOLD analysis project Ga0209942, IMG submission 185695) | Salt pond soil microbial communities from South San Francisco under conditions of wetland restoration - Salt Pond MetaG R1_A_D2_MG... ... | reverse complement strand
CCACAAAGTCTTGTGCATTTATTAGAAAAGGGAAAATGAGTAATGCGATAATTATACTTATTCTTTTCATGATATAAATTTTTTAAATTTGTTATTCATTCGGTTTAACTTTAGAATCAAGCTTAATTCAATAACAAGACGAATAAGTATCGATATCATTACAATAAAAATAAAATAAAATAAAATAAATTTTATTAAAAGTATTCATAAGGTAGCTATATCATGCAACAAATAGGAAAGATCTTAATTTTTATTGGTGTCTTTTTAATTATTCTGGGCTTTGTATTTTATTTATTGAGTGATAAGCTTCAGTGGTTTGGCAATTTACCGGGAGATATAAAAATTAAGAAGGAGCAATTTACCTTTTATGCTCCCATTACAAGTATGATACTGATTAGTATAGTGATAAGTTTTATTATCTGGATAATCGGCAAAATCCGTTAGTCGTTGAAATAAGGCTTTAGTTGTTTTATCAGTTCATCAGGTGCACGCCTTGGTTTTCTTGAATTTTCATCAACAAATACAAGGGTTGTTTCCCCCTGGTTCAGCAGTTCCTGATTTTCATTATAAATTTCATAATAAAAAGTAATTTTTGCTTTAGGTAATGTTTTAATGATGGTTTTTATAATTAATAAATCATCGTATACTGCGGGCTTATAATAGTTAACTTCCAAAGTTCTTACAGGTAATATAATACCCATCTCTTCAATTCTTTTGTAAGGAAAACCAAAATGACGCATTAACTCTGTTCTTCCTACTTCGTAATATAATGGGTAATTACCGTAATATACATACCCCATTTTGTCTGTTTCGCCGTATCTAACTCTTAATGTAGTTTCAAAGGTAAACATGCCTTAATTTTTATTTAAAGGGAGAATTTGGTTCTTTCGCCATGTGATTGTAAAAAAGTCTGTCCAGTGATCTTGGTATAACTCGTTGTAAAAGCACTGATATTTTTCCTTCGAATGATATAATAATATTGCGTTTTCGTTTTGTAATACCTTTTGCAATTTTTTGAGCTACCTTTTCTGCGGGCATCAATTTTTTTTCGTTTAATGGAGATTCTCCTTGCGGAGTTCCGTTGGCAGAAAGAGCAGATTTGCGTACGTTGGATGCCGTAAATCCGGGAGCAGCAATTAATACATGTAATCCATTTTTCAGGTTTTCTATACGTAACGTTTCTAAAAATCCATGCAGGGCAAATTTAGAAGCTGAATAGCCCGACCGTCCTGGCAAGCCATGAAATCCGGCTATGGAAGTTATTCCTACGATAGAGCCTTTGGATTGGAGAATATACGGTAAAGCATATTTTGTACAATAAACAGCACCCCAAAAATTTACATCTATTAATTTTTTGATAACGGCTAAATCAACATCTTTAAATAATGCCCGCATCGAAATACCGGCATTATTTAACAGGATATCAATTTTACCATATTTTTCCAGGGTTTTATCAATAAGATGTTTACATTCTTCTTCTTTTGAAACATCTGTTTTTACAGCAAAAACATCATATCCTTTTTGGTTTAAATCGTTTTCAAGCGTTTTTAGCTCCTCGATATTACGCGAGGCGCAAACAACTTTTGCACCTCGTGATGCAAACTCATATACACAAGCTTTACCAATACCTGACGAAGCTCCTGTTATAATGGCTACTTTGTTTTTCATTAACTAAAAATAAGGTTAATTATTAGTAATAGGTATGTAAATCTATTAATTTCCGGTTATTTATTGTACATTTAATTCATTTTTTTAGTGTTGAAAAAGAATAAACTTATACATCTGTTTTCAACCACAAGAAAATCAGTTTTTTGAAAATTTATTCAAGATTTTCATCGCAAAATTTTTGTTTTAAAAAAATAAGGTGTTATTTTTGCATTCCAGTTGACTCAGTAGCTCAGCTGGTAGAGCACATCCCTTTTAAGGATGGGGTCCAGGGTTCGAACCCCTGCTGAGTCACATAAAAAGAGAAGGTAACTTCTCTTTTTTTTGTTTTTTTGTATAATAAACTGTATTACAGTGTCTTATATTTTTTATTTGAAGTGATTGTTCACTGAATATAAATTTTCTTAATTTTTTTGTTTTATTATTTGGTTTTAAAAATTAAGATATTAGTTTTGCAAACGCAATTTTAATCGACTCAGTAGCTCAGCTGGTAGAGCACATCCCTTTTAAGGATGGGGTCCAGGGTTCGAACCCCTGCTGAGTCACAATTTAAAAGCCTGATATCCATCAGGCTTTTTTTATTTCCCATTATTAAGGCAGGGGTGCGAAATGTATCCCGACAAACAAAGTTTCGGAAAACCTCTGCAGAGTCAAAATTAAAGAGACGGATAACTATCAGGCTTTTGAATCTGCGTGTTTTAAAATTGCTTTATTGATTTGTTTTACAAAACCAGGCCCCTGGTAAATAAAACCAGTATATATCTGAATTAATGTTGCTCCGGCTTCCAGTTTTTCCAACGCGTCTTCTACAGTCATTATTCCACCAACACCTATTATAGGAATGGTTCCTTCAGATTTTTCGCGCAGATATCGTATAATTTCAGTCGAACGTTTTGTTAGCGGAGCACCGCTTAATCCACCATCGCCAATTTTTGAAATCTTTTCCTCAGTTGTTTTTAGTCCATCTCTTGACCTTGTGGTATTCGTAGCAACAATACCATCAATCCCTGTTATATTAAATGTTTCTACCACATCATTTAATTGTTCACGGGTTAAATCGGGCGATACTTTCAGTAAAATGGGCTTGTATTTTTCTTTTGATTGCCGGATTTTAGTTAATTTATTTAATATGGTAATGGTAGAATCTTTATCTTGTAATTTCTCTAAATCCTTAATATTTGGACAACTTAAATTGACCACGAAATAATCTACATGCGCATACAATTTTTCAAAACAGTAAACATAATCATCTAAAGCCTCATTATTAGGAGTTAAGGTGTTTTTTCCAATATTTCCACCGATAATAACTTTACGGCTTTTGTTTTTTAGTTTTCTGACAGCATAATCAGCACCTTTATTATTAAATCCCATCCGGTTTATCAAGCCTGAGTCTTTTGGAATTCGAAAAGATCTTGGTTTTGTATTTCCGGGCTGAGGTAAAGGAGTTACAGTACCAACTTCTATGAAGGAAAATCCAAAAGAGGAAAATTGATGATACACTTCTGCATTCTTATCAAATCCTGCAGCAAAACCCACAGGATTATCAAATTCTATGCCCAGAAAAGTTCGTTTTAAACGTTTATCTTTTATTGAAAAAATATTTTTCATGAATAATTGAATCCCCGGAATCTTAAATATAAATTTTAAGATAAATACAATAAGCTTATGAATGGTTTCAGGCTGAAGAAGGAATAGCAGGGGACGTATTATTCGTTTATACATACAATTTTTGCACAAAGATAATATTCTTTTATGGTATTATTCAGGGTTTATATTCTTTAAATTTACCATCCAAATAAAATATAACGATCCGCTCAATTTTTTCTTTATTTTTATCAGAGGATAAATTGGATTTATCTGTTTCAGATTTTTTTAATTCGATATCATCATCAACCTTGTTCTGAATATGCGATTCTCCTGAAGTTAAATCTTTAGGTTTTACAAAGGATTGAATATCCTCGTCGAACAGAGATTTTTGATGGGTATACATTTCACCTTTCCCTGTAATTAGCCATTGTGCATCCAAATCAGGGTAGGCTCTAAGGATCTTTTCAATAAAATCAAAACTTGGCTTATTTCTTCCTGATAATAAATGGGAGATACTTGAACGTTGGACATCAATTATATCGGCAAGTTTTGTTGCTGATATCTGCTTTTCTTTTAATAGAGCTAAAATTCGTTCTTTCATAAAACATGATTTTTACAAATGTAATTTAAAAATGTTACATTATTAATAACAAATGTAAACTTTGTATGTCACAAATGTAAATATTGTTTTGGCTTGAGGAATATAATTTAAGATATCATAAAATTAACGGTAAAAATCACCTGAAAAACACTCTTTTAAACCAATTTGCAGGTTTTATGTATCTATTCACTAAATTTCAATTATTTCCACGAAAAAACCCTTTAACCAGGTTAAAAATAGATTATATTGAACACTTAATATGGTTAAGTTATCCTTAAGTATATTTCTAATTACACTTATGTAACTGAATAATTGCGGTATTCTATAAATAATATAGTAAAGGTTGCTCAATGTAACGTATAATTTATAACAATTTTATCATTAAAAATCTTTAGGCATATGAAAACGCTATATATTTTAGTGTTTGCAAATCAAAATAACCCTTAAAATATTATTTATTTTTTGTCTGAAGCAAAGGTATTATTGATTTTATTTTTTTTAGAGCATAACCGCAATAATAATAGGATAGAAGCAATTATATTTTATTTGCGGAAGTCATTTTTTCCAATATTTAATAAGAACTTTAAATGTAATTTGTAATTTACTAGTATAGAGTATTATAAGATGTAAAATTTGTAAAAAAACACAATTATACCTATAATATCTATATTTTATTATACTATAACTTCAATAAAAAATTATAAAGTATTGATATTATGATTAATAATGTTTATTAGAATGAGCATTCTACTTTGTACAATTTAGTTTATTTATGTGATTCTATTGTAGGTTACATAAGTAACGCTAGTAAAGATACAAATCAATAAATATTACATATGTATACAGTATGTTTGGTGTTTAATATTACTGGAAGATATTTAACCTGAAATTTTATTAATATTAACATTCAAATCTTTTTTTTTAGATAAATAAATTTAGATTCCTTATTTTTGTCATTTAATAGAATCAATTTAAACTAATAAACCAAGAATTATGAAACTATTAGAAGGTAAATCCGCTATAGTAACAGGAGCAGCCAGAGGTATTGGTAAAGCAATTGCCTTGAAATTGGCTGAATATGGTGCTAATATTGCATTTACAGACCTTGAGTATAATGAAGCAGCTAAAGAGGTTGAGCAAGAATTGGAGAAATTTGGTGTAAAAGCTAAAGGTTATGCTTCGGATGCCAGTAATTTTGAAGAAACACAGCAAGTTGTTGATAAAATTCAGAAAGAATTTGGAAGTGTAGATGTATTGGTAAATAATGCAGGAATTACGCAAGATACTTTATTAATGCGTATGACTGAGCAACAATGGGATACTGTAATTAAAATTAATCTAAAATCTGTTTTTAATTTTACCAAGGCTGCGCAAAAATATATGCTGAAACAAAAATCAGGCTCCATTATTAATCTGAGCTCCGTGGTAGGTGTTGCAGGAAATGCCGGTCAGTCAAACTATTCAGCATCTAAAGCTGGAATTATTGGGTTTACCAAATCGGTAGCAAAAGAGCTGGGCTCCCGGAATATTCGTTGTAATGCCATTGCTCCTGGTTTTATTATTACTGAAATGACGGCTAAACTTCCTGAAGATGTGAGAAAAGACTGGGAGCAAAAGATTCCTTTACGCCGGGGTGGAACACCCGAAGATGTTGCAAATACAACGCTGTTTTTAGCTACTGACCTATCATCCTATGTGAGCGGTCAGGTTATCAATGTTTGTGGGGCAATGCAAACCTAATTATAATCTTTAGAAAAGTTAATAATAAAAGCACTTACATTCTGTTTATAAGTGCTTTTATTATATCCCGCTTTTTACTTTAATTGGTATGATATATAATTTTTTTCAGGGCTTAAACAATTTTGGCACTTATTTTGTGTTATAGGTTATTAGATATATAATTCTTTTTTATAATGAAATCATATAGAATCCCCGTTATTTTTATCATGCTGGCTATTATACTGCAAAATTGTACTCCGCAGCTAAAAACGTTAACAATTGAAACGATTGAGCCTTCAACGATTAATTTACCCAAAAATTTCAATAAAATAGCATTTATCAACTTCGAAAGTGATATTAATAATGATGGCAACCTGGATACCATGCTGTATGAACTAATTACCAATGAAATGACTTTAGGGTTTCGGGATGCAATCTATTCTGCTGCAAATATTGATACTGCTGACTTTCTATACGTTAAGGGATTGCCTGATAAAAAAGATTTTTATATAAATTCTTCAATCAATTGGAGATATCTCAAAAATATTTCCGGCCATAGCAAGGCGGACATTTTTATTATTCTTGATTCATTGAGTTTAACGATGGAAAGCGATCAATTTGCTATTGGAACCTATGAAACCAAAGAATATTATATTTACAGAGAACTTGCCATTAAAGCGTATTGGAAAGTATTCGATTTAGTTAAAAAAGAACAATTAGATAATTATATATATTCTGATACTTTATTTTGGAGTGCAACAAGTTATAGCATCAATAGATTAAAGGAAGAGTTACCATCGGTAGAGCGTTCTATTCGCGAAACCACCTATTTTTCCGCATTCGATTATGCTAATCGTATATTCACCCGTTGGCAAAAAGAATCCAGGCAATATTTTATTACCGGTAATAAAGATTTTGAGAAAGCAGCAGAATTCGTTGAACAGAATAACTGGATTGAGGCTGCTGAGTTATGGGATAAATATTTAAATGATACAGACCGCGAAATTGCAAGCAGAGCGAACTTTAACATGGCCGTTGCCAGCGAAATACTTGGAAAACTCGATTTAGCGCTGAAATATGCTGCTCAATCGTACAAAATTAAAAATAAATCAAGGACGAAATACTACATTCAGATTTTACAAACGCGTATAAAAGAGGTAGAACAACTCCAAAAACAATTGTAAAAATTTAAATTAATTTTTCTTGCTCTTTTTATTAATTTTGATGCCTGTTTTACTAATCTTTTTTTATTATGCATCATATTGTTGTCTTTTATATTATTGTAGCGATTTTAATTTTTGATTATCTGCTGGAACAAATTTTAGATTATTTAAATGCGACGAAAAGGAGTGCTAAATTACCAGAAGAACTCAAAGGAATTTATGATAAAGAGAAATACCGAAAATCGCAGGAATACGATAGATCCAATCATAAACTTTCAATAGTCACCAGCACTTTTAATCTGGGGATACTTTTAATTTTTCTGTCCTTATCCGGATTTGCATATGTTGATCAAATTGCTCGTTCTATCACCTCAAATCCTATTTTAGTTGCATTAATATTTTTTGGTATAATTATGTTCGCTTCAGACATTATTAATACACCTTTTAGTATTTATGATACCTTCGTTATTGAAGAAAAATTTGGATTTAATAAAACGACACCCAAACTTTTTATTACCGATAAACTTAAAGGATGGTTAATTGCCGTTATTATTGGAGGAGGACTGTTAGCTTTAATCGTTTGGTTTTATCAAAAAACCGGACCTGATTTTTGGATATATGCCTGGATATTGGTAAGCCTGTTCATGATTTTTATGACCATGTTTTATACCAGCCTGTTATTACCGCTGTTTAATAAGCTAAAACCCTTAGAAGAAGGAGAACTAAAGAAGCACATCACCAATTTTTGTCAAAAAGTTGATTTTCAGCTTGATAATGTATTTGTTATGGATGGCTCAAAGCGAAGTAGTAAAGCAAATGCTTTTTTTAGTGGCTTAGGGAAAAAGAAAAAAATTGTTTTGTTTGATACCCTGATAGATAAATTAAGTCCGGAAGAAATTGTTTCTGTTTTAGCGCATGAAATTGGACATTATAAGAAAAAACATACGCTAGCCTCCCTTGTTTCTTCGGTATTGCAAACCGGGATTACGTTGTATATTTTATCATTATTTGTTGATAACCCTGTTTTATCAAAGGCTTTAGGTGCAGAAGAAGCAAGTTTCCATCTTGGACTGGTTACTTTTGGTTTTCTTTACAGTCCTATTTCTACATTGATTGGTTTATTCATGAATATGATCTCACGGAAAAATGAATATGCAGCCGACCAGTTTGCTGCAGAAAATTTTGACGGGAAATATCTGCAAAATGCCTTAAAAAATCTATCGGTAAATAATTTATCAAATCTAACGCCACACCCGGCCTATGTTTTTGTTCATTATTCTCATCCGCCTTTATTAAAACGGTTACAATTTATTGATCAATTTAACCAGTAAGTAATTATGAATGCTGAAATAATCACCATTGGAGACGAACTATTAATAGGTCAGGTTGTAGATACGAATGCTGCCTGGATAGCCAATAAACTGAATCTGTTAGGAATTGATATTTTTAAAATTACTTCTATATCAGATAAAAAGGAGTCTATATTTAAAGCCTTAGAACATATAGATAAATCTACAGATTTGGTAATACTGACCGGAGGATTAGGTCCAACCAATGACGATATTACTAAAATAGCACTCGCCAATTATTTTGGTGTTCAATTAGTAATGAATCAAGAGGTGCTTGAAAATATAAAAGCTTTTGTTGTAAAACGAAATGCTGATTTGAATGAAAGAAACAAGCAACAGGCTTTAGTCCCGGAAAACTGTACTGTAATTCAAAATGCAATTGGTACTGCACCCGGAATGTGGTTCGAAGATAAGGACAGAGTAGTTATTTCAATGCCAGGAGTCCCTTTCGAAATGAAAGAAATGATGAATAACTATATTCTTGAGGAACTTAAGAAACGGCATCAGGATTATTATATTTTACATCAATTAATTTTAACCCAGGGATTGCCCGAATCAAAACTAGCTGAGATACTGGAAGAATGGGAAGAAAACCTCCCCCGGGAATTGTCAGTAGCCTACTTGCCTTCGCCCGGCATCATTAAATTAAGAATTACCGGTAAAGGAAAAAACAGGAGGGATATTGAGAAAATGATTCATAATAAAATAGGTACACTGGAAAAAATCATTCCGGAATATATTTGTGGATATGATGACGACAAGCTGGAAGAAAGTTTAGGGAAACTGTTAAAGGAAAAAAATACTACTATTAGTGTAGCTGAAAGTTGTACAGGAGGTAATATTGGACAATTAATTACCTCTATTCCGGGGTGTTCAGAATATTTTAAAGGAGGTGTTATTGCTTATTCAAATGAAATTAAAGAAAAAATTTTAAATGTAAATAAAAGAGATATAGAAATTTATGGTGCTGTAAGTAAACAAGTAGTTGAAGATATGGCACAAAATATTCTGAAATTATTCAATACCGATTTTTCTATTGCCACCTCGGGTATAGCCGGACCAGCCGGAGGAACTAAGGAAAAGCCGGTAGGAACTACCTGGATTGCTGTGGCTGATAAAAATACGGTTATCTCTCAAAAATTTGTTTTTGGTGACCAAAGAGATAGAAATATCCAAAGAGCATCGCTTACAGCTATTAATATGCTGCAAAAATTGATAAAAAGCAAAAAAAAATGAATTTTAAAGAAAATAATTGCTAATATATTTGAATAATTAAATAAAAATCACGTATTTTGCGTTCTGTTTTTAGAATACGATAAAAAAAATTAGATAAAAATGTCACGAATCTGTCAAATTACAGGAAAAAAGGTTATGGTTGGGAATCATGTTTCCCACTCAAAGAGGAGAACTAAGCGAAAGTTTTATCCAAATTTATTGACAAAGAAATTCTATTTTGAGGAAGAAGATCGTTGGATAACGTTGAAAGTTTCAGTTTCAGCTATTCGAACTATCAATAAAATTGGTTTGAAAGCAGCCTTAGAAAAAGCGAAAGAAAAAGGTTATATTAATAAGTTTTAAAATAGGGAGTGTAGATCATGGCAAAAAAAGGAAACAGAGTTCAGGTAATTTTAGAGTGCACTGAACATAAGAATTCAGGTCAACCAGGGACTTCTAGATATATATCGACCAAAAATAAAAAAAATACAACGGAAAGACTTGAACTTAAAAAGTATAATCCCATATTAAAAAAAGTAACCGTTCATAAAGAAATAAAATAATTGAATTATGGCAAAAAAAGCAGTTGCAACATTACAAAAAGGAGCTGGAAGAAATTTAACCAAATGTATTAAAATGGTTAAAACGGAAAAAGGAAATTACCAGTTTATCGAAGAAATGGTAAACAACGAAAAAATAAAAGATTTCTTTGCAAAAAAATAAACACGAATATTATTTTACAGATATAAAAGCTTTCTTCCATCAAAAGAAAGCTTTTTTTATATATGCAGTTTATCAAATTATGCTAAATTTACGGGCTGATATACATTAATTTAGAAAACAATAAACCCATGGGTACACTTGGAATATTTTCGAAGGAAAAGAAAAAAACGTTAGATAAAGGATTAGAAAAAACGAAAGAAAACGTTTTAAAGAAATTATCACGTGCGGTTATCGGAAAAACGAAAGTAGATGATGAGGTTCTGGATAATTTGGAAGAGGTTCTTATTACCTCCGATGTAGGAGTTGATACTACCCTCAAAATTATTGAACGAATTGAAAGTCGTGTATCACGCGATAAATATATGGGTACGGAAGAGTTAAATAATATTTTGAAAGAAGAAATCGCTGCTTTATTGGAGGAAAACAATTCTACAGATATTGATTTATTATTTAATTCAAATGACAAACCATATGTTATTATGGTTGTGGGAGTTAATGGAGTTGGGAAAACAACAACCATTGGAAAACTGGCTTATCAGTTTAAAAACATGGGGAAGAAAGTATATCTTGGTGCTGCCGATACTTTTCGAGCTGCCGCTGTTGATCAGCTTACCATTTGGGCCGAAAGAGTTGGTGTCCCGATTGTAAAGCAAAAAATGGGTTCTGATCCTGCTTCTGTAGCTTTTGATGCCTTATCTTCAGCTAAATCAAACCATGCTGATGTAGTAATTATTGATACCGCCGGAAGACTACATAACAAAATCAACTTAATGAATGAGTTATCTAAAATTAAAAAGGTGATGAATAAAGTTGTACAGGATGCACCTCATGAGATTTTATTAATATTAGATGGTTCAACCGGGCAAAATGCCTTCGAACAAGCTAAACAGTTTACTCATGCTACAGATGTTACTGCTTTAGCCTTAACAAAACTGGATGGAACAGCTAAAGGAGGGGTCGTGATTGGTATTTCTGATCAATTTAAGATTCCGGTAAAATATATTGGCATTGGTGAAAAAATTGAAGATTTACAAGTCTTCAATAAGAAAGAATTTGTTGATTCTCTATTTTCTGATTAAATCGATTTTCTTTTAACGGATTAATAAACAAGAGTGTTTTGATGAAAACAAAACAGAACAATAAGCACATTAATATTATTACCCTGGGCTGTTCAAAAAACCTGGTTGATTCCGAATACCTGATGAAACAATTAGTCGCAAATGGGTTTTCGGTAAAACATAATTCCAACCAATCCTCAGAAATTGTTGTTATCAATACCTGTGGATTTATCAACGATGCTAAGCAGGAATCCATCGAAACCATTCTGCAGTTCGAGGCGTTAAAAAAGCAGAATAAAATTGAGAAAATAATTGTTTTCGGATGCCTGTCTGAACGATATAGGCACGAATTAGAGAAGGAGATCCCTTTTGTTGACCATTATTTTGGGGTTTATAACCAAAAAGAGTTAATTGAGTCTGTTGGCGGTCAATATAAATATAATTTAGTGGGTGAACGGTTGGTTACTACCCCTAAACATTATGCTTATTTAAAAATATCAGAAGGATGCGATCGAAAATGTTCTTTTTGTGCGATTCCGTTAATCAAAGGAAAGCATCAATCCAGATCCCTTGAAGATATTGAAAAAGAAGCGAAACGATTAGTGAAAAACGGAGCAAAAGAGCTTATTCTTATTGCCCAGGATTTATCGTATTATGGGTATGATTTATATAAAACTTCTAAACTGGCCGAATTGGTGGACCGGCTTTCAGCGATAAAAGGGCTTCAGTGGCTGCGATTGCATTATGCATTTCCGGCACTATTCCCCAAAGATGTTTTAAGCCTGATGCAAAATAAAAAAAATATTTGTAAATACCTGGATATTCCTGTGCAGCATATCAGCGATAAGCTGTTAAAAATGATGCGACGAGGACATACTCAAAAAGATACTTACCAATTAATAGAAAAAATCAGATCAGAAGTACCTGATATAGCGCTAAGGACGACTTTGCTGGTTGGCCATCCGGGGGAAACAGATGAAGATTTTAATGAATTATTGGAATTTGTGAGGTTTGCGAAATTTGAGCGCCTCGGAGTTTTTACCTATTCTGAAGAAGAAAATACCTGGTCAGCAAAGCATTATAAAGATGATATCCCTTTTTCGGTGAAACAGGCACGAATGGATGAGTTGATGGAGGTACAACAAGAGATATCTAATCAGTTGAACCAAAAAACGATAGGCAGGTTGTTTAAAGTTTTAATTGACCGTAAAGAGGGGGAGTATTATATTGGACGTACCGAATATGACTCACCTGAAGTAGATAACGAGGTGGTGATTGATTCAGCCGATAAAAAATTAAGAACAGGCTCCTTTTATACGGTTAAAATCATAAAGTCTGATGACTTTGACCTTTATGGAAAAATACATCCATAAAAAAACCACAAAGATTTATACTCCCTGTGGTTTGTAAAAAATCGAAAATATATACTTACTTAACCAATAATTTTGCTGCATTAACAGCCGATTCATAATCGGGTTCTTCTCCAATTTCAGGAACATATTCCACATGCTTAACGATATTCTCTTTATCGATGACAATAACACCACG
>Ga0209942_1001501_pt1 | contig 12634 bp, 8 predicted proteins | sample SalPonR1_A_D2_MG_FD_185695 | JGI IMG/M metagenome (GOLD analysis project Ga0209942, IMG submission 185695) | Salt pond soil microbial communities from South San Francisco under conditions of wetland restoration - Salt Pond MetaG R1_A_D2_MG... ... | reverse complement strand
AAAAACATGGCATGTTTAGCCTAACCTACAAAACTCGACAGCCGAAAGAGGCAATCGGCGGTCGAGGGATTTCCCAACACGAATTTCATCGATCTTTTGTAGTTTCAACACATGCAAAAATCAGATCCAAAGAGTGTAATTGTAATCGGTGGCGGTGCGGCCGGATTTTTTACAGCAATAAATGCAGCTCAATTGAACCCCTCGCTGAAGGTGACAATCCTCGAAAAATCACGCGAGGTTCTCTCGAAGGTCCGGGTATCCGGCGGCGGCCGTTGTAATGTAACCCACCACTGCTTCGATCCCGATCTGCTCTCCAGAGCGTATCCCCGCGGGGAGAAAGTGCTGCGATGGAGTTTTGAACAGTTCCAGGCAACGGATACCGTGGAGTGGTTCAACCAGCGGGGCGTGGATCTAAAAACAGAAGATGACGGCCGTATGTTTCCGGTTACCGACAGTTCCGAGACAATCATTAACTGCCTGATGAATGAAGCCAAAGATCACGGAGTTGACATTCGAACAAAAACCAAGGTTGACAAAATTGAGCCGCTCGATGATGGTGGCTTCAGACTACAAATCCACAAATCAAATCCCATCACATGCAATACATTGGTAGTAGCCACAGGCGGATACAACCGTGAGAACGCCTACAGCTGGCTTAAAGATCTGGGACACTCTGTAAATACGCCTGTCCCCTCACTTTTTACATTTAATTTCAGGGAGAAGATATTTTCTGACCTTGCGGGAATTTCGGTTGAGCATGCAGAAGTTTCCATCAGCGGAACCCGCTACTCCGAAGTGGGGCCCGTACTGATTACGCACTGGGGTCTGAGCGGACCGGCCGTGCTCAAACTTTCGGCCTGGGCAGCACGCGAGCTGCATGACAGGGAGTATCGCTACGATGTTCAAATTAACTGGCTGCACCCTATGACTGACCAGCAGGTAAGAGAAAAACTTCGTGATCTTCGTGACAGGCAACCCAAAAAGCAGATCAAAAACCAGTCTGAGTTTCCGTTCTCGTCCCGGCTCTGGGTAAGGTTTACCGAGCTGGCTTCCATCCCTGCCGATAAGAGATGGGCAGATCTTTCAAACAAAGAGATTCACGAGCTCACAGAGCACCTTGTGCATGCCACCTACAGCATTCAGGGCAAGACAACCTACAAAGAGGAATTTGTAACATGCGGTGGGATTCCGCTCAACGAGGTTGACCCCGATTCGCTTGAGAGCAAAGTAGTTCCGGGGCTCCATTTTGTAGGTGAAGTGCTGGATATCGACGGAATAACGGGTGGATTTAACTTCCAGGCGGCCTGGACAAACGGCTGGCTGGCGGCTCAGGCTATAGCAGATGGATAAGCGGAGAAAAAGAAAAGGCGGCTTTCACCGCCCTTTTGAGTTCTAATTTGTTTCGCTCCTTTTCTCAAAATGCACGTCACGGGTTCTGCCACTTCCTGCCCGAAACCCGGTAATATCCCCCGCATCGTTTCTGACAAATGAAATGTTTGAGATTGGAAATCCGCCGCCAAACGTATCCTCTTTTATGGGTGCAAGCGTAATATCTTCTTCCAGCTGATAGTTCTGAAGCACCAGGCTGCTGTCCGACATCACAACATCATACGCCGTCTGAATCTCCTCGCTGAAATAGTGTCCTGTATATTCCTCCATTTCATCAACAGAAAGCTCAAAATCTATTTTTTTCGCTACGTGGTTCCCATTTTGATGAAGCGTCAGTGAATCCGCGGCCCCGCTTTCATTCCGGTGGAAGGTCACGGAGGCATTTACGCCAACCAGACTGAATGTGGAGTCTGAAGTTGCCGTTATGTCAACTTCAGGCTGGCCGGTTGCCTGCGTATAGATCCTGTCGTCATCTCTGGAAAACGTAAGAATAAAGCCGGGCATCACTTCCAGCTCATAGCGGCCGGTGAGCGGTTCAAACCTGGCCGGATCGTATTCAAATTCTTCCGTTTCCTCAGTCATCATTTCGTCTCCTTCAGCTTCCGTTGAATCAGCTTCCATGTACTCCTCAAAAAATATCTCTGCTATCTGATTTGCAATTCCGCCGTCAAATGCGGCATAATTACTTTGTGTCACAACGCCTGCATTAATTTCAGGAAACAGCATCAGCATGGAGCGGTGTGCGAGGTCCGCTCCTCCGTGATGAACATACTTCAGCCCGTTAAAGTCCTGAACAAAAAGACCCAGTCCATATTCCGTAACACTTCCATCTTTTAATTCAAATGGAGTCATCATTTCATCAACCATAGCCCGGGTTCCCACGACCGGCTCCAACAGATGCTTCATCCATTTCGCCAGATCATCAAGGGTTGAATAAACCGCACCGGGTCCCATCCCGCCACCTAAATCTCCTACTTCAACGAACCCTCCATCTTCGGCAGGTTCATACCCCTGCGATCGGTTTTCGACAATTTCGGTTGGATCACTTCTCACGATTGTATGAGCCATCCCGATTGGCTCAAAAACATTCTTTTTCATCCATTCGGGGTAGCTCATTTCAGATATACGCTCAATCACCTCGGTCATGAGTACGTACCCGGTGTTATTATAATTAAACTCCGTCCCGGGCTCATTCTGTAGCTCAGGCTGCCGCTGTATGATCTCTATAACCTTCTCCTGATTTAAACTGGTGGTTGGGTTTCTGCCGGTCATGGCAAGAAGATTCAAAAACTCACGGTACCCGCTGGTATGATTAATAAGGTTCCTAAGAGTTACAACGTGACCAAAATCAGGCAGTTCCGGAATATAATCGCGGACATCATCATCGAGATCAAGCTTACCTTCTCCTTCAAGCAACAAAAGCCCAAAACTTAAAAACTGTTTTGAGGTGGACCCAATGTTGTGAAGGGTATTTTCCTGCATGGGAATGCTGTACGTCAGATTCGCCATACCATAATATTCTTCAAGAATAATCTCCCCTTCTTTTATGACCAGTGCAGCTGCACCCGGAACATCTTCCCCTGAATATTGCGTCATCAGCTGATCTGTTCGGTCTTCAGGGTCTGAAGCTACAGGCTCAGCATATGAAACCAGCAGCGAGTAATCACCTTCTTCCTCCTCAAACGGACTGATTTCAAAAATGTAGTCGCCCGCCTGTTCTGTGTTGAACTGAAAACTTTCCCTGCCTCTTGCCGGATTGTCAAAAGTTCCCACTTGTTCTCCGTTCGGCCCAATAATTGTGATTACGACGTCTACCGTTTTTTGGTTTGCATATCCAAATACAAAATTGTCCGCTTCCAGTGTAAGAGCAAATCGATCGGTTTCTCCTGTCTTAAGAGCTTCCTCAACCTTTTCTCCCACGGATAACTGAGTTGATGTTTGAGCTGCAACGAAGCCCGCTGTGAATAGAAAAAAATAAACTAACGCCGTAAGCTTTTTCATTTGATTATAGTTGATTTAAGTTCTTATTCAACGTCACGGCTTCATACCTCATGTCAACAGTCATATAGCGTATATACCCGGAAACGCAACCCTCACTTTTTCGTAATTAGCGCCCATTTGTTGCACTTTAAATGACCCTATTCTTTCTTTTTTTAAACTGTCTCAAGAAGAATATAAAACGGTGAAAGACTGTCCCTAAAACAAAACCTTTTAAGGTCCTGCAGGTAATATCATCATAATTTTATAATCCGGAACCGGGATATTCCAATGGAAGAATAACAAAACACAAGAATAAGAAAGCTGTCAGTTTAAACTCTCTGTCCCTTTAAATTGTTATTGTACATGCAGTTAGGGATCTCATAGAATCATCGTTCAACAAATGGAGGATAGAGATGAACACAGAAGAGAGTGGTAACCAAAAATCATGGCTTGTATCGAACCGACACTACGCGATTGAATTTCTTCGCATTTTTCTTGGAGGCTTACTGTTTATTAAGGGATACTTTTTCATCGAAAACATCAATGAGATTTACGGGCTTATTGAAGCAAATATGGAGTACTCATCGTTTATTATTGCCCACTATGTTGCCATTGCCCACCTTGTCGGCGGACTTATGCTGTTATTTGGGCTCTATACACGACTGGCGGCACTCGTCCAGCTTCCGGTGTTAATCGGTGCCGTGTTTTTCATTGATGCTCAGGATACAATGCTGGCAACCGGCTCTCAGTTTGAATACTCTCTCGTGGTTCTCGTGCTGCTGTTGGTATTTATGATTTACGGAGGCGGTAAATGGTCCGCTGATCATCAAATTATCAGAAGGAAAGAGGGGAAGACATCAGGCTGATTAACTTGCCGGAATCATACTCTCAAATTTTACCGTAAGAGTACGTTCAGATAAAAACTCTGACCTCGGTAACTGAAAATGAAATCCCTGTTCCGAACCACTAAATTCACCTTTAGCTGGCAGCTTGGACTCCCGCTGATACCCCTTTTTGGTACCTGCGTTTCATTCTCGTCCTGGAGGCAAACCGGAACGCAAACTACAACCTTACGTCGGGTATTTTTCAGCATTTTATGAGCTGATCATTTCATACGATAGGCAGTCATTCATGGCGAATAGCGTCAACAGGCGTAAGTTTTGCCGCTTTCCATGCAGGATAGGTTCCAAAGACAATTCCGATAAACACGGCCACTGCAGCCACAATCAAAACAGTGTCCAGACTGAGAGCAGCCCTGAAGGTCAGGTCCGTCAGTCGGTTGATGATTTCTACAAGCCCAAACAGTCCCGCAATGCCTACCACCCAGCCAAGAATACTTCCCACAATGGAAATCGTTATTGACTCAGATATAAACTGCATCACGATATCTTTTTTCTGTGCACCGGTTGCTTTACGAATTCCGATCTCTTTGGTGCGTTCTGTAACGGAGATCAACAGCACATTCATAATTCCAATACCCCCTACCAGTACTGATATACCCGTGATAGCCCCCATTACAAGCTTGAAAATGAGTATCCCCTGTCGGAACTGCTCCACTCTCCCTTCATAGGTAAACACCGAGAACGCTTCCCGGCCCTGCTCAAATGTTTCATCCAGCCAATTTTGCACTGATGCTTTCATCTCAGGCAGTTCTTCCACGTTTCGGCTTTTAAAGACAAGAGATAACGAGTGATCTCCTGACAGGTTTTCAAGATAGGCCGGCACTGGAATAAGGGCACGCGGGCCCCGGGAATCATCGTTGTAAATGCCGATCACCTCATAAGCATGGCCGTCAAACCGGATGGAATCACCCAGCAGTTCTTCCGGGTTCTCAGCCCATTGACGGGCAAGAGGTAACGTTAATACTATTTTATTTGAAGATTTTCCAATCTCTTCTGACGAGAAAAAACGGCCGGTAACGGTAGAGTTGTCGAAATCGGGCAGGGATCCAAGTGTACTCTGGATGTAAATAGCGCGTGCAGAATCACCATGGGTAGCCATGCGTGAGCTTTCATTATAGAGTTCAGTAAATCCCCACTGTTCCACGCGCTCCTGGATTTCAAGGGCGGATTCGATATCAAAAGAGTATACGGTATCCCGCGGCACTCTTACCTCATTTACTACATCAATGGACTTGGGGCTTACATTCATCATCTGAATGTTTGTCGTTGATTCAATCTGCTCCCGGCCGGTCTCCTCCAGACCGTCTCCCAATGCTAAAATGGCAACTAGGGAAGCCACACCAATAATCATCCCAAGAGTAGACAAGAATGTATGAAGTGGATTAGCTTTTATATTTTTAAGCGCAATCGAAACTGATTTAATGATCTGCTGCATGTAACTAGAAGATTATGCTATGTCAGAGTAGAATTACGCGTACATGAACCCAAAGTTTCAGGAAGTCTATATTCTACATACCATTTTCTAATTCGGGATTTGGATGAAAGCTGCACTGGTGGTAGAGGGATCTTAAATCCTCATACCTTATCCAGCGCATGGCTAATATCTGAAATGAGATCATCCGGATTTTCAATGCCAATAGACAATCGAACCAACTTCTCGGAGATGGATAGTTCTTCTTTTTCTTCCGGGTCTACATCAGCATGCGTCATTGTTGCAGGATGCTGGGCCAGGCTTTCAGTACTGCCAAGGCTGACAGCCAGATGAATAAGTTCAAGGTTATTTAAGAAGGTAAAGGCCTCACTTTCTCCGCCTTTAATATCAAAAGAGAGCATAGATCCATTTGAAAGGCATTGTCTTTTGTAAACATCAAACTGCTCCGGATTACTTTCTTCTAAAAAGCCGAGATAATATACTTTTTCAACTTTGGGATGATCTTGCAGGAATTCAGCTACTTTTTCTGCATTCTGAACCTGCTTCTCCATTCGAATTTTCAGGGTTTCGAGACTGCGCATAAGCAGCCAGCCGGTCCACGGGCCGGCCATATTCCCAAGGAAGGTTCTCATGGTTTTTACACGGTTCATGAGCTCCAGAGATCCCAGACAGGCACCGGCAATGACATCGCTGTGTCCGCCCAAAAACTTAGTGGCAGAATAAAGAACAAGATCCGTACCAAACTCTAACGGATTTTGCCAGATAGGTCCCAGGTAAGTATTATCAACTGCCATTAAGACTTCTTTGTCATCTGTTGAATATTCATTAGCTATTTTACTGCAAGCTTCCAGGTCTATAAGGTCGTTTGTAGGGTTAGCCGGTGTCTCTACATAAATCATCGCCAGATTGTCCTGGTGATCACTTTCTTTCAACATTTGTCTTATTTGATCCGGATTGTTCTTTGCACTGAACCCCAGTACATTGATCCCAAACTTGGGAAGGATCTGTGTAATGAAGTGATTGGTACCTCCGTAAACGGGTCGGCTGTAAAGTAGCAGGTCACCGGGTTCGAGAAACTCCAGCAGTACGGTGGTAATGGCTGACATCCCGCTTTCAAAAACTGCACAATCATCGGCATCCTCCCAAACACAAAGCCGGTCTTCCAGTATTTCGAGGTCTGGATTGTTTAGCCGGCTGTAAATTAATCCCAACTCCTCACCCGGTTCCTGTTCGCGAAGCCCATAGGCCACTTCAAAAAAAGCTTTGCCGTGTTCGGCATTTTCAAAAACAAAGGTTGAAGTCTGAAAGATCGGGCATTTCAAGGCACCCTCAGAAAGTTCAGGTTTGTATCCATATGACATCATCAAACTTTCGGGGGCAAATTTCTTCTTATCCATACCGTATTTGTGTAATTATCTTTTTATCAAAGTAGGATTTGCTGATGCTACACTCAAGGTAATAACGGGAAGTTTTTAATTGTCATAAAGCTATGATATGAAAGAGAATAGCTTAGAATCTGTCAGCCAACATGACGAAGCCAGCAAAGTAAAATTGAGGCAGAGTAGTATAGGAGATCCCGGCTCAAGGCCAGGATGACTCTATGAATTGTTTACAAAAACTTACTCGCTAAATTAGCCAGCTCCGACCGCTCGCCTTTTTCCAGGTTGATGTGGGCGTAAATGCTATTGTTGTTCAGACGATCCACGAGATAGGAGAGTCCGTTACTCTGGGCATCTAAGTAGGGCGTGTCGATCTGGAAAATATCCCCGGTAAAAATGATTTTCGTGTTTTCTCCGGCCCGCGTAATGATCGTTTTAATCTCATGAGGCGTGAGGTTCTGGGCTTCGTCAATAATAAAAATAACGTTGCTTAAACTTCGGCCGCGAATATAAGCAAGGGGCACGATAGACAGTTTCTCTGTCTGAACCATTTCATCCAGTTTCTGATACGCCTTGCTCGACTCTTTGTACTGATTCTTAATGATATTCAGATTATCCCAAAGCGGCTGCATGTAAGGGTCAATTTTTGACTGGGCATCACCCGGAAGAAAACCGATATCACGGTTGCTAAGCGGCACAACGGGACGTGCCATGAAAATCTGGCGATACTCACGACGCTGTTCAAGTGCCCCTGCCAGGGCAAGAAGTGTCTTACCTGTTCCGGCTGCTCCCGTGATGGAAACCAGCTGAATCGCCGGATTCATTATTGCGTGCAGTGCAAATGTCTGCTCTGCATTTCGCGGAGTGATGCCGTAGGCATTCATCCGTTTCACAAGCTCAACCTGCTCCGACTCAGGATTGAAATACCCCAGCGCAGAACTGGAGTGATTTTTCAAAATATAAAAGTGGTTGCTTACCGGCGGTGACGGCTCAAGATCTTCTGGATTAACATGTCCGTGTTTGTACAGCCTGCTTATGTGGGTATTATCATTGAATTCAAGATCGGTTTTCCCCCGATAGAGATGATCAATATCCTTGATACGGATCGTTTCATAATCTTCAGCATCCAGACTCAGGGCGCGTGCTTTCAAGCGAAGGTTGATATCCTTGGATACCAGGATAACTTTTTTCTTCTTTTCCGACTCCTTCAGCTTCATGGCAGCATTCAGAATCCGGTGATCATTCTTTTTGGACCCAAACACCTCATTTGCATCTGTTGTGCTATTTTCATCATTGACAACGCGAATATTACCGTGTGTCTTGCCGTTTAGCGGTATCCACTTCTGCATCATATTGGCATCAGAAATACTGTCGAGATATCTGATGAATTCGCGCGCATGGAGATTCGTAACAGAATTCCCTTTTTTGAACGAATCCAATTCTTCAAGAACGGTAATTGGAATTGCTACATCATGCTTTTCGAAATTTTTAACAGCGTCGGAGTCGTAGAGGAGAACTGAAGTGTCGAGAACAAATATCTTATTCGCTTTCTTAGTTTTGGGCATAAAACAATCCAAAGTTAAGGCTCACAATCGCGCAGAAATGAGTGATTGATTTCATTCGAAACAACAATAATCAAACCTAATGATAGAGTCAATCTTTTGAACGTTTCATCACTGAAGCTTAATGTAGAGATAGTTCAGTTTTGAATTTTTAGTGTTTAGGTTTGAGTTTTGGAAAGTGTCACCTTCCCCTGCGTGTTCTCTTTTGGGGAATAGATGCTGTAGATCAAAAATCCGGTGCGGTCGGGGAAACCACTAGACGCTGGAAGCGTCAAATATGCAATAGCCTCGGGGCAGGAGATCCTGAAATGGACCGATGCAACAAGGGGTCTGATGATGGCAGAGTGAACACCTCCGCATCAATCTATACTGAGTCACAACGAGAAATCGGAGGTTGGATCTTTGAATACAACGACAAAGTGAGATGGACCATTGTAATCTCCCCTTGAGGAGAGTACGGCTTTAGCCGGGAGGGGTGTTCACATCGCAAGACGGACCGCAAATCCAGACTGAAGGAATCACCAGCCCGGCGGATTTTCCCCGAAGGAATGCCCACGGCAGGGTACATTTGACCGTTCACCTGTCCCCTCGGGAAAAGTACCTGGGAAGACCTTCAATCATTATTTACAATTATTTTAGGATTATTTATACAGCAGATCATACCCACTCTAATCGACATAGAACCAATTTTTTATTCTCCAACTATTTTTAAAAACTCCGATGTTGGAAAAGTCTCATTTACCTAAATATTTCCAATAGATAATTATATGCTTACTATCAAACCACTACCCATTCTTGCCTCTGTTCCTCACGGTGGTTACTATATGATTTAATTATCAATTTTTACCATCTGCCTGAAAACCAACTCTTTTCTGACTTACTTTGAAGACTCTCGAACTCAAAATTCCACCGGCGGTCGTGTTTCTGTTTTGTATTGGATTGCTCTGGCTGACTGACAACTATCTCCCTCCACTATTTGATCTATCAGTGAGCAAATGGATCATTCGGCCGATGCTGGCACTGGGGGTGCTGACCGGCATTGCTGGTGTGATACAATTTGCGGTTCAGTCAACGTCGGTTAACCCTCACAAACCCGAACGCGCAAGCTTTCTAATTACTTCCGGAGTTTACAGACTGAGCCGGAATCCCATGTATCTTGGCATGCTGTTTATACTCGTGGCTGCTGTTCTGAAATTTGGTCATCCTCTTGGAGTCATCACACTGCCCTTATACGTGTGGTATATGAACCGTTTCCAGATTATACCTGAGGAAAAAGTGATGGAAGAAAAATTTGGTGACGCATATCGAAACTATAAGGAAAGTGTGAGACGCTGGATTTAGCCTGCGACTTTTCTTTCTGCCCATAAAATTCCCTGAAGAACCAAGAAGCTGATCAGCCACCACCGGGCTGACATAGGTTGATCGGTTGGAGTTTCCCCATCAGGTTTTCGAGATCCAAGATTTTTAATTTCAGAACGTGTAGCCTCAAACCGGCGATACTTTTCGGTAAATGACCAGGCGAACTCAGAGTCATACACATAAAACCACCGGCTCGATCCATCAGACTCAGCCACATGCCAGCCGGGTGATCTTGGCCAAAAATATCCATAACTCACACCGGGATGCTCTGCGCCCGATACAAGCATTAGCTCCCGGCTTTGGTTTTGAGATGGATTTCGAATCGTAATATCTGTACCAGACGTAGTGACAATTAAACGATCATAAAGTCTGGGAATATTTGAACTAACCTCTACAAACGGTGACTCAAGAGTAACAGCACGATCCAGATAGCCGGCCCATAATGACGCATAGAGATCCTGATCGCCACGCAGCTTCCAGCTATAGGATTGATAGAAAAGATGCGATGAGACCGATCCCCGGCCTGATGTTATTCGAACTATAACCGGCTCTGTACCATCAAAAAGGCCCAGCGTATCAGATGTGCTGTCCAGCCCTTCGTATGTAAAGTTTAAAATAGACAGCCGAGCATTAAGTCGGTCTTCTTGGTCAGATGAGTCAAAGAATTCCGGTACCCACTCTCGTTCGTCGATCCGTGATATGGCGTTGAGTTCAACGGCCACGCTCGAAATCGACGCCAACGCCTCTTCCCAAACGCCACCGCTATCATCAGATGGAGGCAGCATAATCACATCAAGGCCGCTCTCAACGGCGCTCCTCAAAGATTGCACCTCTTCATCAGAAAGTTCTGATACCTCACGAGGATCAAGAACAATCAGATCTAATGATGATAAGTTATCAATCAATTCTGACGCACCGGCATTTGGATCATTGATATCATCGTACCGGAATCGATCGTCCCCAACCCGGGTTCTTATAGAAATCCTATGACCGCTGTTGCCAAGCCACTCTGCAAGATGCGTCATTTCAAAAGACGGGCTGTAAAGCACTATTGCGATCGACAGAGGGTCGGGCTCTGTTGCACGAACATGCCACGGTTCCTGAAGCAGCGTATCTGCCAGCTCCGCCTCGATCTGATAGCGTGCCGGCCCCTCAACATCCAGTCGATCCGAAAAACTAAACGCGCCGCTGCTGTCAGGCAGGATGGTTTGAATCTGCTCGCCATCCCGAAAAATACTTACGGTATCAGCGCCCGATTCCGCAATCAGCCGGCCGTTGATTTGAAACTCTTTTCCTGCATCAACCTGTTGAGGTGCCCGTCCAAGAAGTAGCCCCGGGGAGGGTTGGGTCAGCCGGTCTCTCCAAAGAAACTCATCTTTAATCTGTTGCCGGGTTCCGTGCCCGTATATTTCTACAACAAGCCCCGGCTCCGCAACCTCTTGAAGTAAATCAACTGATGAGAGCCATCTTACATTACCCGGCCCCGTGTTTTCGGCCGACTCTAATGAGAATATCTGAGCGTTTGAGTCTATGGAAACATCAGCATTCGAAATACCGTCCGTGAGCAATATTATAGAACTGTTCTCTCCCGTTGGCTGGTCTGATCTTACAATATAAAGGATTAACGTCACGCCTGATAACAGTATCAGGCCTGCCCGAAATAGTGAGCCGTACGCACGGTGATCAAGCACGATGGCCCCTATCGTAATAATACTTGCAACAGTAATCAGAAGCACTTGCATCATTTGTTTCCGCCTGATGTTTTCAGAACCGGAACCCTTTCGGGTGACAGATTTCGCTGACGGTTTCTATTTATTTCCGAAAGCTTTGCAAGTAGTTGCTGCCTCACTGCGCCGTTATAATCTGTACTATTAAGCCGTCCAACCCGATTCAAAAGATAGAGTTTATCAGATTCTGTGATGTTGGCCTTTTGTATTTCTTCGATATGCTTCTGCAGCTCGTCCTCGCTTAAATTTTGCTCATCGCGAATTTGCTGTTCGAACAAAACGAGGGGTGGCATTCTGCGATCAGATCTGTAACTAAATTCCGGATTGGCAAAATCATCAATCTCGCCGGTCAGCCGTTTCTCATCTTCCGGAATCGGAATCCCGTCAAGTCCTGCACGGCGGACATAGCGGCGATCGGCCTGCTGGGCTTCCTGCAAATACTCAAGCGCGCGATACTCGTACGCCAGCGCCTCTTCCGGGCGATCGGTTTGCAGATATTGAGACGCCCTGAACATTTCTGAAAGTGCGCGACGTAAAAGCGCCCTGGGACTTTCAGCAAACAGCGTGTTCATCTCAGGGCTTCCGTGATCGTGGAAAAACTCTTCGGGTATGATGGATGCAGCTGTGCTTTGGGTGGCTTCCTGACCCTCACCATCCAGTTCGGCCTCCGTTACTCCTTCGCCACCTTCTTCGTGGCCGTGATCGTGTCCGGCATGGTCATCAGCTGCTTCTGTGATGTCGCCACCGGCTGACTCTGATTCATCTTCCATACTCATATACTGCCCAAAATCGAGCATCAGCATCTCCTGGTCACGGCCAATGCGTCTCGATCGGACCTTAAAGTACTCCTCGCTCATCTGACCTTTCTCACTGAGAAGCTCCTCCGTATCCACGATAATCTGAC
>Ga0209942_1001499_pt1 | contig 12635 bp, 8 predicted proteins | sample SalPonR1_A_D2_MG_FD_185695 | JGI IMG/M metagenome (GOLD analysis project Ga0209942, IMG submission 185695) | Salt pond soil microbial communities from South San Francisco under conditions of wetland restoration - Salt Pond MetaG R1_A_D2_MG... ... | reverse complement strand
TCCAAAGTCTTTCAAAGTAGAAAAATTGGCAGGAGCATATTGGAGAGGAGATGAAAACAATGTAATGATGACAAGAATATATGTGCGAGCGTTTGAAGACAAAGCTAAGTTGAAAGAACACAGAGAGCTTATGGAAGAGGCAAAAAAAAGAGATCATAGGGTATTGGGAAAGAAATTATGATTATACAAAATAGATCAAGATGTTTGATCATGACTAGTTCTTCGAAAACCAAAATGAGCCTTTATCGTAAATCAAATCAAAAGACGATTTGAAGATGAACAATTAAAGGCTGGATATGTGCCAGTAATTACTCCACATATTTGAAAAAAGAAACTTCGAGAACAATCTGGACATCGAGGATTTTACAACGAAGGAATGTTTCCACCTATAGAATTGGGACACTCCTTGGAAGATCGACAAGACAATAGAAAAGCAAAAGAATCAGAAACATACCTTCTCAAACCTATGAATTGTCCATCTCATGTCAAAATTTATACAGACGATATTCATTCATACAGAGAACTTCCTCTAAGATATTACGAATTTGGTACAGTATATAGGTATGAAAAACAATGAGAGCTTTGAGGTCTTACTCGTGTAAGATGATTTACTCAAGATGATGCGCATATTATAGTATCCAAAGATGGACTAATGGAAGAGTTTGGAAAAGTAGTAGACTTTGCATTTAAAGTTTTAAATCATTTTGATTTTGCTGATATTAAAGTTTATGCATCATTCTCAGATCCAAAATCTGATAAATATGTTTGAGATAAAAAAATGTGGAAACAAGCAGAAGATACAATTAGACAAATACTAAAAGACAAAAACATTGAGCATGAAGAAGAATTGTGAGAGGCTGCATTCTACGGTCCAAAGATTGACTTCAAAGTAAAGGATGTGATTGGAAGGGAACGACAACTTTCTACAGTTCAGTTTGATTTCAATCTGCCAGAAAGATTCGACATGACATTTACAAACGACAAATGAGAACAAGAAAGACCATTCATGATTCACAGAGCATTGCTTGGATCATTGGAGAGATTTATGTGAGTTCTGATTGAAAACTATGCTGGTGCATTCCCAATGCGACTAGCTCCCGAACAAATCAAAATTATTGCAGTAGCAGACAAATTCAATGATTATGCTCAAAAAGTAAAAGAAGAATTAGTAGCCAAATGATATAGAGTAAATATTGATTATTCAGCAGATTCTTTCTCAAAAAAGATTAGAAACTGAGAAATAAACAAAATTCCATACCTATTTATAGTATGAGAAAAAGAAGAAACAGACAATACAATATCTCGAAGATCTTACAAGACCAAGGAGCAAGGTACTTGTAGTATAGAAGAATTCATCAAGAACTTAGATTAAGAAATAATTATTATAATGTAGGGGAGGGTTTAAAACCTTCCCTTACTTTGAAAATTTATTAGTAAAACATTTCTATTATGAAAAAAGAATTTGATAGAAAAGATATAAAACAAGATAAGTCTAAAATTCAGAAAGTTAAATTATCCAAAAATATTGAGTTCGAATGAGAATTCTATTTTGAACTCATAGATGTAGATGGTCAAAAATTAGAGCATGTCTGATTTAGATCCAAAGATTGATCTTTTGAAGATATGATGAATCATCTCCCGGAGATGATGGAACTTCCACAAAAAGCCAAAATTAAAGTAGAGATATTGTAAGAAAAGATCACCAAACTGGTATTTTTTTTGTTTTTTTTAATTATTAGATTTATTATTATTTCATTTTTTTATTCAACCTAAACAATGTTTTGATTGTTATAAACTGCACATAAAATACGGGAAGTAATAGTAAGAAGTATATTAAACTAAATTTATCTACTATCCCTGTGAGCACAAATCCTTTGTGTACAAAGAAAAATCCAAATACGGTCAAGGCTACTCCAGGACAAATTAAAGCATAAGATCATACACTTTTTTTAGCTCCTTTTACGAAGTCTTTAAAATAATTGTTCATTCTCATTACCCTATATCCCAATCGACCAAAAACTAATTGTGCTGATATTATCATAGTTACCATTACATAGTTGCTTATATTACTAAGTTCCATTTCAAATCCATGAGATAGTCCATGTCTATGTCTTACTAAACTTATACCAAACAACGTAAGTATGGGTATCATAATCCAAAGACTTGGACTTCATTCAGTATTTATTCATTTTTTAAACATTTCTTTAAAACCAACCAATAATTTAATCAACACAAGTATGGCTGTTACAGTCAAAAAGAAAATTGAGAGGGACATTGCTATTATTGAAGTAGAAGCTGTGTTTGACATAGCAGCGGGTCATGCAAATCATACTCCGATCATAGCAAAAGCAAACGCAGCGATCATTTGTCACAAATTATTATTTTCTGCTGTAACAAAGTTTCATTTTGTCATAATTCTAGCAAAATATTGTCCATATATTCTCAACCCCAAAAATCATATTAGTCCAAAAAAGATTAATGCTATAGGGAATATGTATTCTATTATATTCCATAATCATGGAATAAAAACCAAAGAAACAACAAACATTACGTTCATTGTCATAGCTAGTGTTAGTGGAATACTCATTATACTTACCTCACCATTTGTATCTTTTAATTTTTTAAACTCTTTTGTTCTTCTAAATTTTTTGTAAATTAACAATTGTTTTATCAGAACTTTTAGATGATGATATAAAAAGAACAATATTCCGACAGCTGCCAATGATATAAGTATCATATATATAATATTCATTTCTACAAAATATACTTTCAGTGTATCAAATGTAGGTACTGGTCATGCGTGTTTAGTCATAAACATTAAGTACATAAAAAATGATACAGCCAATCATCCAGCTCACAATGATTTTAAAAAAATCAATGGATTAAAATTTTTCATTTCAAATATAATTAAATTTATAAAAATACCCTTTTATACATTAGTATGTGTTTAAAAACATATGTCATTTCGACTGAGTGAATACGAATGGAGAAATCTCTTTAAGTGTTAAAAGTGATCTCTCGATTACTTTGGCAGTTCTGTCAAATTCACTCGAGATGACAAAGGGTGCATTTTTTATTTACATTTTTTTATGGCTAATGTTTTTCCATTTATGATAGCATCTGTTACTTTTTTGTGGGCTTTGTTTGATATTCTATTGAATGTAGGAGCAGATACTCACATTTTTTCTCATCATTCTTTCATACTCATTTCATCCAAGTTTATAAGTTTCATAGCTTCTAGTTCGTCACAAAATATTTCTACTACTTCATTGTTTTTTTTGCCATTTGGAGCAAAACATTTAAAGCTTGGATCAAGACATACAGTCCTGTTTTTTCTTGGTCTAGACATTGTTTTTAGTTAAAGGTTAAAGTTTAAAGTTTATAATTAATTATTTAAAGCATTTCATAAAATACAATCATATTATTTGTGTTATAATTGATAATATTATTATTGAGACAGCATATTCTGACAAAAATCATACTGCAGATGCTGGTAATATTGTTGACAACAATCATACTCATATAGTTGACCCACAAAACATTGCATTTACTCCACATACTTGAGCTGCAGATACTCATATCACAGCTCATATTATTCCAATAATTGATTTCTTTTCTTTGTTTGCTATTTGTATTTTTTCTTTGATATTTTTAACCAAACAAGTTACGGTCATTGCAAAACTTATTACAAACAATATTCAAAGTATAGTATAACTTCATACAAAAAGTGTTTTTTGTACCATAAAAAATCACAATATCAATGATATTATAAAAACAAATCGGCAATATTTTGTGTTAATTTTTTTGAGTATTTTTTTCATTTTTAAGTTTTTTTAGTAAATATCTATTCTTCTACACAAATCTCTTTTCTTTTTATTGCAAAAAATGTTTTATATATAAGTATAAATATTAAAATACACAATAATATAAACAAGAAAACTCATATATATTTAAATATTATTTCAGAATTTATTTTGAACATAAGGATAGATGCGATCGTTATGGTTGAAATAGGAAAGCTATACGCCCACCAAGAAAGAAAAAATTTTATTTTTGTAAAAGTTTTAAATTGTGTTATAAGGAACATTGTCATAAATATTGCAAAATAATACATTATATACGAGAAGTTAGATAGTTCTCAGTTTAGCTTTGTGTATGATATCATAGCGACTGCTGGAGGTGCAATCAGAATAAACAGAGTTGGTATCAGTTTTTTATCTATAGGATGATGGAATATTATTCTATTCATTACCATGGAAAATAAAGCTATCCAAAATACAATTCCAACACTAAAGAAGAACCAAGATATATGTTGGTTTGCGTGTGTAACTCACGCAATTGGAACCAATATGTTTCATACAATAGGTATAAACCAAGCTGGATTTATATGCTTTATTTCAAATGAAGTCTTTTTAATCCATATAGATAATATTTTTATTGTAATTAAAAGTTGTATCAAAGATCAAATAGCCCAAATAAGAAAAGATATATGTATATTAATATTCATTAGTGCTATACTCATTAATATTAAGCTAATAGAAAATGTTGGAAAAAATTGTAGTTTAATATTATTATTAAATTCCCTTTTTACTTCATCAAGATGAAATATTATTTTTAATGTATAAAATATAGTTACAATAAAAAAAAGAAAAATAGATACTATTAGTGTGATGTTTCAAAAAGTTTTTGTATAAAAAAAGATTTCAGATATTTTTTGGATTACTATAGTAAATCCAAACAATCATAATAAAATAGAAAAAGCAGATATAGGGAAATATTTTATTCTTAAGCAGTTTTTCATTTAAATGTTTTATATTATGAAATATATTTCATAATAGACTATTTTTATCTTATTTCAATACTTTTTTTAAAATAAAAAAAATACCAGTTCTAGACCGATATTATTGTTGGGGCGATCGACGGGTCTTGAACCCGCGACATTCGGTACCACAAACCGACGCTCTACCAGCTGAGCTACGACCGCCATGAATTAGTTTATAATAATATTAATGTGTTAAATATTTATAGATTTGCTTTGAAATTTCAAGATGAATGTTTATGATCAATTTGTTTATATATATAAGTATAGTATTTTGAAATTGAAAAAAGTTGATTTTAATATTGCAAATCAGAGATTTGATAGGTATCTTAGAAAGTATTTTAAACCATATCCAGATATAAAACTTAGCGATATATATTCTCGAATTAGAAAATGAGCTATACTTATAAATAATAAGAGATCTAAAGAAAACTATAGGTTAAAGCTTTGAGATGAAATTAAATTTAACAATATTGAGACTTGAAAGAAAAAGCCAACAGTTTTTGCTAATTCAAAATCAATGAAGATGGATTCATTGAAGTTAGATGATATACAAAAAATGATAATATATGAAGATGATAATCGAATTGTTTTCAATAAGCCTGCTGGTATTGTTGCACATCCAAGTAACAAGCACATAAATGATTTATCTATGAACGATTATTTGGACAAATATTGTCAATTAAAAGACATTCACACTGATAGTGAAACCTTCAAGCCAAGCTATTGATATAGGTTGGATAAAGATACTTCTGGTGTTTTAATTGCTGCAAAAAATTATGATTCATTGCAATATTTAAACGAAATAATTAGAAATAGACAAATAGACAAAGAATATATGACCATAGTAGAGTGAAGAATGCACAAACATCTTATGATAAATAAATCTATAGAAAAAATTTATGACAAAAAATTTGGAAGTTCTCGTATGGTTTTAGATGAAAATGGACAGGATGCAAAAACTGAGTTTTGGAATGAAAAAACAATAAATCACAAAATTTTGTGAGAAATATCATTGGTTAAAACAAAACTTTATACAGGGAGAATGCATCAAATTAGAATACATCTATCTAGTGAGTGATTTCCGATATTATGAGATATTACATATTGAAATCCAGTATTAAATAGAATGATGTACAAACAGTTGAAAATTAATAGGCAAATCTTACATTGTAGTAAATATAGTTTTATTAATTTAAATGGAGAACAAATATCTTTTGAGGCAAAATTATCATCAGATTTTAAAAAACTTATGAAATAATATTTATCTTATATACAAATAAAAATGAAAAAAGTTTTTTGGACAAGTATTGTGTGGATTATTTTATTTGCTTGTTTTATGCTTTATATGAAACGATTCAATCAGCCACTAGCTGAGTGAATGAGCAATTTTTTGGTAAAATGATATGAAGATTGCTTGCCTTCTGATTGGGAAGAGCCAACTAATGAAACTGAAGATGAAGAAACAGAATTAGATGTTGATACAAAACAAACTCTTCCAACAGAAGAAGAAACGGTTGTGGAAGATATGCCTTTAGATACACAAAAGGACGTTCTTTTTCATCGAGACAAATTATTTAATCAATTGGATAGAATAGAGTCTTTGGTTTGATGAGAAGACGTAGTAGATGCGCAAAGTGAAGAAGAGTTGTTTGATGAATTTAAGTCTTGGTATGAAGAAAATAAGTAGTAAAAAATCTATAAACACACACAAAAGTGGCAGCTAGACTGCCATTTTTTGTTTTCAAAAAGCTATTGATTTCCAAGTAAAAAAGGTTAATAATACGCACCTCGCAATAAATTAAGGCGAATCGTCTTAGTTTTTTATTTTTTGTCAAAAAGTATTGACATTTAACACAATATACGTATATATAACACAAACAAAAATAAAAAAGATTATGAATTTAGAAAAAAACCTTAAAGAAAGTGTGAATCAGATTGTGAACGATAGGACAATGCACAGAGGCAAATTAACATCCTTTGTATTGTTGTTGCTTGGAATTTTAGCAACATCTATGCCTTGGTTATTCTTAAAAGGAGACTTTGTAGATCTTCTTCTTTTAATTGGGTTGATGCTCATAGTGGCGTCAGCTATAAATATCTTGTCTGTTAGATCCCTGGTTGGAAAACCGATAAGAATTAGAAAAAATTAAAGTATCTTAAAGTCTCGATGAATTTTATCGAGACTTTTTTATTTTAAATAAAAATTTACGTATTTTTTTACCAAAAGTTTTCCACATTTTATTCACAAAAGCCCCTTTTTGATTGGTTTTTCCTATTTAGACCTATATAAAATATTTTGTAAAAAAAGTCAAAAAAAGTCTTGCAATAGACCTTGGTTTTGTTATAACTTTACGCGCAACACTGCTCCTGGTGTTTTTTTTAACAAAAGAAACTCAGGTTAGGTTGAGGGTATTTAACACAATAATATAATATATTACGTTTATTCGAATTGCAAGAATTTTTTTATTTTTGCAAAAAATTGCAACAAATCTTATTAAAAGCAAAGAATGGATGCCTTGGGTAAAAAAGAGGATGAAGGACGTATTTGGCTGCGATAAGCTCTGGTGAGGTGCCAAAAACCGCTTGGAACCAGAGATTTCCGAATGGGGAAACCTTCCCGGTATAACCGGGAGTAAAAACCAAGACCCTGTGAATTGAAATATCTTAGTAACAGGAGGAAAAGAAATCGTAAGAGATTCTCTTAGTAGCGACGAGCGAACGGGGAATAGTCCAAACCAAATCAGTGTAAGGTTCTAGCCGTTGCTGATTGTGGTGTTGTGGGGCTAATTGTGAGATAACTAGAATTATCTCAAAGGAATAATATTTATCTAAAAGAAGTGTCTGGGAAGTCACACCACAGAGGGTTACAGTCCCGTATTTGAAAGGTAAATACGCCTTTAATTAGTTCCCAAGTAGCGTCGGACACGAGAAATTCGGCGTGAATCCGGGCAGACCACTGTCCAAGACTAAATACTTTTTTACACCGATAGCGCATAGTACCGTGAGGGAACGGTGAAAAGAACCCCAGAAAGGGGAGTGAAATAGATCCTGAAATTCTTTGCTTACAATTAAGTGGGAGCCTATACGGTGACCACGTACCTATTGACGAATGGGCTAGCGAGTTATTGATACTAGCAAGGTTAAGGCAGTTATAGCTGAAGCCGTAGGGAAACCGAGTCTGAAAAGGGCGATTTAGTTAGTGTTAATAGACCCGAAGCGATATGAGCTAGGCATGGGCAGGCTGAAGACACGCGAAAGCGTGTTGGAGGGCCGAACGGTTAGGTGCTGCAAAACCTTCCGATGACCTGTGTTTAGGAGTGAAAAGCTCATCGAATATCGCGATAGCTGGTTCTCTCCGAAATGCATTTAGGTGCAGCCTGTAAATAAGATCTCATAGAGGTAGAGCTCTGATAAGGCTAGGGGTGTCGAGAGGCATTACCAAACCTTGTTAAACTTCGAATGCTATGAGGAATTTTACAGAGTGAGACTGCGGGGGCAAGCTTCGTAGTCGAAAGGATAACAGTCCAGATTCCTAATTAAGGTCCCTAAAGTGTAGTTAAGTGGAAAAGGAGGTGTCTTTGCTTAGACATTCAGGAGGTTTGCTTAGAAGCAGCAATCCTTTAAAGAAAGCGTAACAGCTCACTGAACAAGCGAAGATGCGCCGAAGATGTAACGGGGCTAAAACTACATACCGAAATTGGAAGTCCATATTTATATGGGCGGTAGGAGAGTGTTCTATATGGGATGAAGCATTACACTGCGAGGTGGTGTGGACTTTATAGAAGCAACAATGCTAGCATGAGTAACGTCGCCAAGTGAAAATCTTGGCCGCCAAAACCCTAAGGATTCCTACGCAACGTTCATCGTCGTAGGGTTAGTCGAGACCTAAGGTTCTACTAGAAATAGTAGGTCGATGGATAGCAGGTTAATATTCCTGCACCTATTTATACAGTGATGTGGTTACACATCGGGATGTGTGAGAGCTCACTAAGGATGTGAGTCGAGATTATTAGATGACTTTGACTTGTCAAAGGGCATATGTAGGGAAATCCGCATATGTTTAAAATCGAGTTTGATCGGAAATGATTCTTCGGATGATTGATTCTCATAGTTCTGGTGTCAAGAAAACCCACTAAACTTATGTATAAGTAGCTCGTACCCAGATCAGACACTTGTAGGGAAGTTGAGAATACTAAGGCGATTGGGTTAACTAATGGATAAGGAACTAGGCAAATCAGCGGGCGTACTTTCGAAATAAGCCCTGCCTATAGCAATATAGGCCGCAGCGAATGACGTGGGGGGGACTGTTTATCAAAAACACAGCTCTCTGCTAACATGTAAATGGATGTATAGAGGGTGATGCCTGTCCAATGCCAGAATGTTACGCACTCTTGTGCAAGCTCGAGTGTTAAGCACTGGTGAATGACGGCCGTAACTATGACGGTCCTAAGGTAGCGAAATTCCTTGTCGGGTAAGTTCCGACGCGCATGAACGGCACAACCATCCCCACACTGTCTTGTCCTTAGACCCAGTGAAATTACAATCCCGGTAAAAATGCCGGGTAGTTGCAGTTAGACGGAAAGACCCCGTGAAGCTTTACTGTAAATTGATATTGGGCTGTAGTATGCGTTGCTCAGTATAAGTGGGAGGCTTTGAAGGTTCATCTTTGGATGGGCTGGAGCCAAAATTTGAGATACCACTCAATACATATCGCATCTCTAACCCCATAACATTGGGGAACAGTGTCAGTTGGACAGTTTACCTGGGGCGGGTGCCTCCTAAAATGTAACGGAGGCGTACAAAGGTTTGCTTACTACGGATGGAAACCGTGGTGGACGTATATTCGCACAAGCAAGCTTAACTGTGAGACTGACAGGTCGAACAGATAGGAAACTAGGTGAAAGTGATCCGGATCTTCCGAGTGGAAGGGGATCCGCTCAACGGATAAAAGTTACTCCGGGGATAACAGGCTAATGGAATCTAAGCGTTCACAGCGACGATTCCGTTTGGCACCTCGATGTCGGCTCGTCGCATCCTGGGGCTGTAGAAGGTCCCAAGGGTTGGGTTGTTCACCCATTAAAGCGGGACGCGAGCTGGGTTCAGAACGTCGTGAGACAGTTCGGTCCCTATCTACTGTAACCGTAGGCAATTTGAGAAATCCTGTCCCTAGTACGAGAGGACCGGGATGGACTAGCCTCTGGTAGTACCAGTTGTCGCGCCAGCGGCACCGCTGGATAGCTATGCTAGGAATAGATAACCACTGAAAGCATCTAAGTGGGAAACTTGTTTCAAGATTAGATTGCCCTCTCTTTATGAGTTAAGAGCCCTGCGAGACTAGCAGGTTGATAGGCGTCATGTGTAAGTCTAGTGATAGATTTAGCAAAGATGTACTAATAGCTCGAGCGAGTTTTGTTGTAATTTCGAATAGCGTAATATATTATATTATTGTGGACAACCAAATGTGTTGTAAATGGAAGATAAAACCTTATAGTGAGGTTTATGATTTATGTTCACAAATGGTGGTGCTTATGTGTTTTGGGGAAATACCTGTTCCCATTCCGAATACAGAAGTCAAGCCCAATTCAGTCGATGATACTGGTTACATTGTAGCTGGGAAAGTAGATTGGTGCCACCATTTGTGAATATAGATTCACGATCATTAATAGTATAAATAAGAGATAAAGTAAGATTTTTTTTGTTTGTGAAGAGTTTGACCCTGGCTCAGGATGAACGCTAGCAGAACGCCTAACACATGCAAGTCGAACGAGAAACCTACTTCGGTAGGTAGACAGTGGCAGACGAGCGAGTAACGCGTACTTAACTTGCCCTCGAGATGAGAACAACTATGGAGACATAGCTAATTCTCAATATGCTCACGATGGTGAAATTCCAATGTGAGGAAAGATTTATCGCTCGGGGAGAGGGGTGCGTCCTATCAGGTTGTTGGTGAGGTAAAGGCTCACCAAGCCTATGACGGGTAGCCGGTTTGAGATGATGATCGGCCGCGATGGGACTGAGACACGGCCCATACTCCTACGGGAGGCAGCAGTGGGGAATATTGCACAATGGACGAAAGTCTGATGCAGCGATTCTGCGTGGAGGATGAAGCATTACGGTGTGTAAACTCCTTTTTTGGTAGAAGACGAATGACGGTATACCAAGAATAAGGGACGGCTAACTATGTGCCAGCAGCCGCGGTAATACATAGGTCCCAAGCGTTATCCGGATTTACTGGGCGTAAAGTGTCCGTAGCCGGACATATAAGTCTGTTTTCAAATCCTATGGCTCAACCATAGACAGGGAATAGATACTGTATGTCTGGAAGTTATTGGAGGTTAGTGGAATTTCAGGTGGAGCGGTGGAATGCGTTGATATCTGAAAGAACGCCGAAAGCGAAAGCAGCTAACTACAATAAACTTGACGGTAAGGGACGAAAGCTTGGGGAGCGAACGGGATTAGATACCCCGGTAGTCCAAGCCGTAAATGATGCATGCTAGATGTTTTGGACCCTCGTGGTCTGGAGTGTCGTAATCTAACGAGTTAAGCATGCCGCCTGGGTAGTATATTCGCAAGAATGAAACTCAAAGGGATAGGCGGGGGAACACACAAGCAGTGGATTGTCTAGATTAATTGGATAATAAGCCAAGAATCTTACCTAGATTTGACATGTACTATGTCCTATGTGAAAGCATAGTAGTCCGAGCAATCGGACATGGTATACAGGTGGTGCATGGTCGTCGTCAGCTCGTGCCGCAAGGTGTCTAGTTAAGTCTGGAAACGAGCGCAACCCTCATCTTTAGTTAGAATGTCTAAAGAGACTGCTCCGGTAACGGAGAGGAAGGAGAGGATGACGTCAGATCCTCATGCCCCTTACATCTAGGGCTTCATAGACAATACAATGGGTGATACAACGAGAAGCTAAGCCGCGAGGTGGAGCAAACCTCTAAAATCATCCCAAGTTCGGATTGTAGTCTGGAACTCGACTACATGAAGTTGGAATTGCTAGTAATGGCGGGTCAGCTACACCGCCGTGAATATGTCCCTGTTCCTTGCACTCACCGCCCGTCAAACCATGGGAGCTGAGCGCCTCTGAAGATGTGCCTTGCATATTAAGGAGGAAATTAGTGACTGGGGTTAAGTCGTAACAAGGTATCCCTACCGGAAGGTGGGGATAGACCACCATCCTAAAACTTTGAAAAACTAGGTTATTGCTGAAATGCTTTAACCAAAAAACTAAATTTTGCTTTATCTCTTATTAATACTATTGATACTAAAAAAACTAAGCTTTATTGCTTAGTTTTTTTGTATTTAAATTTATTTGCGATAATTTGACAGGTTTAATTATTTTGTTATAATATTAGTGTGACTTTAAATGTGTTTTACAAGTTAATATGGTTATTAAAAATAAAACAAAAGATGATATGTTGATTCAAGTAAACTCATTTTTAGAGTCTATATCTCAAAAATGAGAAATATCAGAAAAAACTAGAGACAATATCTTGAGTTTATTAGACTGAGAACAATGATTTTTAAGCTGGTTAAAGAAAAGATTATGACTAGACTTGGATTTATACGACAAAAAAGAGCTAAATAAGAAATTATCAAAGATACTTAAAAACGAAGCTTCTTTTGATATAATTTGGCAAGAATACATAAGTAAAATGAAAAAAGATAGGTTAGATAAACTATATTTAACCAAAGCCAAGAAAAGATTTGAACCACATAAAACCTTAAATAAAGATATAAATGATAAAATTATATCATTTATAAGAGATTTGTTAAAGTCTAAATCTGAAGAAGATTTAAACAAGCT
>Ga0209942_1001497_pt1 | contig 12637 bp, 18 predicted proteins | sample SalPonR1_A_D2_MG_FD_185695 | JGI IMG/M metagenome (GOLD analysis project Ga0209942, IMG submission 185695) | Salt pond soil microbial communities from South San Francisco under conditions of wetland restoration - Salt Pond MetaG R1_A_D2_MG... ... | reverse complement strand
GAATTATACCGCCGCAGGCGAATACGACGAACCCTACGTCGGCGAGCCGTCGGGATTTGACGTATGGGAATCCACAGAAGAAGACGAAAGTGAACCGTCGCGCTGTTTGGTATTGAAACTGAACTGCGATGCCTTATGCGATCGTCATAAGCACCTAATGGCAGAACACCACGCTACTTTCGACTATGATGAGTACTCACCGCACGTCACATTTTCATACAATTTAGAAGATAATGACGAATCAAATCTCCCTCCTTTCACCACTGATATAGAGTTAGTGGAAGAATACCAAAATGATCTCGAATTAGATTGGGCTGACAAGAACACATAATTCTATACTTATCTCGATAAATACAGAACATGTAACAAAGGAGTTTACTATGTTCTTTTTATTAGATATTTTAATGTGGATTTTACCGAGTCTTCTTATTGGTTGGGTATTACCTCAGCCTGAATGGGCCGCAAAGCTTCAAGAGCGATCCCGTGAGTGGATTAAAGATAAGATATCCCAGTTATTCAATTAAAAATGGATAACGAAGAATACTATTTTTCTTATGGTATGTTGACAGATCCGTTGATCATGCCAGAAGAAGCAGAGTTTTATGGCAAGGCCATATTACAGAATCATAGCCTAGAGTTTCGTTATTATGCGAATGCATTAGAGTCTAACGATTATATGTATGGTGTTCTTTGGGGTGTTGATCAATCATTATTGTCAGAACTCGATATGATCGAAGGTGTACCAACATTATACACTCGTAAGAAAGTTCAGGTTACCAATAAAGAATTGGGAACCGTTCAAGCGTGGGTCTATAATATGACCGATAATACGAGAGAAAATCTCAAGGAAAAAGAACCGGCAGCATCTTATATCAAGTCAGTATTATATGGTTATAGAGAAGCAGGTATTCCGACCCATGAAGTTCGAAAAGGATTAGACCATGGACGAGATTGAAAGAGAAATTAGAAACAAGTTTCGCCGCTACATCAAAGAGGGTGATGTTATTCAGTTCCCCAAGAAAAAGAAAACAATCGATGATAGAATGCGCGGCGCATTTGATGATTTCGCAGCCAGCATGGTATCTCAGAATGATGTTGAAGAATGGACTGTTAATAAAGCTCACGAGATAACGAGTAACGGCGAAGCGGCAAAAAAGAAATGGAACATTCCTTTCATAATGAAAAATTATCAGGACGATACCAATCCTGTAATGGCACTATTATGGACATTAGAGGAATATTTAGCACACGGCGAATCCGAAGAATATAGCAAGGAACAAATAAGATTTTCTTATGAGTTCCTCGACAAGCATCTCGAACAAATTGTAGATGCTATTAAGTCCGATATCAACAAAATAGAATTTTATAAGAAGCAGGTTAAAGATAACCCTGAGGTTCCATTGGCAGACTATGCCATTCGACCACTACAGCAAATTAAACACCAATACAAAGAAATGATTAATACCTTACAACACTTTCGTATGTATGACGGCATCTTTAGTCATCCAGAAAGAATATGGGGACGCAAGTCTCAGGAAGTAGTGAAGAGTCTTTTCGAGGATGAGATTAGCAATGATCGACCATTTACCGACGAGACAGGAATGCCGTTCTACGACGAGATGCTTGAAAAGCCAGAATACTTTGAAGAAGCAAAAGGTATCATTTGGATGCTGGACTCTATGTCACCGGAAGAATACATGCAAAAATGCGCCGTCGGCGCAAGAGTATTCCATGGCTTCACAGGTGATCTTAAAGCTGGCAAGCAGAAAGACAGAGCAGAGAAGTATGCTCGTGCTATGTTAGAAGGGGCGAAGTTTCCTTTATTGGTATTAGATTATAGTAATTTGGACTTCACACAAGAAGGATATCATCGTGCATGGGCAGCAAAGTTAGCTGGTTATGAAACCGTCCCTGTTATGGTTGTTGATAATACAGCAGAAAAAAAGAAGGCACTTCGACAGAGTAACGCAAGATGAGATTAATAGAAGTCATTGAAGCCATTAATAACTCAATTCTACTTGAATTGAATTTCAATGATGCGACCTTAATCAAGCGAATTATGAACGCCGACATTAGCTGCGGGTTTGAGGCTGAGATTGTATGGCCTGATATCGGCGGCGTAAGTCTGGACGACATAAATTATGTCGAAGATTTACAAGACCATCTTCATTACCGAGACTATAACAAGATCAAAAGTTCATATTATGAATGGTTGATCGACACAGAAGAATATATGGACAATCATCAAACCCTTTTAGATAAGGCAGCCGACGAATATAAAGAAGATGATGATGTTAGAGAAGAGTTTTTACATTATCATAGCGTCGAAGATGAGGATGTTAAAGAACACTCAAAAGAATTTTTGGATAACTTAAGAAAACAAGGGTCCACCACAGAATTCTATAAAGACTGGGATATAGATGATTGGAAGAACCATTATATAGAGAATGAACTCTCGGATGAGTTTCATGATTATGTGCTAGATCGGGTCATGGGTGAAGAAGATGTTCACGAAGAGGTTATGGATTTAACCGAACGAGATATAGGCATGGATGATTGGGTTAATAGGGAACACGGTGGAAATATTGGGCGCCTGCTTCTAGACCATGATGTATATGATCTGGTTTCTGGCACCGATGAAGGTGTGGAACGGGTAGCAGAATATATTGAGTCATGGGCATCGGAGAATAGTCAATTTAGCAGAGTAGATTACGGTGATTATCATTCGGGTGCTGGAAACACCAGTCAGAATTATTGGCGCGTAGAAGATGATTCTAGTATCGAATCCGACGGACCGGACGCTGGAGCAGAGATTATTTCGCCAGTATATAGTTCACCTGAGGAAATGATGAGGGAGATGGAGTCATTATTTGATTATTTTGACGAAATGAATATTGAAACAAATAGGTCAACCGGTTTACATGTTACAATGAGCATGACCAATAAGCAAGATACCGGACTAAACAAGCTCAAGGTTGCGGTATTATTGGGAGATCAATACTTGTTGTCATTATTTGATAGAAAGAACAACACATTTACTCGTAGTCAGACAACAACAATTCAAAGACATATTCGAAGCGCAATTGCAAACTCTAGGGCCGACGAAAAATATAAATCAATAGAAGAATTAGAAAATTTATTGGCGTCTGGCGTATCTGGTGAGAAGTTCTCTAGTGCTAATTTTAAATATGATATGAAGAATAAAGAAGGCAATGCCTTAGTAGAGTTTAGAATTGCTGGCGGCAACGATTATCATACGAAGTTAAACGAAATTGAACGGTCTGTTATAAGATACGCAACCGTATTAGAAGCAGGATATAATCCAGACTTCTATCGCAAAGATTATATTAACGGATTGATAAAGCTCTTTTCAAAAGCAATAGACATTGATGTGGGTGAGGATGCAGATAATATAGCATCAAGCGATGCTAAGAATTTCTTAGAAACTGTCCGAGAACTAACTCCTATTTACTCGCAGGATTATATTCTATCCACTACTAAACAAGCAATCTTAGATCGACAATATTGGATAAACAACATTCCCCATGAATCTGAAACCGATGATCTAGAGGTAGACATGCTTAATGCAAAAAAACGATTTGCCTTAGTGATTGCAGAACTGGCAAAGTATTCGGCATCGGATCAGTTACGAAGTCAAATAACCGCACGTCGAGCATATAGTCTCAGAAAAGCGTTTAAGCTCTTTGATTCATCACCTGAGGATGTGGTTAATATCGCACAGTCTACTCCTCTATCAGATCTAAGTACGAATGATTTTATTAACGGATTAAAGAAACTGTTGGGCATGAAAGAATCCACGGAACTTGCATACGAGTCGAAAGTTTTAAATGTTGACCCAAGTGAACATGCATTATATGTAGATAGTAGAATCGTTGAGAACCCAACTGATTCTTCGCGAATTAATAAAGGAGACTTTCGTGTTGTTTCAGCAGATGTTCCGGCTATTCTTAAGAGAGCAGAAGAAAATCCAACAGAAGAGAATCAAGAGGCTGCTTCTGAAGCAAGACGTAAGTACAAATTGCCTACGGATTCTTTTGTCCATGTGCCATGGAACACACCGTACTTAATGGACTTATTTGAAGTATGGGCTGAACGTGGCGTACATGTAGTACCGGAGTAAAAAATGAGATTATTTGAAGTTATAGACGGACAGGCCAATGCGGTAGAAGAACCGAATGAGTTTGAAACATTCATGAACACTATTGAATCCGAGTGTTCAATGATTTGGAATATGTATAAGAACACAGACTTTCTGTATCGAGGCGTTAAAACAAACGAAGATATAGTAGTGAAGTCTATTAGAAACGATAGACGACCAACTGATCTAGATCCAAGAATACATGAGCTTAGTATTGAGGCATATAAGAAGCTTGGTGTAAAAGCACATCGAGGCAACTCTATCTTTTGTTCTCCTGATCAAGGTATTGCTGAGGCTTGGGGCGATCCCTACATTGTATTTCCAACAGACCCGTTTCAATTCTCATACCTAATGAACTGGAGAGAATTTGCACAGAAACATCTCTCTGATTTCGGATCAAGTATCTCCACAGCATTGAACTATCCATACTTCATGCTGACGTATCTGGTGGATCATAAAACAACGGTAGATGAGCTGGCTGCGATTCTTCAGGAAGCTGGACTAGCTCGTTCGGGATTACCAATGGCTATTGAAAATGAGCTCGAGGTGTTGATAACCGGTCGTAAGTATTATGCCGTTTCTACAGTCTACGAAGAAGAAGTTAAAATGTTTATAGATATGAGTTAATATGAGATTATTTGAGTTACTAACTGAAGCACCTCCTGTCATTAAACAATCAAAGGGCAGGGCACCGAATAAACCTAAGGATATTCCAATGGGTGGCGGCGCCTATGCCTCGGTATTGGGCCACGACGATAATCCGCATGAGGTGATGAAAATTTCTCATCAAGCCCAACATTACATGTCAAGAGACGGGTATGAAGCTTTCGTTAAAGGGCTGGCGGAGAATAATATGCACGACAACCCATACCTACCTCGGGTTCGCACCTTGCGCACCATAACAGACGACCATGGCTCAGTATCTTATCAAGCACGGATTGAAAGGCTTACACACCTTAGCGAACTATCTGAAGAACAAGCAGAGACACTTGTTCGTAAATCGCTTTCTCCTCAGTTTATAAAGGATGATATCAAGACTCAGACTGCTAACACAGGCGGATGGTTATGGTTTAGAGTTTTGCGTTCATGGTTGAGTATATTGGACCGATTTTCAAAGGAAATACCTTCAAGTATATATTCCACCATTAAAGATTCTGATTTGAAGGGGGCGTTAATGTTTGTAAATGATCTTGCTCAAGAAGGTAATTTTATGATTGACTTACAGAAATCAAACTTTATGGCTAGAGTATCTCCATACGGAACGCAACTAGTAATTACGGACCCTCTAGGTTCTCAGAGATATGTGTGATGAGACTATTTGAATTATTAATCAAAGAATATGAATTCCCAGACATCAAATCATCGGAGACGAAGTCTCAAGATTATTATGATTATGATGATCCAGATGCTTTCCTAACCAATCGTGGAAATAATAACGATGCCGATACACCTAACTTAGGACACAAACGCATTAAGAAAGATCCGAAGGTCCAGTCATTAGGAACGGGATACTTTAGCTCAGTATACTCACATGAAGACACGCCACATGATGTTGTGAAATTTAGCCGGCATGGAATTGAAGACGACAATGAAACAGATGGCTTTCAAGCATTTATGTTAGCTCTGGCGTTTAATAAAGATGCACAGAGCAATATTTACTTTCCTAAGTTCCGCTCTATTAGAAAAATAGAACACAAGGGCAACACATCTTTTATCGCAAGAATGGAGAAGTTAGTTCGTCTAATGGACCTGAATATAGATGAGCTAGAGGCAGTATGTACACGAATGTTTACAGAAGAGCGTGCAGACCTAATTATGAGTCAAGAGACTCACTACGATCGTGTTCGATCATTATCAAGAACGGTCGGCGAGGCTGTTAAGCATCAGTATAAACGAGAAGATATCATTGATGAAGAATTTATAAAGGCGGCTCGCTGGTTACAAGACTTAGCAAAACGTCGTAAGATCGATATAGACCTTCATTTTGAAAACATGATGATTAGAAGAACGCCTTACGGTCCGCAGCTCGTATTATCTGATCCACTGGGATTATCGGATTAATTCTTAGAGTAGATAAGATGCGAAATATCTTTTCGCAATGTCAACTTTATTGACGTATCGAGGATTAGTTTTTCCTCTTCTATAATTGGTTATACCCATATTATATGCATGAAGCGCGCCTTCGGCACTCTTAGTCTTTTGATAATAATGCTTTAGAATCTTTGCTCCTGCTCGGATCTGTTGCTCGATGGTAGCAAGATCATTAGGATCAATGCCCCATACCCCAGGACGAACTTGCATCAACCCGCGAGCGGGGTCTCTGCGTAGCTGCGATACTGCGCGGGGATTAAAAGAGCTTTCGACAGCGATAACCGCAAGGATATCGATGGCTTTAGGAAAAACATCGTCCTCATAATGATGTGCTAAAGCAACGATGTCGTTAACCATGTTTTGACTTACTCGATACTTTTTTGCTATAGCGCCAGCAAGCTTCTCGAGTTCCGGCTCGCCTGTTTCATATTCTTCGTCACTCTTTTGTAATGCTTCATACTCATCGGGATTATGTTGCGCAGATGGCCCTGGCAGCTCTATAGACTGCGATGTTGTCTCTGGACCATACACTCTTTCGTGGTCATTTTGTAAACGATGCGAATTAGAAACTGCGCCTGCCAATGATGCAGCAGCAATTCCTGCCATTGCATAATCCTTTACTCGTCCTTCCATCACTTCGTCTCCAGATTCTTCGGAGGCAGACCGACTAAAGATTTGATTATCTTCGGCTGGCAATTGTACTGATATAACTTCAAATAATCTCATGTGTGATCATCCTTATTCACTTATTTATCACAATCCTTTGTTAAGTTCATCAAGTTGAGATTGAGTTATTTCTTTTCCTGCATCAACAATTTGAAATAGTTCCCATAACGAACGATCAATGTGCATTGCTTCAGAGCATCGGACCATTACCTCAGCACCATTCATTGAAGCACGATGTAGGCCTGCGTCTACAGTAATGATATTTTTGACTTGCTGTGAATCATAGTTACTAGGATTAGTTAATAATGAAATGTCGGGTCTATCATCTATATGTCTAGCAAAATATTGTGCTTTACCATAATCACTTGTTAGTTCTTTATAGTCGGCTAAAGAATTGGCCCATCTAAAGTCGCTTTTATCTTGAAGAGAGTCAAGTTGATTTTTTGCATCCTTAACCTTCTTTTGATACTCATATTCTAGAGCAGGGTCAATGGATAAATGTTTTCTTTTTATGTTGTCTTTTAAAAAGACCGCCGCAGTTTTCATAAAACTAGGTAAGCCCAAAGCACCATACCAATCTTGCCACTGTGGTGACCATGTGTAATTAAAGTCTCCTACAGGTAGTATCACTACCGTATACATACCGTAGCTTGATGCCATGCCAAGACTTGATGTGATAAAAATTGAGTTGGACCGATTGGCCGTGCCACCGGCAGCAGCAATGAGAGCATTGGCAATATCGTGAAATTTTGGTTCAGTATCCAACGGCTTCCTGTCAGTGCGAACAGGCCGTATTAGTACATTTGCTTTTGGGTTAAATTGTATTCCGCGGTAAAAAGTCTGTTCGCCATAATCAGTGGCGTTTAACCAAGGAGAGCATTTCTCTTTGATTAGCTCCCATGTTTCAACAAGTTTCTCATGGGTCATGTATTCGTCTCGACGAACAATGACAGACCCATTGGCCTCGTATAGTCTCATCTCAGTTTACCGATTAAATTAATATCAGTATCGCCACCGTAACCGCCGGTATATGCAATAGGGTTGCTTCTGGTTAATGTTTTGATCATTCGATAATACAGCTTTGCTCTAGCAGGACTATCTCCCGAACACATTACCCACTTTGGACTAACCTTTCTTATTATTTCTTTAATAATATTAACTATTGTGGAGAATACCAAGAACTCATTACGAGTGCCTGTCGGGTCGGTTGAAGGCCTTGATCCCGGTGTAGTTGCCGTAAACTCCACAGCAATGATTTCATCATCTCTGAAGGAATCATCGAGGATTTCTTTCTCAGCTTCAAATGCTGCATCATTACCAATTGTTCTATAGAACTCTGGATTCAAGAATGCATATACTTGTTGTAATTCGATATGGACATGATACTTAATGTTCTCAACAGCGAATGTCGCATCAAACTCATGTGGTGATGTTTGTTTTACTTCATAAGGAAGCACACGATCAAAAAGTTCAAGTAATCTCATTGGTCTAATCCTGGATCTTCGCCACGCATTAATTGTCGCACACCGTGATAAAGATCAACATCAACATATAGAGCAGTATTGCAAGTCACCATTAGCTCGTGTTGATTATTTGCACATTGGGCCAAGCCTTCGTCAACCTTAATAATTTCTTTAATCTTTTCCTGCCGGTAGTTCTCCGGATTCATATAGACCTGCGTGTAGAGTTGATGCGACCTATCATGAAGCACATCGGAAACGGTGTCCTCGAGAACTTCGCGAGAGTGCATGTAATTGATACCAAACTCATAACTAGCGCGAACTTTTTCGTCTGTTGTGACAGCCATCTTTTCCTTCATCCACTCAACCTTATTGTGAATCTTGGCGCGAGCAATCTCCTCAGCCTTTTCATGAACCATATGGGGGTTCTTCAAGTACCGACCAAGATACCCTTCAAGATCATCGTACGAGCCAACATGCCAATCTGCCCAGCTCGAAGACCATGTATAGCTATACTCTCCGATTGGCAGAATGACATAAGCTGAGCCATAATTACCAGCATCGTGTTCGTTTGCAATGGCGAAGTAGGCATTCTCTCGATTGGCTTTACCGCCAACCATATCAATAAGAAGATTATAAACTTTGTGTGCAAGAGGTTTTGAATCACGCGGTCTGCGATTGGTTCTTACCTTCCTAATAAAGGCAGGGCTTTCGGTAGGGACTTTCTGTATACCTCGATAGAATATGATCTTACCGTTGTCAGCTTCGTTTAACCATTTGTAGCAGTTCTCTTCTATAAAGCTCGTCAGCTTTTCAGCATGGCTATTCGTTTTCCCTTGAAGGCCAGGGATGGCTGGCTTAACGGCTGGCGCCTCGTTTATAAACTCATAGTATCTCATCGTGATCCCACAAAGGTTTAGATAATCTCATACCATTATTTATCATCGTTTACGGGCTTGACTTTCTTCAATAAAGATCATACAATATGAGCATGGGTTATTATGATGAAAACGACTTCGGCGAACTGCTGGGTAAGACTCTTGTTCGTGTCAAAGTGATCAAAGATGGTGGTGATGCAATCACCTTCGTATGTGATGACGATACAGAGTATGCTCTATACCATGATCAGGATTGCTGTGAAGCTGTCGATATCGAGGATATCTGTGGTGATTTAGATTGTCTACTGGGTACGCCGATTCTAGAGGCGGAGGAAGCTTCGTCTGATTGCGAGAACGATCTTTTTGATTTTATGCCATACGAGCATCGCAAGGAAGTCTTCAAAAATATTCTACGTGAAGGCTCTGACGAGCATGATAGGTATATACCTGAGTCTCAGACATGGACTTTCTACAAGCTCGCAACCATCAAGGGGTCGGTAACGATTCGCTGGTATGGGGAGAGCAACGGCTATTATTCTGAGAGAGTTAGCTTTAAGCGTACAGATAATCTATAGCGCGGCATTCACCGCTTGAATAATCTCATTCATCTTCATGTGCCAAGGTGTTCGTCTAGAAATTCGGTGAGTTGTTTCTTGCTTAGAACCCCGACTTTCTGAGCTTCTACTGCTCCATTCTTGAACAGCATCAGCGTAGGAATACCACGAATGCCAAACTTTGGTGCGGTTAGTGGATTATCATCGATCTCAATCTTAGCGATCTGAATCTTGCCTTCATACTCTTGAGCAATCTCATCGAGTATGGGCGCCATCATCTTGCACGGCCCGCACCACTTAGCCCAGAAATCTAGCAGGACTGGCACCTCTGATTGTAGGACGTCGGTTCCGAAACTGTCATCGGTTGTATGTACTATATTGTCTTTCACTGTATGTCCCTCCGTATTCATATATTTAGCATGGTCTTCTAAGTCATTGATAATTAAGGGAATTTAGATCTTGACTTTTCTTTGACATGATAGTATTATTAGAAATGTAAGAAACTGTCATGCTCAATCTAAGATGATAAAAGATAGAAGCAGGCAGGGCGTCGAAGACCTCGCGGGCCGATAATGAATTATAAGACATATCTAAGACTACGGAAACACAATATAAAACTTATCGAAAGTTATTTTAAATCGTTTCGATTCCGACATCTAGAAAATATTCTCTTCGATGACTGTCAACCATTTCGTTCGCAAAGGCTCTCGGGATTGAATAACTTCTGGGATGTCATACCAGGAACGATTTATGGGCTCATACCATCGGTTAGTCGTAACGGTGCTGACGCATTAGAAGTAAAACCCAGTGGTGAAAGTGTGCTGCACGAGTTGAAGTTAGCAATGGTTGATTCTTCAACAATCAGGCGCGGCCCCCGAGGCGGCCTATTTAAGGTGACCCAGAACGATATTTCCAAAACCCTCGTCAAAGCAAGTAAGACTCAACCTTTGAACTCGTCTGTCTCAGCTTATTACTCTAAGGAAGTAAAAACACACATACCGAGAGATACAACACTAACTGTATACGAAAAATCGACCAGTCGTATTGTAGGCGGATATACAATATCGTCGGAGAAGATGGCAGATGTCTTTAAGAATATATCTGCCAGTAAAGTTGTGAAAATAAATGTTTTTAAGCGCGAAGGAGTCATTCGTATCCCTATTGCAAATATACCGCATTCAACATGGGATGCCTTTTGCGATGAAATGTTGGAGACTGCTCTACAAGCTCGTAAGACGAAATGAGCTTCAACGGCACGAACAAGACGGAAGAAGAAGCCCAGTGGAACAACCTATTCGGTGAAGTGGAATGACTTTAAAACGCGATAAGAAACGAGGCATGACCGCAGCAGGTATATTCCGTCAGACTCGCCCTAAGTGTGCAAACATTAACTGTAACAATCCTACAGATCAAAAGAGGTCCGGTAAAGACGGATGGATTACTTGGCGACCATTCTGTTCTACATGTTATCGTACGGGCCGCGGCGTCCGAGAAAATTATCCGCCTGATGTCATCCCTATTAAGAAGAATTATTGTGAGAATATAGATGGAAGACTAGGCTCGGTTTGTCAAGCTAAAGATCTCGAGCTTTTTCAATTGGACCTAGATCATATAGATGGAAACAAGGAAAATGTAGCACCTGAGAATTTTCAAACTCTTTGTAAGAACTGTCATTCATTAAAAACAATTCAACAAGGCGATAATGCACCAAGTCGCCATCCGATGCGTGAACGGTACAAGGCACAAGTAGAAAGTCAAAAGAAGATATTTGTTTCTTTGTTCGGTGAGCTGCTATGATGTTAGAAGAAGAACACCGCAGCGCAGAATTTATCATCTGTTATTATCGGTTGCTTCATATACCAGATAATAAGGTCGAAAAGACTCTCTTCAAAGCGAAGCTGGATGGTTGGCAGTTTGATGAAAAGGAAGTTCGTAAGATTCGTGAAGAGCATATTGTATTGAGAAAGATTATCTTTGGTTGAGTAAGATGAAGTACGGTACCTGTGAAAAATGTAATGGCGAGATTGATATGTACTACGGGCCTTGGTGTCCGCGATGCGACAAGCCACAGCGCAAGACAATTCAACATCTTAACCTTCTACAGGCTATGCGGCACACTCTCGCCGTTCACTACCCGGACGAAAAGAAGAATGATCTTGATGGTATCTATCGAAAAGTCTGGTTGGCGCTTTGTGACACAGACCTTCGCAACAATGCGGATATCTTCATCCCAATCGCAGAGATGGCAAAAGACGATTATAACGATGAAGAGATCCGAGAATTTCTAACCCACATGGTCAATGATTTTGATCTTACGGAAGGTGAAAACCTTCTTTGGGAGGTGAGCTGGTGAAGATAGTAAAGTTTAAAGATGGCAAGTATGGTATTAGGAAATTTAGATTTAGTGAGCTTGGTTGGGTGTATAAAGATTTAGGCCTTGTCAATTCTGAAAATAATCATTGGTGGAGTAAGAACGGCAACCATTTTCTAACGGAGTGTCGTGGCGATTTCGAAAAGGTGTGGTCTATATGGAACGAAGTGTCCGACAGCGGTACAGCATTGAATGAAAAATCCCTACAGAAAGAATTGTTTCATCATAGATTAAAGAATGGCGATAAGAAGCCGTCGCAGACAGAAGAATATTCTGCGCGGCAGGCCAATGAAAGACATACGAAATAAGAGACGGTGATGAGCTTAAACGGTACACATAAACTCACCCCACGAGAGTTGCTAGAGAGAATACGAAAGCAAAGAGTAGCCGCCCTCTACCACATCCTTGGTCTACATCTGATTCGCGACCCCGAACAGTTTGAAAAGAAGCTCCTATTG
>Ga0209942_1001496_pt1 | contig 12639 bp, 13 predicted proteins | sample SalPonR1_A_D2_MG_FD_185695 | JGI IMG/M metagenome (GOLD analysis project Ga0209942, IMG submission 185695) | Salt pond soil microbial communities from South San Francisco under conditions of wetland restoration - Salt Pond MetaG R1_A_D2_MG... ... | reverse complement strand
GGAACTCCGCGAGAACTTTTTAAATATTCTATTCATTAATTCCCCACCATCCTCCTACGGCGGACAGGTTTATTACTCAACCCTGCATTTCCGAGAATGAGTTTCAGTACCCGCCAGGAGGTGTTGGGTATTGTGTAATCCGCTGGAATGGAACGATCTGTTATTTGTTGATCTGTTGATTTGTTGATTTGTTGATGTTCAGTAATTACGGTTTGTACTGCGCTAAGTACAATTTCGGGTTCGAAGCCGGTTAGGATGATGCTTCCTGTGTCTTGTGCTTCGGGTCGCTCCAATATATTATTTAGCATAATAGCCTCCCTTTTTGGAAGAACCAATAAACTCAATTTTGTCAGTCTTTTTCAAAATCTGTATCCATCTTTCAATATTTTTTACAGAGGTTGTAAGTTTATCTGCCAAAAATGGTGTTCTTTTACCGGGATGCGATTTTATTAGATCAAATAACTCGTTTACTCCCTCATTTACTCCCTCATTTACTCCCTCATTTACTCCCTCATTAGAATTGTTCTTTTTTCTATAAATACTTACTAATATTCCACCCATTGTGTTTTTGAAATCAGGAACAGGAAGCTTTGCAAGTTCAAATCCTGTAATTATTTTAGATATACCGCGGCCCCATGCTTCAATAAACCCTGCTTTAAAAAATATTTCGGCAATGGTTTTATTATAGGGCCTTGATGGGTGTTTGTCTAAAAGGGTTTCAATGGTAAACCCATCGGGTAAACGTCCCTCATTCCATAATATCAGTTTATCGTTATATACACTTAATTGGATAGGTGCACCCGTATAATCTTTGTGCACAATGGCATTGAATATGGCCTCTCGCAGGGCATCTTCCGGAATTTCTAAGGTTTCAATACGTTGCAATCCTTCGTACTTAATAGGCGATATTAAATATTTAGTTTTTAAGATATCCATCACCTTATCAGCCATTTCTAAAATATTTCCTTCAATGATATCCTGGAAACGCAAATCATCATCACTACTAACAAACCGCCCTATTTTAAAATAGGCTTCGGGGAAAAATTTTGTTGGTTTTTTACCAAACAAAAGAAGGGTAGCATTTTTCAGCTTTTTTTCCTCTGTAAGTAAATTTAAATTTTCTAACAGGGTATCAAAATTTCCCCCATCAGCATTATGCGTTATTCGGTTGCTGGCAGTAGCTTTTTGAATAAAATAGTTAACCGCACTTTCATCAATATCTTCAATCGTAGCTCCTTCACAAGGCAGATTATCCCAACTTTTTCCTGTACGCCGTATTAAAAACTGATGTAAGGCACTTCCTCTTAGTTCCTGTTTGGTACTTCCCGATCGCATAAAATAAGCTCCTTTATAAGAAATAGGAACACTTGATGGATTAATAATAACTTCAATATATCTCTTATTCTCTTTTTCCAGCAAATGAACCTCCGGGATAATACCCAGGATACTTACAATTTTATTTGGAATATCTTCTAATAATTTATTGGCATTTTTAGCACCTATAACCTCCCCTGCATCATTGATACCTATATATAATTTGCCTCCAGAGGCATTGGCAAAACCTGCAATCCATTTTAAATACTCATCTTTCCAGATTTCTTTATATTCTATGTTTTGCGATTCTTTCATTTTATTAGGTTAAAAACCGTGAGTCAGAAACCATTTGTTTAAGTTCCTTTTCGTGTTGGTTAATATCTTCGGTAAATAATTCTTTTTCTCGGCCTGTTAAATAAAGCATTTTTATTTATGTTTATTTTGTTTCTCGCAGAGTTGCGCTAAGTTAGACGCTGATTTTCGCAGAGTTATCTCAATATTATCTCAGCGACCTTTGCGGATCACTCTGCGGAACTCCGCGAGAACTTTTTAAATATTCTATTCATTAATTCCCCACCATCCTCCTACGGCGGACAGGTTTATTACTCAACCCTGCATTTCCGAGTATGAGTTTTAGTACCCGCCAGGAGGTGTTGGTGATGGTGTAGTCGGTTGGGATGTTGCAACGGTTTTTCGTATTATAGTTATAAGTTTCTCGCAGTGTTACGCTGTGTTTTTCGCTGACCTGCCTGTTCGGCAGACAGGGTTTCGCGGAGGTTCCTTTGCGCGCTTCTGCGGGGTACTCTGCGCTACTCTGCGAGAACTCTTTCTTAAACTCTTCAATTACGGTTCGAACAGAGCTTAGCACAATTTCGGGTTCGAAGCCGGTTAGGATGATGCTTCCTGTATCCTGGGCTTCGGGGCGCTCCATGCTCTGGCGTAAGCTGATAGCCGGGAAACCGAGTATGGCACTCTCCTCGCTTATGGTGCCGCTGTCGGACAAGGTGCATTTGGCGTTTTGCTGTAAATGAACATAATCATTAAATCCAAAGGGTTTTAAAAAGTTTATGTGTTTATTTGTCGATTCGTTTAGTTGTTCCAAACGCTTGCGGGTGCGGGGGTGGGTGGAAACGATGACCGGAACTTGATATTCTTCGGCTAATTGGTTAAGCACTATAAGAATTTTTTTCAGGTTTTCGGGATTGTCCACATTCTCTTCGCGATGGGTGGAGACCACAAAATACTCGTTGGCTTTCAGGTTTAGCGTTTCCAGTATTTTAGAATTATTAATCTTTTCCATTTGGCCGTTCAGCACTTCGCGCATGGGCGAGCCGGTGAGGTAAATCCTGCGGTGTGGTAATCCTTCACTCAATAAATGGCGGCGGGCATGCTCGGTGTACACCAAATTAAAGTCGGCAATATGGTCGATAATCCGGCGGTTAATTTCTTCGGGTACGTTAAAATCGAAGCTGCGGTTGCCGGCTTCCATATGGAAAATGGGGATATGCATCCGCTTGGCCATGTATGCCGAAAGGCAGGAGTTGGTGTCGCCCAGTACCAACAGGGCATCGGGTTTTTCCTGTTGCAGGATTTCTTCTGATTTTTTAAGGATATCGCCTATGGCAGCACCCAAAGAGGAGGTATCGATACCCATAAAATGGTCGGGTTTGCGCAGGCCGAGGTCTTCGAAAAACACTTCGTTGAGCTCGTAATCGTAATTCTGGCCGGTGTGTACCAGCACCTGGGTTAAATGTTGATCCAGTAATTTAATGGTAGCGCTTAGCCTGATTATTTCGGGGCGTGTACCGACAATGGTAAGAACTTTGAGTTTAGATTTTTTCATCTCTTTTTATTTCTCGCAGGTTTTTGTTTCTCGCTTATTTGTTTCTCGCTTATTTGTTTCTCGCAGATTTTCGCAGAATATTCTTAGCGAAACTTAGCGGAATACTTTGCGCGACTCAGCGAGAACTCTTATCATAAATTATTAACTATTCTTACAATTCCGTCTTTCATGGATGCTACATTGAAATTCATAAGTAGTCCTAATTTCTTACCTGATAGCTTTAAGTAAGTTAGTAATTGTTTGTGATGTACATCATTTAACGATTCTACAGATTTAATCTCTATAATAACCAAATCATTGACCATTAAATCTATTCTATATCCGACATCCATTTTAATGGTATCATATTTCATAGGCAATCCTAGTTGTTTATCAACTTTGAACCCTTGTTTAATTAATTCATGGGCAAGAGCAGCTTCATAGCTTGATTCCAACAAACCGGGTCCGAGTTCGGTATGCACTTTAAATGCAGCTCCTCTAATGGCATAGGATAAATCGTTTTCGGTCATATTATAATAATTTTCTCGCAGAGTTTCGGAGAGTTTTCTGCAGAGACTCGCAGAATATTCTTAGCGCAACTTAGCGGTGTACTTTGCGCAACTCAGCGAGAACTCTTTTCATAAATTATTTACTATTCTATAATTTCCCAGGAACCTTTTTTCTCTGAGCCTTTTCTTTTTAATCTATTGTCCGCTTTTAATTTTTTAATGTCTCTTAATATAGTGCTTTTGGAAACCATCAATCTCTTAGCTATCTCGTTGATCGTTATTTTAGGGTCCTTTTGTATGAAAGACAAAATACTATCTTTTCTATCGGTGTCATTATCGGTGTCATTATCGGTGTCATTATCGGTGTCATCTATATTCGAATGAATGGTAATCCAGAATGCATCAGTAAACTTAAATTCATATCTATTCCTATTTTCTGTACAGGCATCTTTTACTCGTTTAATACCGGTACCTGCTTTTTCCATATATTTTGTCCTAGTTAACAAATCTGCCAATAATCTGTTTCTGGCTTCGCTTCTCTTACCAAAATCTTTTTCAGGGAACAGCAATTCTCCTTTATTATTGACAACAATACAACTTTTAAGTTTTTCTATTGCTATTGTATCTCCAAGAAAATAATCAAAATGAATAATAGCATTTACAATAGCCTCACGGTAGGCTTCAATCGGATATTCCGGATATTCATCGCGTTCAAGATTTTTTATTTTATATCGAACAGGAACAAGTTCTTTGAGAAAAGTAACTGCATATTCAATGTTTCCTATTATTCCCCGATCAATTACTTTTTTGTTTAAAATATCAATCCGTTTGTCATCATTAAAGTGAACACATCGTATTCTGGAACTGATAATATATTTATAGGGCTCTTTTGCAAAAAATAATACACCGGCATTGGTTAATCCCTCCTTTGTAAGTACCCTCAAATTCATCAGGACTTCTTCTTTTGACAAATTTGACGTGATATTTGCCAGTTTTAAATAGTATTCAAACTTTTCATTATCAAAATCTTTCCAATCAAAATCAATACATATTTGTTCATCAAAACGTATTTTCCCTGATTTTAGCGCAAGTGCCAATATTTCATCTCTTCTCATTTTTTGAGAATTTGCGCCCATACGCATAAAAAACCCAGATGAACAAGAATAGGGTTTATTGTTGCCTTCTTTTACTTCTAAAATCAACACATTAGCTATTTCGGTAAGCGACACCACAATAGTAGGATCACAGTTATAGGCCATGTCCTGGAGTTGTGATTTTAATCGGTTTGTAATGGTTATTCCTTTTATGATTCCTTCATCTGTAATGCCAATATAAATAATTCCTCCAGAAGCATTGGCAAATGCAACAATTTCTCTCTGAATATTTTTATCTATTGTTTCCTTGAATTCAATAAATTGTCCTTCACCCAACTGAAGAGCGTATTGCAAATCATTATTCATTTTCTTGATTTCGGTCATTTTTATTTCTCGCTGAGTTTTTTCTCGCAGTGTTACGCTGAGTCCCGTCCCGAAAGCTTTCGGGAGTTATCGGGACGCTGAGTATCGCTGAGCATTCTTTGCGTTTCTCTGCGCAGTACTTTGCGCAACCCTGTCTGCCGAACAGGCAGGTCAGCGAGAACTCTTTTTATACTTTTTCAAAATAGGTGTCAGCATCCTCGGGATTAAAAAATTCGCTGATCCAAAAGATGGTGAATACATCCTCATCGCCGATATTGGTGATGTTGTGCGTATACCAGATGGGCATATCCACATACGCCGGCTGGGTTCCGTCCAGCTCAAAATTCAGCACTTCCTCGGTTCCGATTTTTCTTAGCTGTATGCGTGCTTTGCCTTTAATCACCGCAAAACGCTCCGCTTTCCGGGTATGGAAATGATTGCCGCGGGTAATGCCGGGCTTGGTGGTGGAAAATGATATCTGCCCGCCACTATTCAGCTTCACCGTTTCCACAAAACTGCCCCGATCGTCGGTATTGAGTTTCAATTTTACCGGGTAATGATTTTTAATATCCATGTAACACACAAAGGTGTTGAACAGGTTGCGCTCAAAAGCATTGCTTAAGTCCGGGAAAATGCCTTGTTCAAAATAGTTGTTTTTATACGATTCTAAAAGCGAAAGAATTTCTGAAACTTTATGGATAGAGGTATAAGGAACCTCATACGTTTCTACTTGTTTCTTTTTACTTTTTACTTTTATCTTATTATAGATATCTTCCACCAGTTCGTTAATATAAATCAGTTTTAATTCACCATCTACATGAATTTCGGGTTGTTCGTTGTGCGTTAACTGATGGCAGAAGGTAGCAACTACTGAGTTATAATACGGATTTCCGAAAGGCCCAAACACATTAGGAATAATCAGTCCGGTAAAGCGTGCACCATTTTGCATGGCCCACTCTTCCAGCAAAGCCCTTCCTTCTTTTTTCGATTTTCCGTACAGGTTATCGCGCTCTTCCTGGGTGGATGATGAGAACAATACATGAGGTTTGGAACCGGTTTTTTCCAGGGCATCTATCAACGTTTTTACCAGGTGGATGTTGGTATCGTAAATCACCTGCGGGTCGCCGTGGCGGTTCATGGCAGCCAGGTGAACGATTGCATCGCACTGTTGTACCCAGTGTTGTAGCTTTTCAGTGTTTTTGAAATAATCATCTTCAAATGGGATACGCTCAACGCCCTCCTGCAACCCTAAAAAGTTGTACAGGTGCGTGCCCATAAATCCTGATTGTCCGGTAATGCCAATTTTCATAAAAAACTTTGTGTTTTTATTTCTCGCTGAGTTACGCTGAGTTTAACGCTGATTTTCGCAGAAATATCTCAGCGGACTTTGCGTAATACTCTGCGAGTCTCTGCGAGAAACAAATTGTATTATTATATATCCTTTCTGATCTCCTCTAGTTTCATTAATAAATCGATGGTACCCTCAATGTCAAGCCGTTTTGTATTGTGTGAGTGGTACTCTTCTATACGGTCTCTTTTTTCATCGCCCTTGGTAAAAAACTGATCATAGTTCAGGTCGCGCGTATCGGCCGGCAAACGGTAATAATTACCCAAATCCATAGCGTGTGCCATTTCTTCTTTACTCACCAGCGATTCGTATAACTTCTCCCCATGGCGTGTACCTATTTTATAAATCTTGTTATCCGCGTTGTAAATTTTTAACAATGCTTGAGCCAGTGTTTCAATAGTTGCGGCTGGTGCTTTTTGTACAAAAATATCACCCTGCGTTCCATGCTCAAAGGCATACAGCACCAGGTCCACGGCATCGTCGAGGGTCATCATAAAACGCGTCATCTCCGGATTGGTAATTGTTAATGGCTTTCCGGATTTTATCTGTTCCACAAACAAAGGTATCACCGAGCCTCTGGAGGCCATCACATTTCCGTACCGGGTGCCGCATAAAATGGTATCTTTCTCGTCCAGGTTCCGGGAGCGGGCCACCATCACCTTTTCCATCACCGCCTTGGTCATGCCCATAGCATTAATAGGATACACCGCTTTATCGGTACTCAGGCAAATGACCTTTTTTACTTTTTGCTGAATGGCGGCTTCCAGCACATTTTCTGTGCCCAGGACATTGGTTTTTACCGCTTCGAGCGGAAAAAATTCACACGAAGGGACTTGTTTTAGTGCCGCTGCATGAAAAACATAATCCACGCCTTTCATTACATTGGAAACACTCATTGGGTCGCGCACATCGCCAATGTAGAATTTAACGTTCGGATTATTTAACTGCTTTCGCAGGTCGTCCTGTTTTTTCTCATCGCGGCTAAATATGCGGATTTCTTGGAGGTCCGAATCCACAAACCGCCGCAAAACGGCTTTTCCGAAGGAACCGGTGCCACCGGTAATGAGTAGTGTTTTATTTTTAAAAGACATATTGTAATTTTTTAATGGAACGCTGATGACACTGATTTAGCGGATTTTCGCTGATATTATATAAAAAAATCTGTGTTAATCTGTTCAATCAGTGTATTTAATTGATTAAATCTGTGTTCCTGCCATACGGCAGGTAAACTATTATTTTGTTCTTCTATTACCGTGCGTACCGAGCTGAGTACAATTTCGGGATCGAAGCCGGTTTTACATAGTATATAAGAATTGTTTTTACTCATTATGGCGCAATTGACGCAATTATGACGCAATTTAGTTTAAGGTATAATATGCCCCAAGCTCCCTTTTTGGCCACTTAATTTTTCCATTTTCATATCGTAGAATTGTGCAATAGAATATTTTGCTATTTAACTGATTAATCACTCCTTTCAGTCGAGTATCTTATTCATTAATTATTTCCCAGTAACCTCCTTTTGGAGAGCCAATACGCTCGAGAAATCCATATTCTTTCAATTTCGATATGTTTTCTTTAATTTTTCTTTGCGATATGCCTACAATTTGGGCTAATTCCGACGTGGTTACCTTATTGTTTGCTTTTATGGCACGCATTATTGTTTGTTGATTATCGGTGACCTTATTGGTGACCCTATCAGTGACCTTATCGGTGACCTTATCAGTGTCATTTGATTTTATAGTTACCCAAAAAGAATCAGAAAAATCGAAATTAACCTTATTGCCATTTTTGATACATGCATTGGTTACGCGTTTAATTCCTGTGCCTACTTTTTCCATAAAATTGGTACGAGCCAGTAAATCAACCAGCAAACGATTCCGTGCTTCGCTTTTTTGCCAGTGTAGTTTTACCCGATTGCCTGGGGCCGGTAATGGTAACTACAGGGTAAGTTTTGGCAAATCCCTGGATAACTGATTGTAAATCCCTTTTTATCATTTTATTTGAAAACCTGTTTTTGTACAAATATAAAGTGTAAGTTTAGTATTGTACAAACATTGTTTTGTTCATTTTTTGTAAATTGGTGAAATGGTAAATTTGTAAAAATGTAAAATTGTAAATCTACCTTTGTTTTTCAGATTTCTAGCTACCCTCCTGCGGCGGGCAAGCTGCTTACTGCTCCCGATAACTCCTAAAATCCGCATGTCTTATTTTTAAAAGTATATTTTATATAAGCTTTTTATTTACGGATTCAATTAAAGGTTTTTTTAGAGAACATAGTGTCTATGATTTTTTAATTTTTGGTATTTTGCATATATTATTGATCTTTTTCACTTTTTGGGCTTGACCCAAAAAAGTTACAAAAAAAGTCAAGACAAAACGATGCTTCTCCGCTCTCTGTAATAAGTCAACAATTCCAGACAAAGTAAGTAAACTCCTTTGTCGGAATTCTATGACTTATTCCATTCACACCACGCATGGCTCGCCGTTTTGTCGGGCCTACGCTCAACATTAAACATTAAAATAGATCGAATAACAATTTATAACAGGTGCGATGGAAAATCCGAAATGAGAACGGAATTGTTGATAATCGCCATGTGACCATGATTCATTATTAAAGAAACTGTACCCTAAATCTTTTTTGAAATAGGTACTATCGTTGAAAAAAGGATAGATTATCAAAATTCGTTCATTTCGGTTGATTTTGGTTCTTTTATCAAGAAAAGAACAAAAAACATAATTTTATACACTTTAATTATAAGCAATAACTATAAAAAGTTGTATTTCAATTTCCCAGCAGAAAGATGAATTAATCTAATTTTTTTATCAATACCAATTTAGGTGAAAGCTTTTAGTTGTAATGCGTTGAATTCTAGGTCTTTAAAATCTTTTTCAACAACAACCTACGGATATTAGGAACTATCGGGACTGCCGCTGCTTCTTATTTTCCAATACCCACTTTTTGTAGAGCCTACTCTTTCGATAATACCTGCCTTTTTCAATTTAGCTATGTTTTTCTCAATAGTACTGACGGATACATTAATTTGTTCAGCCATAATTTGTGTAGTACTTTCGGGATTTTTAACTACAACTTTTAATATTTCTTCCGCATTTCTTCCGTATTTAATCCGTATTTCTTCCGTATTTAATTCGCCATTTAATTCGCCATTTGACTTTTCCGTGTTTCTCTTTTCTTTAAAAAGCGTAACGCGAAAACCGTCAAACACTTCTTCAAATTTTGGTTCAATAATGCCGTAATCACGGCAAATTTGCCTCACTCTCAAAATCCCGGATCCATATCGCTCAATAAAACCAACCTCTTTAAATGATTTAGCGATTAGTTTATTTCGGGTTTGTGAAACATAATTGCCCGATAATAAATCTTCAATGGTAAGGTTGCCATATAATGTGCCCGGGTTATAAAAAGTAATGCGGTCGTCATATATTTTAATTATTGAAGCATTGCTGCTCCTATAATCTCTATGAACAATCATATTTATAACAATCTCTCTTATTGCATCTTCGGGGTAATCAAAGCGTTCTTGTCTTGATGGCTGTCCGGTAATAACATACTCAACCATTAGATGCTTCCGAATAAAAGCCAACAATTCATTCACTTCGGTAAATAAGTCTGTGTTAAGCGAGAGGCTGTCAATGATGGTTGTTTCGCCTTTAAACCTGCCTGCTTGCACATCGCTAATCGAACATTGTTCTTTCGCAAACAGGAGATATGCACCAAGAGTTATTTGATGATTTCGTATAAACTCAAACCGATTCAGGAAGTCTTTTGGAGTAAGCGAAATGGATCGTTGTTGTTGCTTTTCGACTGAACGTATAAAACGATGCACTTTTTTCATATCCAAATCAGCAAAAGTATGATGTGAATCGGGATAATAATCCCAACTGCTGTTTAAGGTCTTTAAGTGCTCATCTGCAATCTCGTCACTTGTCATAAGATGATTAGAGTTTGCAATACGCTTATAAAACTTTCCTTGAAAAGCAACAGGCTTTATAGGGTATGCCGGAACAGAAAAAACTACAATCACTTTGTTTTGAACTTCTTCTGTATTCACAGATGGAATAACCGTCGGGCTTGTTTTATTCTTTATTTCGTTTACCCAATTCTGTATGCTTTCTTTAGTAATATCAACCCCCACAATAGTACCATTATCTTTTACTCCAACATACAGAGTACCACCATTTGTGTTGGCAAAAGCTACCATTGTTTCAATTACCCCTCTATTAAAGGTGGTTTTGAACTCAACAGTATCACTCTCTCCTGTTTTAATTATTTCTTCTATTGACATCTGGGCTGAAGTTTAATAACTGGTTACTAAACATTGATTACTAAATATATCTTTTCTGTTTCCTTCAATCTGAACTACCGAGGATTCTTCGGTAGTTGAAATTTCAATTAACTCCCCGGATTTATAAATATTTTTTAAATGGACACCAATTGTGTCAGAATCTTTATCAAAAAGTTGGGCCATTTGCTTTTGAGTTAACCAAACGGTTTCTTTATCAAATTTTACTTGAACTTCGGTATTCCCGTCTTCTAATGGGTATATTTTAATTTCTGAATTGGGCATTTTTAATTTTACCATGGTAAATGCCGATAACAATCAAAGGAGCAAATAGTATAAAGTGAATTTGTGCAACATGCTGATTTTTCATCGGTATTAAATGGAGCATGTTTTTCTTGTTATTTGTGACTGGTTATTAGTTACTAGTAATTAGTTAGTTTTGCATACTATTTATTATCTTCTACTCACTCTTCGACAGGCTCAGAGTGACAGATACTTTTTACTTGTCAATTCCCCACCATCCTCCTACGGCGGACAGGTTTATTACTCAAGCCGGCATTACCTAAAATCAATTTAAGTACCCGCCAGGAGGTGTTGGGTATCGTATAGTCTGTTGGAATGGAACGCAGATGACACTAATTTAGCTGATAGTCACTGATAAAATTGAATTCAAAAAATCTGTGTAGCTTCAGCAAAAGAGAACGGCTAAATATTTTTCTGATACTTTCGATAAACACTTTCAATCCCTTCTTTCAAAGCAATTTTGGGTTTCCATCCTAATTTTTCTAATCTGCTTGTGTTTAGCTGTTTCTTTGGCGTACCATCCGGTTTTGTTTTATCCCATTCAATCATTGCATTGGAGCCCACAATCTGTTTCACCATATTCGCCAATTCCTTGATGGTAAGATCTTTTCCGGTACCAATATTTATATGCGAAACGTTTAATTGATCATAGATATAACCGGATTCCACATGGTTCATAAGATAAATACATGCATCGGCCATATCATCCACATGCAAAAACTCCCGGTACACTTCTCCCGTACCCCACAACCTTATTTTAACGGGTTTGTCTGCTTCTCGTATGATTCCAAATTTTTCCAGTTCTTTGCAAAGCCTGGTAACCGCTTTATCCAATGGATTTCGAATAATTTGATCCTGGTGTAAATCTTTTTTTAAAAGATCCCAGTTCTCATCTTCGATGCACTTTGCCAGATGAAACTTACGTATTAATGCCGGTAATACATGTGAGTTTTCTAAGTTATAATTATCATTAGGCCCATAAAGGTTTGTTGGCATAACAGAGATAAAATGATCTCCATATTGCTTGTAATAATTTTCACACATTTTTATGCCTGCAATTTTTGCAATGGCATAAGGCTCATTGGTAGGTTCAAGAAGATCTGTTAACAAGTATTCCTCTTTAAGTGGTTGGGGAGCATGTTTGGGATATATACAGGAGCTGCCCAAAAACAAAAGTTTTTTTACCCCGTTTACATGAGCGCTATGGATCAGGTTATTCTGAATCATTAGATTTTCATAAATAAAATCGGCTCTGTAGGTATCATTCGCCAGGATGCCGCCAACCTTTGCGGCAGCATCTATCACATAATCGGGATGCTCTTCCTGAAAGAATTTTTCAACCTCTTCCTGCCTGCGCAAATCTAAGGCCTGAAAACTTCTGGTAATAAGATTTGAATACCCTTCGGACTTTAACTTTCGGATAATTGCCGATCCAACCAGTCCATGATGTCCGGCAACATATATTTTAGCGTTTTTATCCATGCTTTTGCTGGCTTTTATATTTATTAAAATCTGCTAAGGTCATTTTTTTCACTAATTCTTCAAAGGTTGTTTTAGGATACCAGTCCAATATTTTTTTTGCTTT
>Ga0209942_1001493_pt1 | contig 12658 bp, 8 predicted proteins | sample SalPonR1_A_D2_MG_FD_185695 | JGI IMG/M metagenome (GOLD analysis project Ga0209942, IMG submission 185695) | Salt pond soil microbial communities from South San Francisco under conditions of wetland restoration - Salt Pond MetaG R1_A_D2_MG... ... | reverse complement strand
ACTTAATAGAACTTAACATAAAGGAGATTTAATATGAATACAGTATACACAGAAACAACAGAAGCAACTACCGAAGCAACCACCGAAGTAATAGATCTTGTATCCTCTGCATCTAACCCTGATACTTATCGGTGCATGGACTTCTTAACATTGAATGAGAGAGCTGAGGCGTTACAGCAGGATTCTGATAACCTACTTGAGAAGAGCTTCAATAGCAACTGCATCGATGATTTCTTGGACTCTATTTAAGTTCAAGTAAGCTCAAGTTCAAGTCAGTTCAATTAAGCTTAACTAAGCAAAGGAGGTATTATGGTAACATATTTGAATACTGTAACTAAAGAGTCTAACACTGTTAGACCATGGATCAATAAAGACAAAGACAGAGATATAAGTACAGACAAAGATAGAAGTACAGAGATTAATCAAGAACAGACAGGTACCACTGCATCTACTTCTGCATCTACTAAATACCTCTCTGATAAGGTAATCAATAAGTTTAAAGATGCAGGTGTACCTGTTAAAGGTTTAATAGGTTTGAGCAAGAAAGGAGAGATCTGGAAGGAGATACAAGATAAAGTAGAAGGTTATAACTATGATGACTACTTGATTAGTAATTTAGGTAGAGTCTTCAATATCAATAGATGCAAGATAATGAAAGCAAGCTTAGACTCTAATAATAGACTAAAGGTAGGGCTTACTTTAAGGAGTAACGATACAGGGAAAGCTAAGAGTAAGAAGGTTAAAACCAAAAGAGTACATATGCTTGTTGCTAACTCTTTCTTACCTAATCCAAATAAGTATAAGCACGTAAAGCTCTTAGACAGAAATGCTGAGAACTGTTCTGCTGATAACTTAGAGTGGTGTGCTTTTAGAGAGACCAGGATTAATCAAGTTGTTAGGAGAGGCCCAAATAGAGAGTATACTCTAATAGCTCCTTGGGGTGAAAAGGTTGTTTTTAAAAGTATAAAAGAGTTCAGCAAGAAGAACAGAACTAATAGACATTGCATCTCTCATTTAATTAATAGGAGAATCAATACACATAAGGGATGGACACTGCCTGATTAGTCTTCTCTTAATACTTAGATCTTTAATACTTAGACTTTAATGCTCAGATCTTAATACTTAGCTTGTCTAAGAGAGGAGGTATATTGAAAGAAGATACTAAAGAAGAAACTAAGAAAAGGTTATCTAAGGGAGCAACTAATAAGATGCAGAGAAGGAAAGGTAAGTCTAAATCTAAGTCTAAAGGTAAGAGCGATCTTAGTATTGCCCTAAAGGTAATTTCTAAAGTTAGGATAAGTAAACCATTAGATGCAAGAATTAATAAAGTTGGCTCATCCTATGTAGTCGATGCAAGGGACTTGGATAGTTCCTTATTGATCTATAACAAGAAGAGTACTAAGAGTAGGAACAAAGTTGTTTTAGATAGGTTAAGTCGAAGAGGGAAAGAGCCAGAGCTAATCATTATATCCGATACAGAGCTACTAAGTAGAGTAGAGACAGCAGCATCTACTATAGATCTTAGAGCGTCCTTCTGTGCTGATAAGTTCTTTATGAACAAGCTTGAGCGAAACCTACCTGACTATATTTATTTCCTTAAAGATGATACCTCTTTAGATAGCAACTTAGATGACAGCTTAGAAGATTTCCCTTACTTAATCAGAGGTGTAAATAAAGGGTTAAAGATTGAACCAGGTGCTAAGTTAGAATCTATCTTAGGCGTTACATTAGATAAAGAAGCAAGCTATAAGTTAGAGAGGAGTGCTGAGCGTTCTAAAGATATTATACTTAAAACTATAAAGAGAAAGAAATAGCCAGAGCGAGCAAGTAAGAGACAGAGCGAGCAAGTGAGTAAGAGATAGACCAGACCAGAACGAAAAAATTGATGAAGAAATGTACGGGAGGTTATTAGTGAATTTCACGCCGAGATTCCCCCATTGGGTTCTCTCTGGGTTAATTAATAATTCCGCTCTGACAAGTTCTTTCTATCTCTAACCAGAACTCTATCTTAAATGAACTACTCTTTCTCTCAATACACAGACCTTATGACTTAAACCAGAACTCAATAAGAACTTAACAAGAAAGGAGAGTAACATGCCAAACGGAAGTAAAGGAAGCAGTGAAGGATACATAAACAGACAAAGAGAAGAAGTTACCAATCCATTCAATGAAAGACTAAGAATGCCAGAACGTACCAAGACAACTAATCAAGCTCTGCCTCGATCAGCTTATCAAGTAGATACTACTGGTGCATCTATAGTTAATGCTTTAGTTGGTTTCTCAGGCGTAGCAGCGGACCAGTACACTAAGAGTATGAATAAGAAGATAGCTGCTGATAAGATAATCCAGACCTCAAGGGCTACTCAAGGCTTAGCACCTTCTGATGACTCAACTACTGCTGGATATAAAGCTCATGCTATAGTTAAGATTAACCAGCAAGCAGATCAGTTCCAAGCTGAAATGGCTGAGGCATCTAAAAGTGATATGACTGATGATGAATGGGAAGAACTAATACAGCAAGGCTATAAGAGTATTGATGAGAACCTAAGAAGTGACTACAGCATCTATGAAGAGAACTTAGAGTTACAGCAGTTCACATCCGTAGCTTTAAGGGAAAGAATGCAAGCTCTATCACTTCAAAGAGAATCTAATAAGATGCAACTTGAGATTAACAAGAGGGTTAACTTACTTACTGATTCTGTATCTACCTCTATTAATTCAGCTCTGAAAGCTTCTCTTCCAGGTAACTTAAAGGTTCAGCAAGAACATTATAGTACTATCTTATCTTCTATTGATAAGACAAGCAAAGCTTTAAAACTAACACCCATGCAACAAGATGAAGCTGTTCTTAAAGCTGTCATTACCTCTAACTCATTAGAAGGGATAGAACTCTCTAAGAAGTATAATGGATATGGTAGAAAGACAAGCCTGTTCAGTAGGTCTAATAAGTTACAGAGATTAGAAGAGAGCTTACTTAAATCTCAGAAGGAAGAAGAGCAGTATAGTTTGATAGAAGAAAGAAGAAAGTATGAGAAAGATTTCATTAATGAAGGAGATGTAAAGACTTTCTTAGATTATGCTAAAGGTAATGACTATCTTACTCCTGGACGTGTTAACTCCTTATGGGATAAGAGAGATGCTTTGATAGCTGAACGTAAGAAGAGAGAAAGAGTTGCATCTGCTATTAGTGATCCTATTAAGAGTGTTGATCCTGGTACAACTAAGAAAGAGATCCAAGCAGCTCTTGAGGAAGACTTTCAAGGTAATTTAAGGATTGAGCAGAAGAATGCTAAAGTAGACTCTATAGAAGATCCAGAGCAGAAGCAGATAGCACTGCAAGATGCAAAGGCTAAGGCTATTAGGAAGACAGCTAATAATGCTGTAGCTGAGGGAGAAGTTATTGATCGTTTTGTAAAAGACTTTGAAATGATAGCTACTACTGACTTAGCTTCTTTAGCTAAACAGCAAGATGGTAAGAGCTTATCATTAGATCAGACACCAGAAGTCTTCCAAGATGCTATTAAGACTTTCAACTCTATGTCTCCTGCATCTCAACAAGCTCATCTTAATAGTATGAACTCTGAGAATGCTAATATAATCAGAGGAGCTATAGACCTAACTGATAGAGGTATACCTATCGTAGATGCACTTAGGAAATCTCAAGTAGATGCCAGAGTACCTAAAGCTTATAAGACTAAAGAAGTTGTAGAAGCTGCTGAGAAAGTTATTGATGAGATAGGAGATGGTTGGTTTACACCTGATGTTAAGGATAAACAAGAACAGTATGTACTTGAAGAGATCAGAGGTGAGTTAAGTAGAAGTCAATACCCAGGCTCTGATAAGAATATAGAGAGAGTAGCTGCTGGCTATAAGAGTAGGTTTATTGAATCTGATGGTATTAGATATGCTGGTACAGCTAAAGAACTAACTAAGCTGACTAAGCTTAATCAAGATAAGATAACAGAAGCTTTTGAGGATATGAAGTTAGATCCTGTTATAGCAGCTCAGCTTGAGAGTGCATCTGAACTCTATAGGTTCGATGTAGATGAAGTATTTGCTGTCACTAACCCTAAGACTGGAAGCTTTCACTTTAGATCTCCTGATGGAGCTTATATGTCAGAAGAGTATAAACTTAGCTCTCTTAAAAGCTACTATGATAAACAGAAGGTAGAAGCAAGTAAGAGACAAGATAAGATTAAGAAAGCTTTCTTTGACCCAGGAGATGGAGATCCTACTGTATCTAAAGAGGATCTTGATAAGTTTAAGGAAGACAGTAAGACAGGTAAGAAACCTCTTGGATTGATGGGTAGTCTTGTATCTGCATGGGATTACTACACAGGCTTGTCACTCTCAAAAGAGTCTAAAGAGAAAGTTAAAGAGAGCTTTGTAGATGCACCTATGGGTGATCCTTTAATCTCTAAAGAAGATAAGAAAGCTTTTGATAGAGGAGAGCTCAATACAGGTGAAGCCTTTGGTTGGCTAATTGATTGGGTAAAGAAGGCAAGTCCCAGAGATGATGTATCTGGTAGATGGGGTATAAAGGAAGAGAGTACAGAAGAGAGTACAGAAGCTAAGAAGCCTGGGATCTCTTTGAAGTGATAGTCATAGCTTAATAAAGCTTAACAGAACTTAATCGAACTTGATTAGAAAGGAGTTGATATGGATAAAAGTATTAAGGACAATATAGAGGATATAGGAGATTTCTTGGCTGATAACTCCTCTGATATTGTAGAAGGAGTTAAGAGTGCTGGAACTAAAGTAGCTTCCAGTGAGTTAGGTGAAGAGATAGGAGATTTCTTAGGAGAGACAGGTACTGCTATCAAAGAGACTGTTAAGGATGCTATAGGGATAAATAATGAAGAAGAAGAAGTAAGAGAGTTCAGATCAAAGGTATTGCCTGGGACATCTACTAATACAAGAGCTGGTCATACTGGACTATTGATTGAGGAAGAAGTACCTACTGTACCTACCACTGCATCTAATACTGTACCTAACAAGATTAAGCCAGTATCAGAACGTAAGGTAAAGGCTGTTACTGGTAAGGAAGTAGACCAGAGAGTAGATGCAGAGGAAGAAGTAAGAGAGTTCAATCTTAATGACTTAGATACTGATATCATACTGGAAGAGGATATACCTGAACCTATGGTAGATCCAGAGATCATACAGAAAAGACAGTTGCTATCAGACCTTAAAGCTTTGAAGATGCAAGCTGAGGAGGGTACTGATACTAAAGGTAGACTATCTAAAGCAGGAGCAAGATACCAGTATAATGATAAGTTAAGAGAGTGGGAAAATCCTAATGGCTCAGGTTATGAAGAGTATAAGGGTAAGAAGAAGTTCATGCCATTTGAGTCAATAGAAGGTACTGGCTCAGATCCTGGTAACTCTAAGTATGAGATAGGTTATGGTGTTAAGATTAAGCAGTCTTGGATTTCTGATAATAGAGAGAACTGGCCTAAGATTAATGGAATACCTACAGATATAAGAGAAGGTATATCTAAAGAGAAAGCTCAAGAGTGGTGCTTAGAGTTACAAGATAAAGCTTATAATCAAGCTAAGCGTTCTGCCAGCTCTGCATGGACTAATCTCTCTGAGGCTGAGAAGACTCTATGGACTGACCTTACTTACAATGGAGGAGCTAAAGCTATAGATAAGAATCCAAAAGCTAAAGAAGCTCTTACTAAAGGTTATTCAGTAGAAGCTGCATTGAAGACTTTAGATTATATTCATGCTGGTTCTAAAGGTAAGGCAAGAAGCCTAAGAGGTTTGCTTAATAGAAGATTAAGTATGTATAATAATGTAGCTCTGGACTTACCAGGAGTTCCAGTTATAGATAGCTATTCTATAGAAGAAGGTAACGTAAAGGTTAATTTCAGTTCTCAGTTTAATACAGATAAGGTAAGCTCAAGCTATTTGAAGAAGCTTAACCAGAACAAGAGTCTATCTTTTAAGGTAAAGCCTGGTATGCCAGAGGGAGACTATAAGGCTAATAAAGAATATGACTTTAGGTAAGCTCTAAGACAGATAAGATAGATCCTCTACTGCATCGAACTGCATCTCTAAGACTGCATCTCTACTGCATCGACTAAGGTATAGGGTCTATCATATTTATCAGAAGGACCATAGAGGGCTATTTTAAGGGTATAATGGAATATCCGATACAATCATACCAGGGATTATAGAATATCTATAAAACCCCTATAGAATCTAATGAGAAAGGAGATATTATGGAAATACAGGGAACAGAAGCTCAGGGAGCAGCAGATCAGGGAACAGGGAAAAGATATGAAATACCAGGAGATCCTTTATATGGAGAACCAGGGATCGAAGAGATAGAAGAAGAAGAGATTGAAGGAGAAGACAGCTCTTATAGCTTCTATGACTACAGCTCAGTCAGACAGGCTGATACTCCTATTAATGTAGACTTAGCTAATTACATGCACAAACAGTACATAGAGCAGAATAGACCAAGCTTTGGTGAAGTCTTTAGTTCTGCTTGGGATAGAAGCCAGACTGTACCTGCTATTATGGATATGATAGGTAGGGCTTCAACTCCTGTTACGGAAGACTTCTCTCTATCAGAAGAAGTTAAAGCTGATATAGAACTTAACTATAATAGGAAAGAGACTGACTTTCTATTAGATTCCAGATCAGAACAGGACTATCTTAATAGAGTTAATAAGATTAAGGAAGAGAAGAAAGTAGATGAAGTTATGTCAAGAGCTGGACTTACTGGCTTTGCTACTGAGATTGCTTTGTCTTTATTTGATCCTGCTACTTTAGCTCTTGGTGCTGGGACTGGAAAGATCTTTAGCTTAGGTGCTAATGCTGTAAGAGCTGGTAAGAGTGCTCAGGTTGCTAAGGTAGCTATTGTATCTGGACTTGAGAATGCAGCTATAGAGACTGTACTTACTGCTGATAATACTCAAAAGACTGGTACTGATATTCTATTTGCTGGTGCTACTGGTGCTCTATTTGGTGCCTCAAGTGCTGGTATTCTTGCCGGTGCATCTAAGGTTAAGAAGGCTTTTAAAGAAGCAGAAGAAAGAAGTAGAGTTGCTGATGTATCAGATTCATTAAGAGAGTCAGGTAGAGAGTCAGGAACTAAGACAGCTATAGAGAGAGAGTATCCTGGGGCTGATGTAAGAGAAGCTCAGGCGATGCAGTATGAGTATAGATCTAACTTAGAGGCTAAGGCTAAAGGTAGACTTAGTATAGAAGAAGTAGAAGTTACTAAGGCAGAGCTTAGTGCTAAGGAAGAGCTGTTAGCTACTGAGCGTGATAGAAGTTCTTATATAGCTAACTCTAAGGAAGTACGAAGAGCTCAATCTAAAGTTGATTCTCTTAATACTAAGCTCAAGGAAGCTAAGAAAGGTAAGAGTGGTATTAGGAAGAAGCTAAAGACTGCTGATGAAGAACTTAAAGCTATTAAAGCATCTAAAGCATCTGATGTAGATACTACTTTAAAGGGAAAGGTAAAGAGCTTAAAGACAATAGAGTTAGAGGTAAAGGAGTTAAGAGCTAAGCTTACAGATCATGAACAGTCTATTCAAGCTATCAGAGATCTTAAAGAATGGGATAGTATGTCAGAGCTTGAGAGAGTTAAGGTAGTTGCTCCCGAAGGTCTTAATCCTATTAAGAAACCTACTAAGAGAGCTGAGACTGCATCGACTGAACCTACTGCATCTACTGCATCGACTAAAGCTACTATGACAGAAGAAGAGTTACTGGACTTGATAGAGCAGAGAGAAGCTAACTTAGATGATGAAGCTGTAACTATTGAAAGTAAAGGTAACTTCAATTCAGTAGGAGCTGCTGGTACTGCAAGAGATACCCAACCTATTTATAATATTACAGGAGATAGAAAAGCTGTAGCTAATAAGTGGGAGGAGATAGGTGAGAACTTGAATGCTGACCTAACTGGATGGTATCCTACATCTGGTGTAGGTAGACAGTTATACTCTATTGCTACAAGGCTACTTAACTCTGAGAGTAAAGGTATTAGAGGTATTGCATCGGTATTGTTAGATGCACCTATGGGTGGTAGCCAATCTGCTCTTACAGTAGCTGAACAGTTATCTCTTAATGATAAGTATATTAGAGCTGCTGGCAAGGGCAAGTTATCTGAATCGTTTGATCTGCTCTGTGAGTCTAAAGGTATTAACACTCTTAATATTAAAGCAAGGGAGAAGGAACTAAGTAAGTTCAATAAGGCTGTATTTAGAGAAGTAAGAAATCCTGGATCAGAGAGAACTAATGTTCATGTACAAGAAGCTGCTGATGCTATTAAGGATCAGATTAAAGTAGCAAGGGAGATGCAGAAGAAAGCTAACCTGAATGGAGCAGATGCTATGGACTTGAATGATAACTTCGCTCCTATATCTCTTGACTATAATAGAATTAAGCTAAAGATAGCTGAGCATGGAGAAGAGAGAGTAAGAAATCTAATATCTGATTCTTATCGTAATACTCAAGGTGGTGCAGAGCTTACAATATTAGTTAGAGAGCAAATAGCTAATCTGCACATAGCTAAGGCTAAGAACTTTGGTATAACTTTAAAGGATAAAGTAACTGCTGACTTAACCTTAGAAGAAGCTTTAGCTGATCTAAAAGAAATGTTAAAAGACTTACCTACCGAAGCTTTCAATGAGTTTACAGAGAGTATCATAACCTCAGCTAAGAATCAGATTAGAAAGACTGGTGCTGGACTTAATCCTTATATCCCTAACTTGATCAGAAAGGATGGGATAGATATGGCTGACTTGATACAGAATGATTTAGCTCAAGCTATGGAGAACTTTACGAAAGAAGCTTCTGCTAATGTTTCATTTGGACAGTTAGGGTTTAAGTCAAGAGAAGACTTTAGAATGCAAGTAGCTGATGTAGAGAGAGCAGCCTTAGATAAAGGTATTAATCCTGATAAGCTGAGAGAGGATATCACACTTATAGCTAAGATGGAGAAAGCTATCTATGGAGAGCCTATTGATTCGTTCTCTGGTAAGGTAAGGAACAGACTATCTATGGCAAGGAAAGTAGTTGCTATTAGAGATCTTATCTTCTCTGGTGCATCTCAGGTTGCTGAGGTTGGAGTTGTAACCTCAAAGAGAAGTCTTGATATAGTCTGGGATAGTATGTCCTTGAAGGAACTACTTGCACCTTCTAAGCTAAGAGGTGGTAAGAGGTTAGGTACGCATGAGAGACCAGACTTTGCTGAGCTTGATGAGAGCTTTGGCTTTGTAGGTGAAGACTATGCGCTCTATGATAATAGGGTAGCTAATGACCTTATGGATGAGAATGTAGCTAAAGGTACAGAAAGGAGATTAAGTAACGTAATAGATAAAGGAAGTAGAGTAAGTACGATCATGTCAGGTATGAAGAATATTCAATCAGGTCTTGAGAAGGTTGGACTTAGATCAATAGCTGGTACTATCAAACGTATGGCCTTTGGAGAGTCAAATAAAGTTCTTAGACCTGCTGAGATTAAGAGAGCTGGTTGGAGTGATGGCTTCTTAGAGAATGAAGTATTCCCTTGGATGAGAGAGAACCCAAAGTTTGAGACTTATAATGGAAGAGAAGTAAGAACATTTAACTTTGAGAATATGGAACCAGAGATGCACCAAAGGTTAGTAGCTGGTATCCAGAGATTAGCTTATGCTGATATCCAGAGAAGCTTTCTTGGCGAGCTACCAGAGTTCATGTACGGGACAGTAGGTAAGACTATTGCTCAGCATAGGAACTTTCAAGTAGCAAGCTTAGAGAAGCAACTACTATACGGTATTAGACATGATAAGGTAGCTCTTAGTATGCAAGCTCTACATACTGTCTTCTCTGCAAGTGCAGCAGTAGCTCTTAAAACTATACATAGAAGGATAGGAGAAGGAGAAGGGATAGATAGTATACTTGAGGATCTTGACCCAACTAACCCTAAGTACTGGTTCTCTATTCTACAGAACATGGGTCAGTTTGCATCTCTGGGTATAGGGTTTGATCTCATGTACTCTCTGGGAGCTCTACCCGAGGATTGGGCTAAAGTAGGAGGTCTTAGAACTATGTCTGCAACTACAGTTCCGATAGTAGGGTATGCTGGTGATCTGGTGAATGTACCTAAGTCTTTATTTAATCTAATCCAGGATGAAGGAGAGACTACAGGAGAAGGAGAAGGTACAAAGCTACTGAAAGCTCTGCATCGTGCTATCCCTGGGGCTAATGCTATAGGATTAAATCAAGCTCTGGACGTTCTCGAAAGGGATTAGTAAGGGCTGTTAAGGATCTCAATAAAAGAGGGGAATTTAGGGCTATAGAGGGCTTTCTGGAATAGAGCTTATATAGAGCCTGTACAGAGCCCAGAATTCCCTATTCTATAGGGGTTATCCTGGGATTGATATGATTGTATACAGAAGGGACTGAAAAGGGATAGGAGGAGGTCTGAATAGCTTCTATCCCTCTTTGGGATGATACGGAAAGGGACAGGATACGGAAAGGGAAGGATCTATGTTAAAGACTTAATTGATAATATAATTAAGGACCAGTATTGAAATAAGGTTTAAGGGCTAATAAAGAGATGAACTATTGATTACTTAATAAAAGGAGGATAGGTAAGGATAAATGCAAGCAGCTAAGATAGGTGAGGATAGAGTATATGAGGGTAGAGCAGAGAAGGATAGAGCAGATAGGACAAGTAAGATAAGCGAAGCTGAGATTAAGATGCAGTTTAATAGAGAGTTCATAGATAAGAAGGTAACAGAGAAGCAGACTAAGCGAAGAAGTAAGAACTACTTGGCTCTCTTAGTGCTTGCACCTATAGCTATCTCTCTTATTATTCTATGGTCAGATGTTCAAGGTATTCAAGAAGAAGTAAAGGATATTAAAGTTAGATTCTCTCAAGCTCTGATTGAGAATACTGAGGCTATTAGAGAACTGAATAAGATACTGGCTGAGCTTAGCTTAGAGGTTAAGGGATTAAAGGATTAAGGTAAGGGATAGGTTTGAACTTAAATAAGAAAGGAGAATAAGATGAATATTGATCACGTAATTAGAGAAGCGACACCAGCGTACCAGCTTGGGATGAAAGAGATTGAAGTTATGAGAGGCTGCATGGGATCTGGTAAGACATATACAACTTTAAAAGAACTTGACCCAAAAGCACAGACCTTGTTTGTTGCTGAGAGGTTAGAAGCTGGTAAGAGCGCACAGAAGGATTGCCCTGCATTAGAGATTGTTGGTGAGATAAGAGACCCATCTCAAGCAGAAGGTTTTCGAGAAGTAGAAGGTAGCAAGCTGGATCACCTAAAGGAATTGCTATTGTCAGGTGAATCTTGCGTATGTACTCACTCACTCTTTAGAAGATTAGATGCAGAAACAAGAGAGATCATCCAAGAGATGGAAGTTCACTGTGTAATTGATGAATTGCTTGAAAGCACAGTAGAGATCAAAGGTGTTCCATCTGACTATGTTGGAGACTCTGCTCCTGTACTTCCATTTGCAGCAAGGAAGATGCTTGAGAACTCAAAAGTTCTTGACATTAATAAAGAAACTCATGTGGTTTCTTGGAACGAGCGGATAATCCCTGAACCTAAAGGTATGGGCGTATTAGATGATATCTATTCCTGGGCTAAGTCTGGTGTGTTGCTGTGGTTTGCTCCTACATCCGAAGAACTATCAGGATATGTTGTGACTACCTTCCCGGTTCAAACACTTGCTTGCTTTGAATCTGTTAAGCTCTTGTGCTATGGCTTTGAAGGCTTACCTTTCCAAGGCTACCTGGACACACTGAAAATTCCTTACAAGTACAATGATCGCTTCTATGATGACAAAAGAGACAAAGCCAAGCTCAGAGAGCGTATTGAGTTAATCCAGGATTGTAAAGCAATCGACCTGATTGAAGAAGAAGCAAAGAAGATTAATAAGGATACGCTCAGTCTGTCCCGTACTTGTTCTGATAAGCTAATGTCTGATGACTTTAAGAAGGAGCTTGGCAAGGCAATAGATATCTATGCTAAGAACTCCAAGCTACCTGCTGATAAGATAGGTTGGACTTGCTTTAAATCAGATAAAGACTTAATTGCTGCTGGCTTCAAGAAGAAGCTTAATAAGTTTGATCACATAGAAGTGAAGAAAGCAAGAAAAGGTACTGCTGTCACCTTCATCTCTAATACAACTAAAGGAACTAACCTTTATAAGAACAAGGAACTAATGATTAACGCTTGTCAGCTCTGCTGCAATCCTAACTTAAAGAACTTCTTTGCAAGTCAGGGCTTTAATATTGACTTGGATGCTTACACTCTGGAAGCTTGTATCCAATGGATGATGAGAGGTTGTGCCAGAGATAAGAACTCCACTGCTGTTATGAAAGTTCTGTTCCTATCTGAGAGAGCAAGAAATCTGGTATCACGCTGGCTAATTGCTGGATAATTCTGGTATCTGATTCCTGCATCTAAAATCTCTAATGATTTCAAGCAGTTATAAAGTAGGGGTGAAATGTCGAGTTTCGCCCCTAACTGTTTCAAAAATACCTATGATTTCAATACCTTATAGGCCAACCCTTAAAAGGATATAGAGAATATATAATATTAATAGATGCAGAGAAGAGAGAGAAGAGAGAGAACAGAAAGGGGCAGAATGTATAAGATGTATAATCAGTGAAAGGTAACTACTTACT
>Ga0209942_1001492_pt1 | contig 12663 bp, 10 predicted proteins | sample SalPonR1_A_D2_MG_FD_185695 | JGI IMG/M metagenome (GOLD analysis project Ga0209942, IMG submission 185695) | Salt pond soil microbial communities from South San Francisco under conditions of wetland restoration - Salt Pond MetaG R1_A_D2_MG... ... | reverse complement strand
GTTGCCTGGTGTCGCCATCATGGGGGCCGGTCAGAAATCGTAGCGCAGCGAGGCCAGCAACTCCCGCGGCCGGCCGTAGACGCGTTCCACGTAGGCGGCAGGTGTGTCGAAAGCGGAGTTGCCCGTCACGATGTAGGTCTCGTCGAACAGGTTGCGCGTCGCCAGCGTGAGCTGCCAGCGGCCGGAGGGCGGCACGAAGGCGAACGAGGCGTTGACCAGGTGGAACGCGGACTGGCGGATGCGCATGCTGTTCACCGCATCGTGGTACTCGCTGTCCTGCCACGACCAGTCCACACGCGCGGTCACCTCGCCCAGGCGCCCCAGGCCGAGGCGGTAGGCAGTGCCGGCGGCCAGGCTCCACATCGGCGCGTTCGCGAGCCGGTTGCCGAGCTCCACGCCCGAGTCCTGCGCCGCCTGATTGAGGCGGCGGTAACCCGTGTCGAGGTAGCCCGCCGAGAAGCCGATTTCCCAGTCCGCGGACGCGAACCACTCCAGCTCGAGTTCTCCGCCTCTCACGCGGGCGTCGCCGGCGTTGAAGGTGAGCGGGTTGAAAGACTCGCGCACGATGATCTGCAGGTCGTCGTAGTCGGCATCGAACGCGGCCAGGTTCGCCCTCAGGCGACCCCCGAAAGACGACGTCTTCAGGCCGAACTCGAGGCTGTCCACCGACTCCGGCCGGTACGAACTCGGCGCGCGGTCGGGAGTGGGTCCGACGAAGCGCTGGTCGAAACCGCCGCTCTTGTAGCCCGTGGCGAACGTCGTGTACGCGAGCACGTTGTCCGCCAGCCGGTAACTGAGATCGACGGTCGTGTCGGTGGCGTCGAAGTCGAGCTCGCTCTCGCGGTAGTCCAGGATGCGCTCGCCGGCCGCCAGCGGCCCGGTGGGTGCCAGATAGAAGCCGTCGAGTTCCGGCCAGGTCGGTGGGAACAAGCCGGGTGCCGATCCCGCCGAGGCATCGCCGAGCGAGATCTGGTCCGGCAGGTAGGCCTTGCGGTCCTCCGTGTGCCGCGCGCCGATCGACAAGGCCAGGCGCTCGGTAAGGTCGAGCGTGCCGTGGGCGAAGGCCGCGTAGGACTGGTTGTCGTAGAAGCCGCCGCTCTGGATGGCGCCGGCCGGCACCGTGACGTCGACCAGGTTGAAGCCGGATTCGTCGTAATAGAAGAGCCCGAGCACCGCCGACAGGCCCGCGTCGTCGCCGGTGAAACGCAGCTGCAGCTCCTGGCTGAACTGCTCGTGTTCGAAGTCGTCGCGGGTGGCGAAGATGTTGGCGGGTGTGTTGTCGCCGTCCCGGGACGAGAGCATGTCCATCTCCCGATAGCCGGTGGTGGAGCGGATGCTCCAGCGTTCGTCCAGCGTCCAGTCGAACGAGAGTGCCGCACCCCCGCTATCGAGTTCGGAGGTGACGGGGAAGGTGCCCTCGGAGACGAACGGTCCCGGCACCGAGTCGGCGCCGTAACAGCCCGGCGCGTCGCCGGTGGCAACACCTGGCGGCGGGAAGGTGGGCGGTCCGCTCGCAGGCGTGGCGTCGAAGGCCGGGTTGATTACCACGGCATCGCAGCTCGCCAGGACGGCGTTGCCGAAGGTCGCGAAGGGCTGGCGGTCGTTGACCCCGCCGGAGACCACCGGCGCTCCGTTCTCGTCGATGGTGGTGTAATCGATCACCAGCGACCCCGTCAGCCGGTCCGTCGGCTCCCAGCGCACCGCGCCGCGGGCCGACCAGCGGTCGCGGTCGCCGGTCCATATGCCGTCGAAGGGCCGTTCCACGTAGCCGTCCCGCCCCACGCGGCCGAGCGCGAAGCTGGCCGCGAGCGTGTCGTTCAGCGGCAGGTTCAGGCGGAAGTTCAGTCCGCGCAGGTCGTCGTTGCCGACTCGCAGCTCCACACTGCTGTCGGTGTCGTCGAAGCCGGGCTGCCGGCTGTGCACCTTGATGGCGCCGCCGATGGAATTGCGGCCGAACAGCGTCCCCTGCGGACCGCGCAGGACCTCGATGCGCTCGATGTCGAGCAGGTCCAGTACGTTGCCGGGCGAGCGGCCGATATAGATGCCGTCGACATACAGCGCGACGCCGGGATCCGTGACCGGCGTGTAGTCCGCCTGGCCGATGCCGCGGATGAATATCTGTCCCACGGAACTGGAGCCCGAGGAAGGTGCAGCCTTGTCGAACTGCAGATTCGGCACGACGAAGCCGAGTTGGTCCATGGCATCGACCTGCCGCGCCGCGAGTTCGGCACCGCTCAGGGCCGTGACGGAGATCGGCACCTGCTGCAGGTTCTCGGTGCGGCGCCGGGCGGTGACCACGATCTCCTCGATCTCCTCGACCGGTCGGGAGGTGGCGCGGGTGTCGGCGGTCCGTTCTGCCGTCGCCGCGTAAACCGGCGCAGCCGATAAAAGGGCAGTTGCCATGACCGTCGCCATGACCGTCACCATGATCGTCACGATCGCTGTGCGACACGGCGCTGGCTTCATCCGGTGACGTCCTGCAGCTCGAAAGCGGCAATACTAACCGCGCGGCCGGGGCCTGTCAGTGCCGGGCCGCGGACGGGATGGCCGGTCCGCCCCGCCGCCGCCCGGGCGGGCACGTCCGCGCGAAAAACCTGTAATATGGCGCGCGGTCAAAAAAGAAGAACAACGATCATGACGAGTCTCGTGCTTGCCGAGAGTCCGCGCGTCCGTTTCCTGACAGGCTCCATGATGTACTTCGCGCAGGGCATCCCCTATGGCCTGCTCAGCATCGCGATCCCGGCCTGGTTGGCCAGCGAGGGAGTCGCGGCCGGAGACATCGCTTCTTTCCTGGCGGTGATCACGCTGCCCTGGGCCTTCAAGATCGCCGGCGGTCCGTTGATGGACCGCTACGAGTTCCTGGCGATGGGCAGGCGCCGTCCCTGGGTTCTCGCCATGCAGCTCGGGCTTACCCTGTCGCTCCTCGGGCTCGCGCTCGTCGAACGGCCCGGCGAGCAGATGGGGCTGCTGATGCTTCTCGGCGTCCTGATCAATATCTTCGCGGCCAGTCAGGATGTGGCGGTGGACGGCATGTCCATCGATCTCACGCCGGTCGAGGAGCAGGGACGCCTGAACGCCTTCATGGCCTTCGGCAAGTCGATCGGGTGGGCGTCCGCCTCGGCTGCGACCGGCGTCCTGCTGGTGACCTTCGGAACCGGCGTCACCGCCATCGCCTGTGCGTCGGTCGCCGGTTTCATCCTGCTGGCTTTCGTCTTGATCCGCGAGCGCCGGGGCGAACGGCGCCTGCCCTGGAGCGAGGGCGCCGCGGCCTCGGTGCACCGGCCCGCCCAGTCGTTCCGGTCGATGTTCGGCGAGCTCAATACCGTGCTGTGGAAGCCGGCGAGCCTCATCGTCATGAGCATCATGTTCTTCGACGGTCTCGTCAGCGGCTACGGTCACGCGTTGATGCCGATCGCGGCCATCAACGTGTTCGGCTTCTCCACCCCTGGATGGTCGCAGCTGGTCGCCGTCATGGGCCTGATCGGCGCCGTCGCGGCACTGGCGCTGGGCCCGCTGATCGACCGCTACGGCGCCAGGCGCATGATGCTGGCCACGGTCGTGCTCGTGGCCGCGCATGCGTTCCTGCTGGCCCAGACCCAGCACCTCTGGGAGGACACGCTGTACGTCAGGTCCATGCTCTCGATCTGGGTCCTGATGAACCCGGTCGTCATGGTCTGCATGATCGCGCTGGCCATGGCGATCTGCGCGAGCAGAGCCTCGGCGACCCAGTTCGCCCTGTACATGTCGATCGCGAACCTGGGCAGCGCCGCGGGTTCCAAGACTTACGGCCTGATTGCCGAGACCACCTCCTACGTCCAGTCGTACCTGTTGATGGGCCTGCTGGCGCTTTTCCTGATCGTGACGCTGCTCCTTTACCGGCACCGGGCTGCAGGGCCCGCGACGAAGACCGGGCCGCGCTACACCGTGGGCATGGGGGCCGGCGAGGGCGGCGGCGTGTTCTGGTCCGGCGCGATGCGCTGCCCGAAATGCCGCGCCGACATGGAAGTGCTGGACGTGGACGGCACGGAGATCGACCGCTGCTTTCGTTGCCGCGGGCTGTGGTTCGATGCGGGGGAAGCGGAGCGGGTAATGCGGAAGAAGCGCGCCGCGGCCGCGATCGATATCGGCGACGCGGCCGTGGGCAGGGCGCAGAACCCGGTGGACCGATACCGCTGTCCGCGTTGCGGAGGGGGCATGGTCAGGATGGTGGATCCGCGCCAACCCCACATCTGGTACGAGAAATGCGGTTCCTGCCTCGGCACGTTCTTCGACGCCGGCGAGTTCTCCGACCTCAGCGAGTTCTCGATCGCGGACCTCTTCAGGCGCTGGTCGGTGCCGGAGCGGAGCTGATGCACGGCCGGCAGATGACAGCGTTGTCAGTTTTTGCCACTATAGCCGGGCCGGGGCCGGCCCGACGATTGCACGGGGGAAGCAGACGAGATGACCAAGACCAGTTCAAGCCCTTATCCGACTCTTGCCGAAATGGGCGTGGAGAGTCCGAAGCAGATTGCCCGTTATTACATCTCCAGCCTGAATTATGTTGATGTCCTGAGGGTCACCTACGAGCGCCCGAAGGGCTCGATACTGCCGTCGAGCCGCACCTACAAGTTCCCGCGGGTACAGGACGACGGCGAGGCATCGGGTGTCATGAGAACTCATCCGAAGCTCCGCGCGGCCCTGGAAGAGCTCGACAGCATCATGGCAGCCAAGACGAGCAAGGAGACGATCACCCAGGAGATCCTGAACGAGATCGAACTGCTGGAAGAGGACATCGCGATGCGCACGGAGTGCCTGAAGGTGCTGGTCGCCAGGATTCCGCACGCCGATTGAGCGGATCGCGACGCAGGGGCGGCAGTCCTAGTCCGCTCCGATCGTCGCCGCCAGGAAATTCTCCAGTGCCTCGAGCAGCCGCAGCCGTGCGTCGGCGTCATACAGGTCATGCCCGCCGGCATCGATCCATTCGAACCGCACGTCCTTGTCCAGGCCCCTGAGCCTGTCCACGAAGCGCTGCGCCTGATCGGGAGGCACCACCCGGTCGTCCGCCGTCTGGACGACCAGCACGGGGATATCGATCTCGTCGGCACGGTCATGGGGCGAGACGGCTGCGGCCTTCTCGTCGGACAGGCCGATCGATTTCGTCCACTCCCGTCCGCCGATGTAATTGCGGGCTTCCATGATCAGGTGAGGCAGGTCCAGTGCGCCGTTGATGCTGACGGCACAGCGGAAGAGGTCCGGTGTCCTGATCGCGCCCATCATCGCCGCGTATCCGCCGTAGGAGCCGCCGACGATGCAGAGCCGCTCGGGGTCTGCGATGCCGGCCTCGACCAGCCAAAGGGCGCCGTCGGTGACGTCGTCCTGCATCAGGCCGCCCCATTGCTGCTCGCCGGCCGCGCGCCAGGTCTCGCCGTAGCCGCCGGAGCCGCGGAAATTCGGCTCGAAGACGGCATAGCCCCGGCTGGCCAGGAACTGGCGCAGGTAGTCGAAGTCCCGGCTCGTCCGGACATGGGGCCCGCCGTGGGGCAGCACCACGGCGGGCAGCGGTTCGTCTCCGGAAGCGTTGCCGGGCCGCGTCAGGTAGGCCGGGATCTCCACCCCGTCCCGGGCCTCGTAGGTCACCGGTTCCATCGGGCTCAGGGCCTCCGCGGTCAGGCCGGGCCGGGTCTCGGCCACGATCGCGATCTGCCCCTTGGCGCGGTCCCACAGATAGTAGATCGTCGGCTGGGTGTCGCCGGAGGCCGCCAGGATGATCTTCTGCCGGTCTTCGCTGGCCGAGACGATTCGGTTGGTCGTCTCCTTCAGTACCCGGTCCAGCGACATCTGCAGCACGCCGTACTCGTCGTCGAAATAATGCACCTCGGGCTCGTGGTGGGTGTAGGCGACGCCAATGGCGCGATCGCCGTCGGGCGCGAGCAGCAGGGAGGACACGTCCACCTCGGGATGCGAGAACACGGTCTCGGTGATCTCCTGGGTCTCCAGGTCGACCATCTTCAACGCCTGGAGGCCCGCTTCGGACGGCCCGAAGACATACAGGTAGCGCCGATCGGCGGCAAAGGCACCCGGCGTATTGCCGGCGGCCGCCCACGCCAGATCTGCGCTGTCATGCCATTCGCCGTCGGACCCCCTGAGGGAGATGCGGAATCCGGTCAGGTCGTAGCCCCAGCCGGCGGCGATGACGTGCTCGCGGTCCACCTCCCAGTGCTGGATCCCGCGACGGCCGCCCTGCACGATGGAGTAGTCACCGTCACGGATGTCGATCCTGCGGACTTCGGATCGGGCGTCGTGGTTGCCGTCCACCGCCACCAGGATATGGTGAGGCTCGTCCGGCAGCCAGCTCACGATGTCGTCCTGGATCTGCGGCGGCGCGAGCTCACGGCTGGCGACGCGGCTGCCCACCGGCACTTCCGTGTCCGGCTTGACGATGAAGGCGAAATCCGAGCCGTCGCTGTCGATCGCGGCCAGCCGGGTCTCCTGAGTCTCGACGGTACGGCGCGCCGCGGCGAAGCCGATGGAAAACACCAGCCGGTCGTTGTTCGCCCATTCCACCCAGAGATAGCGAAAGTTCTGGCCGGCGGGGACGGTCACCAGGCCGCTGCCGTCGAGCCCCTGGATGATCAGCGTCGGCTCGCCGTCGAGCAGGCGGAAGTAGGCGAGCTTGTCGCCGTCCGGCGAGATCCTGGGGTGTTCGATCGCCGGCAGGCGCGCGAATGCCTCGGCCGGGAGTGCGGCGGGCGACGCCCGAGATTCGTGCAGCGGGTAAAGAACGGCCATGAACGTCACGGCTGCGACGGCCTTCATCGATATGCGCATTGCGATCCCCCGATCGACAGATCCCTGTCCGATGTTCTGAATACCAGATTCGGGCCCCGCTGGTAAACTCGCCGGACGATGAAACGCAACGAATTCGAAGGCGTGGTCCGCGAGGCCATCGACGGTCTCCCCGACTGGGTGCGCGACGCGCTGCACAATATCGACGTGATGGTGATGGACGACGCCGACGAGGAGCTGGACCCGGAGGGCGGGGGGCTGCTCGGCCTGTACGTCGGCATCCCGCTCACCGAGCGCAGTGTCGAGGACGTGGCCGAGCTGCCGGACATCGTCTACATCTTCCGCAACCCGCACCTGGAGATGGGCCTGCCGCGGGACGAACTGCTGATGGAGATCCGGAAGACCCTGCTGCACGAGATCGCTCACTATTTCGGTATCGACGACGATCATCTGGACGAGATCGGCTATGCCTGAGCGGAGTCGCCCATGACGCTTCCGCCACGCGGCCGGCGGGCCCGCACCTTCGAGGAGTTCGCCGCGGCGCTGGAGGCGCTGGTCAGCGACGAGGGCGTCGCCCGGGGCATGGCCTTCCGGCCGCGGCCCGACGACGTGATCATCACGCCCTTCGCCAAGTCCGGCACGACCTGGCTGCAGCAGATCGTTCACACGCTGCGCACCGGCGGCGACGAGGACTTTGATGACATCTCGGCCGTCTTACCCTGGATAGAGACGGCGCACGACCTCGGCATCGACCTGGATGCCGCCCAGCGCGCGGAGCCCCGTGCGTTCAAGAGCCATCTGCCGGCTGACCGCGTGCCGGCCGGCGCCCGCTACATCGTCAGCGTGCGCAATCCCGGCGACGCGCTGGTCTCCATGTACCACTTCATGGAGGGCTGGTTCTTCGAGCCCGGCAGCATCGACATGGAGACCTTCGCCCGTGGCAAGTTCCTGCCGCGCGGGCAGGGCCGGGACTACTGGCATCATCTCGCTTCCTGGTGGCCGAGGCGCGACGACGATGACGTCCTGCTGCTCTGCTACGAGGGCATGCGGGCGGATCGGGCCGGCACCGTCAGGTGTATCGCGGCGTTCATCGGCGTCGCCCTGGACGACGCGTTGCTGGAACTCACCCTCGAGCGATCGTCCATGGAGTACATGCTGGCCAACCGTCACCGTTACGACGACCGTCTGATGCGCGAGCTGAGCGAGCGCCGCATCGGGCTGCCCGAGGGCAGCGACTCCGCGAAGGTGCGCCGGGGAGAGACCGGTGCCCACAAGCACGAGCTGACGCCGGCGATCGAGGCGGAACTGGCGCGGATCTGGACGGAGGAGATCGGGGACCGCTTCGGACTGGCGGACTACGAGGCTTTCCGGGCCGCGATGGACGAGCGCCGCTGAGCGCGCGGCGGTTCCTTGTGTCTGCGCGCGCCCTCGGGGAAACTCGGGCCTCATGAGAATCGCCCTATGAAAATCGCCCTATGAAAATCGCGATAGTCGGGGCCGGCATCAGCGGTCTCACCACCGCCTTCTACGTCAAGCGCGCCCGGCCGGACTGGGAACTTACGATATTCGACGCCGAACCCGTCCCGGGCGGGACCATGTACACGGCAGACATGGAGGGATTCCGCTTCGAGGCGGGCGGCAATGGCTTTCTCTCCAACAAGCCGGACAGCCAGCAGCTGGTGGAGGATGCCGGTGCCGATCACCTGCTGCTGCCCAGTTCCGACCTCGCGCGGCGGCGATTCATCTACAAGGACGACTTGCATCCGCTGCCGGAATCGCCGCCCGCCTTCCTGAAGACGAAGCTGATCGGCTGGCCGGCCAAGCTGCGGGTGGCCATGGAGCCGCTGGTCCCGCGGCGGAAGAAGACGACGCCGGAGACGCTGCGGCAATTCGGCTATCGGCGCCTCGGCAAGGGCTTCACCGACGTCTTCCTGGATGCGATGGTGGCCGGCATCTACGCGACGACGCCGGACAAGGTCTCCGTAGAGGCGGCTTTCCCCCTGGTGGTGGCGCTGGAACGCGAACACGGCGGACTATTCCGCGGCATGCTGGCGAGGCGCAAGAAGCAGGCGGGGCCCGGCGGCATCCTGATGAGCTTCAAGGGCGGGGTGAGCGCGCTGATCGGGCACCTGCACCAGGTCATCGACGCGGAATGGCGCCTGGGCGAGCCGGTGGACGGCGTGTTGCGCCACAGTAACCAGGGTGGCCGCTACGTGCTTCGCACGCCGTCCGATACGCCGGAATTCGACCGGGTGGTGATCGCCTCGCCGTCCTACGCGGCGGCGGAGATGGTGAAAGACCTCGACGCCGGACTGGGCAAGCGCATCGGCGCCATCGATTACTCGCCGGTCGCGGTCGTCGGCCTGGGCTACCGGCAGCTGGATCGGGAGCTGCCGGGCTTCGGGCTCCTGACGACCACCAGCGCGAAGCTGCCCGTGCTGGGGGTGTTGTGGGACAGCAGCATCTTTCCGGACCGGGCGCCGGAGGGCGGCCGGATACTCCGGCTCATCATCGGCGGTCAGCGCAACCCGGAACTCGTCGACCAGGACGAACAGGGTCTGGTCCGCACGGCGCTCGAGGGCGTCCGTGCCACCATGGGCCTGACCGCCGACCCGGACGTCACTTACGTGAAGCGCTGGCCGCGGGGCATCCCGAGCTATGCGCCCGGACATATCGCGCGGGTGGACGCCATCTTCGAGCGGCTCGCGAGTCATCGCGGGCTCTATCTCAACAGCAATGCCTATCAGGGCATCGCGATGAACGACTGCGTGCGCAACGGCCGGCTGCTGGCAGAGCGCATCGTCGGGGAGGGCGGCTGAGCATGACCACGGATGCTGCATTGCTGTCGTTGCTGGCCTGTCCGCGCTGCGACCGGTCGCTCGAGGCCGACGACGATTCACTGCGCTGCCCGGGCTGTTCCACCGCCTTTCCGTCGCTCGCCGGCGTGCCGTGGCTGTTCGCCGACCCGGACAACGCGCTGGCGGAGTGGCGCCAGCGCTTCGACTTCGCGCTGACGGATATCGCGAAGGACGAGCAGGCGGCCGTGGCAGCGCTGGAGAAGGGCGGCCTGCTCGCGGCGACCGAACGCCGGCTGCGCCGTCAGATCGAGGCCTGGCTCGCTCACGCCGGAGAGCTGAAGGCCCTGCTCGCCCCGCTGGGCGCGGGTGCATCCGAGGCCACCTACGAGACGCATCTGGCGCTGCGCACCCGCCTGCCGACGGAGGTCGGCCTGACCGCCTACTACCCGAACCTGCACCGGGACTGGGTCTGGGGCGAAGAGGAGAACCGCCCGTCGCTCGAGGCGGTGGCCGGGGCGCTGGGCGGCGAGGCGCCCGGCCGCATGCTGGTACTCGGCGCCGGCGCGGGCCGGCTTGCTTACGACCTGCATCAAACGCTTGCCCCCGAACTCACTGCGGCCCTGGATTTCAATCCGCTGCTGGTGTTCGCCGCGGCGAAGCTCAGCGCCGGCGAGACCGTATCCCTGCACGAGTTCCCGATCGCGCCGCGCCGGGCCGGGGACGTGGCGGTGGCACGGGAACTGGCGGCGCCGGAGGCCGCGCGCCCGGGTCTGCAGCACGTCCTGGCGAGCGCGCTGAGACCGCCTTTCCGTGAGGGCGCATTCGACACCGTCGTCACTCCCTGGCTGGTGGACGTGCTGCCCGAGGACCTGGCCGTGCAGGCGGCACGCTGGAACCGTCTGCTCACCCCCGGGGGGCGCTGGGTCTGGTTCGGCTCGGCAGCCTTCCGCACGCCGTCGCCGGCCGAGAACTACAGCCTGGAGGAGGCGCTGGAGATTATTGCCATGGCGGGTTTCGGCGAACCGACCGTGGCCGAGCGGGAGATCCCCTACATGGACTCGCCGCTGAGCCGCCACGGCCGCCGGGAGCAGGTGGTCACCGTCGTCGCGGAGAAGACCGCGGAAGCCGAGCGGCCGCCCCGTCACAAGGCGCTGCCGGACTGGCTGGTGGTCGGCGCCGAGCCCGTGCCGGCGCTGGAGAACTTCCGCATGCAGGCGGTCTCCACGCGCGTGCATGCGTTCATCATGAGCATGATCGACGGCCGCCGCTCCATCGCCGACATGGCAAAGCTGATGGAGGAGAAGCGGCTGATGACCCGCGCGGAGGCCGAGAACGCGATACGCGGCTTCTTCATCCGCATGCTCGAGGACAGCCAGCGGCCACCGCCCCTCTGATCGGAGCTGTAGGAGGGCCTTCAGGCCCGACCAGGGGCAGACGGCAGGGCTGTGATAGCATCGCCCGCACCGCATGACGGTTCAGCGATGGGGGAGAGCAGCATGATCGATACGCGTCTCGGCCACGGCCTCGACATCCCGAAATCCCGCGACGAGCGCGCCCGCGAGCGTTTCGTCTCCTCGCTGCGGGCTCACGTGCTCACCGACGTGGCGGAGTCCATGAAGCAGGCGTGGGAGAAAGACGTGCTGCCCGCATTCCGCGCCGAGCACGAGCGGGACCCGGCCAACGCCGGGGAAGTGCACGCCGCACTCAGGCCCCATCCGCAGTTCCGCTTCTACTCGAGCCTGCGCTGCACCGCCCAGGAGGCGGTGTGGAACGCCGTCATCGACGAGCTGGATGACGACGTCGATGCCTTCAACCGGCGCTGCGCGGAGATCGCCGCCGACCAGTCACGGGCGCAGGGCACCCTGCAGCTGGACCCGGAGCTGGAGCTGCCGCGCTCGGCCACGGCCGTCGACGTGCACCTCATGCCCGGCAACTATCATGGATCCAGCGGCTCCCGCGGCAGCGACGACGCCGTGGCCGGCGCCATCTACGACAACGGCCTGAACGTCTTCGCCTTCGGCGTCATGGGCGAGCACCTGGACGACATCGGAATGTCCATGTCGAACTTCGTGCGTCTGCGCTTCCCGGACCTGCAACCGGAGAAGATCCTGGACGTGGGCTGCACCATCGGCCACAACACGCTGCCGTGGAAGCGCACCTTCCCGGAGGCCGAGGTGCACGGGATCGACATCGCCGCGCCCTGCCTGCGCTACGCTCATGCGCGGGCCCAGGCGCTCGGCGAGACGGTGCATTTCCATCAGCAGGCGGCGGAAGCGGTGGACTTCCCGGACGCGAGCTTCGACGTGGTCTTTTCCTCCATGTTCCTGCACGAGCTGCCGCTGAAATCCATCCGCGCTTTCCTGGCCGAGGCGCACCGGGTGCTGCGGCCCGGTGGCGTGCTGATCAACATGGAGCTGCCGCCGAACTCGGCCACCACGCCCTACGACGGCTTCTACCTGGACTGGGACAGCTATTACAACAACGAGCCCTACTACAAGGGCTTCCGCGACCAGGACTACAAGGAACTCTGCACCGGCGCGGGCTTCGCGGAAGATGCCTTCTTCGAGGCGGTGATGCCGCGCTACGGTTACGTCGACGAAGACGTCTTCGCGGGGGCCATCGCCGCCGATGCCGCCTTCGATGAGGACACGGGACGCCTGTCGGACATCATCATGTGGTACGGCTTCGGTGCGAGGCGCTGAGATCATGGCGGACGAGACACTGAGCCGCGAGGTCAGGGGCGGGCGCAAGGCCTTCTTCGAGGATCCGGCCGCGGACCGGCTGCTGGCCATGCTGACCGCCTTCCTCGGCGAGCACTGGGTCCTGCGCGAGCGGGTGGCCGCGCTGGAGGCGCTGCTGATCGAGAACGGCGTGGCGGATCGGGAGGCGCTGGAGAACTGGGAGCCGTCCGGCGAGGCCGCGGCCGCCGCCGCGGATGAGCGTGCCGCGCTGCTCCGCCGGGTGCTCGACGCCGGCCGCAACGTCGACCGCTAATGTAGGAGGGCCTTCAGGCCCGATCCGGCTTTCTTCTGGCGTTGGCCCGCCATCGGGTGGATAAGGGTCGCGGGGACGCTCACTCGGACGTCCTGTCCTCGCTCGC
>Ga0209942_1001487_pt1 | contig 12687 bp, 10 predicted proteins | sample SalPonR1_A_D2_MG_FD_185695 | JGI IMG/M metagenome (GOLD analysis project Ga0209942, IMG submission 185695) | Salt pond soil microbial communities from South San Francisco under conditions of wetland restoration - Salt Pond MetaG R1_A_D2_MG... ... | reverse complement strand
GTCCTGGCCCAGGCCGGTTCCCAGGCCGGGGGTTCCCTTTACAAAGAAAGGCACGTCTGCTCCGATATCTCTGCTCAGATCTGTAAGTTCGCTATCCGAAAGGCCGGTTTCCTCCAGCTTGTTAAGCATTCGAAGAGTGAGAGCGGCGTTGCTGCTGCCACCACCGAGGCCTGCGCCTGCCGGAATGTTCTTGGTGACGGAGATCGAGTATTGATTTTTAAGCCCGATATACTGTTGGTAAGCCTTGTAAGCTTTAGTAATAAGGTTCTGATCGTCCGAAGGAATGGAACTCTCTGTTAGTGTCAATCTGTATTCATCAGACGGGTTTACTTCAAAACGGTCGCTCCACTCAAGAAAACAGAACCCTGTTTCTATTCGATGGTAGCCGGTAGGAAGGCGCTCCAGAACATGTAAACCAAGATTAATTTTTGCGTATGAGTTTGCAATCCACATAAGTTCAGTCTTTGAAGCTGGGTTTAAAAGAGAGGATACTGAAAGCCAGAGCCATGGTAACAACATCGGTGAAGATCATTAGCATGACGCCAGCCAGAATTTCATGGGTAAGCCATAGTACGATGCCGGTGCAGAAGACAGAAAACATTCCCAAAGAGGGAGCTTTGGTAGATTTTATTTTCCAGGTTTTCGGGTCCTGGGGCAGGAGCGCTGCAGTTGTGAAAAAACCGGATGAAAGGCCCATTAGGGGAAATCTGTCCATAATTTGCAAATTAGCTATTTATAATTGTCTTTTATGCTCAGAAGGTATTTGTAGGCTTCATCATGGTCGTTGGCTATTTCGCCATCCATAATTGCATCTTTAATGCGATCTTTCACCTGCCCGATAACAGGCCCCGGCTTAGTGTCCAGTACATCCATAATTTCCTCGCCGCTAATGGGATTTTTCCAGTTTCTGATTTTATCTTTCTCTTCTACTTCAATAATTTTCTTTTCAACACGATCAAAATTTCTGAGGTACTGTTTTACCCGCCTCTCGTTCTTGCTGGTAATATCGGCCCGGCAGAGGGTCATCAGGTCGTCAATTTCCTCTCCGGCTTCGTACATAAACCGCCGGATGGCACTGTCGCTCACTTCATCAGAAACCAGGGCAATGGGCCTAAGATGAAGTCTCACGAGTTTTTGTACATACTTCATTCTATCGTCAAGCGGAAGGCCAAGCCTGCGGAATATTCTGGGAACCCATTTGCCCCCCAGCGCATCGTGTCCATGAAAAGTCCAGCCAACTCCATGTACAAATTTTTTGGTCGGTGGTTTGGCAATATCGTGCATGATTGCCGCCCAGCGAAGCCATAAATCGTCACTAACTTCGGCGACGTTATCCAGTACTTCGAGTGTGTGCCAGAAATTGTCTTTATGGCGCTGCCCTTTTCGCTCATCAACGCCTCTTAAACGTACCATTTCGGGAAAAAACTGATCCAGCAGTCCGCTGGTCAGGAGGTGTGTAAAACCTATGGAGGGTTTGGGCGACAGAACAATTTTGTTGAGTTCCTCAGCAATGCGTTCTTTTGAAATAATGGATAGCCGGGGTGCCATCTCTTTAATTCCTTCCATGGTTTCAGAGGCAATATCGAACTGCAACTGAGTGGCAAAGCGTACAGCACGCATCATTCGCAAGGGATCATCATCGAAGGTTTGATGAGGATCAATGGGTGTTCGAACGATCTCTTTCCTGAGATCCTGAATGCCATCGAAAGGATCATAAAGCACTCCAAATTCATCAGGGTTTAAGCACCAGGAGAGTGCGTTTATGGTTAAATCTCTTCGAAGCTGGTCGTCTTTTAGTGTGCCGTCTTCAACAATTGGTTTTCTGGAATCGCGGCGGTAGCTCTCTTTTCGCGCACCAACAAACTCAAGATCGATGTTATTGTACTTGACTTGCGCGGTCCCGAATTTCTTGAAAACCGTCAGATTGCCGGTGTTCAGTTTTTCGGCAGTCGACCGGGCAAGCTTAATTCCCGAACCAACGGTTACGAAGTCGATATCCGTTTCTTCCCCGGAGGTTCTGTTGAGATAGTAATCTCTTACGTAGCCACCCACAACATACACTTTTTGCCCGATGGACTCTGCAAGATTCCCTATGATTTTGAAAAGCTCTTTATGCGTCTGAGGTATTTCTGTCAAAATTGTGTCTGTTTTTGATTAGCTTTTGAAAATAAGAACAATTGTGCAAGCATACATCTTATGATTCAATAAAAACCGAAATGTCTTTTAATTCCAGATGAAAGCGGATCAAAAAAGAGTAAAAACTGCGCTGGGGATCAGCTTTTTCATCTCCTTTCTTTCCCTTACGATAAAGGGGGCAGCCTTTCTGCTTACAGATTCCATTGCGGCTATGTCGGACGCTATAGAGTCGGTAGTACACGTTGTTGCCGTTGGTTTTGTACTCTATGGGTTTATGCTGAGCCAAAAACCAGCTGACGATGATCATCTGTATGGACATGAAAGAATTGAGTTTTTATCGGTTGGGGTGGAAGGCGTTGTAATTATCCTGGCGGGGATTACCATTATGTTTATGGCTATACAAAACCTGATTACCGGGTTTGAGCTTCAGAACCTTGCTGATGGCGTTGTTCTTGTTGCATCTGCAGGATTCATCAATCTTATACTTGGATTGTACGTTAGGAGAGTAGGCAGAGAAGAGAACAGCGTCATTGCCATAAGTAACGGGAAACACGTGTTAACGGATGTTTATACCAGTCTTGGAGTACTCACTACGCTGGGGCTTATATACCTTACTGGTTGGATCTATCTCGACCTCATTATCAGTTTTGCGATTGGGGTTTATATTATCAGAGAGGGTTTTGTTTTAATTCGCTACTCAGTAAAAGGAATCATGGATACGCGCAATCCCGAGGTTCATGATGCTATTCATGAGGTGCTGATGAATAATCTTCCCGAAGGGGTAAAAGCGTGGCATCAGCTTCGGCATCGCAGCTCCGGACAAACCACATGGATTGAGCTTCATCTTATTTTCGACAGTGAAATAACGCTGCAGGATGCACACGATCTCGCTACCACAACCGAGCGAAAATTAATCGATGCGCTCAAGGGAGATGCCATTGTAACCATCCATCTTGAACCCGAGGAGCCACACGATGAAATCCACAGCGTTCTGAAAGGGGCGAACAAAAATCGCCCCCTCGATGACTTTATTTAGAGAATAATAAATTATCTCTGTTGATGAACCACAGAGTGGTCGCCAATGTGCATCTCGCCGCTTACACCATCAGCTTCAGCAAAATTTCCGACTGTTGAGCGCTCCAGCGAGCTGTTTTTAATGGTTGCATTACTTTGCACAATCGATTTTTTCACCGTGCTGTTCTCGATCACAGTACCGCTTTCGATACTGGCAAATGGTCCTATTTCACTGTTCTTGATGTCAACATTTTCTCCAATAAACACCGGTTCATGAATCGTGGTATTTTGAAATTCGCCATAGGAGTGCTGCTCTTTTTCCAGGATTTCTGATGTTGTGTCGAGCCAGGCGGGAAGTGTACCACAGTCGAGCCATTCATCAACCGTAGCTTTTTTAAACACCTTATTGTCTTTCAGCAGGCGGTCAAGGGCATCGGTAAGCTGGTACTCATTTCCATGGCCGGTTACATCATTGTCGATCAGATATTGAATCTCTTTATTTAAATCCTCTCCTTTTTTAAAGTAGTAGACCCCAATAATCGCGAGATTTGATATGGGTTCGCTCGGTTTTTCTACGAAATCGGTAATTGTATCGCCATCGTGAACGGCGACACCAAATCTTGACGGATCTTCCACCTCTTTGAGCCATATTACACTGTCGGCATCTTCAACGGAAACGGACTCTTTTGAATCAAAAATGGTATCTGCAAATACGATAATCACTTCTCCTTTTAGATCATCACCCGCACAGGAAACCGCATGGGCAGTACCTAAAGCCTTTTCCTGTACACGAAATGTAGCGGTGGCGTTATGTCGTTCACTCATCTCTTTGAGCGTATCCTTGATGTTTTGACCAAAATCGGGGCCGAGGATATACACAATTTCTGTGATAGTGCGATCAAGTGTGCGTGCAAAAGTCTCAACGATACGCTCAACAATCATTGTCCCTGCTACCGGCAGGAGCGGTTTTGGAGTTGTGTGGGAATGGGGGCGAACACGTGTGCCACGGCCGGCCATTGGAATAATCAACTTCATAGAATATTAGTTTTCAGTTAAAATTGGTTGGAAAAGTTCTGACGATAAATAGTCTTTCATTTTGCTGAAAGATGTTCAGTTCATCTCTTTTTCGTGAATCTTTACTATTTTAATTTGATATAAAAGATCATCCCCGGAGCAATTAATCTCCGGTTAAGAACTTGCTGATAACGAAGTCAACACAATTGATGACGTTAAACAAGATAACAGATTAGTGCTATATATTCGAACGAACTCTGATCATTAACTTAAAGATAACCGATCATTTGGACCCCTATACCCTTATAACCAACGGCCTTGTTTTTCTATTTATCGCCGTTCTGATACGCCATTCACTTTACAGGCTTCGCTATTTTCTTCACATGTTTCAGCTGGTTGGGTATAAAACGGGTGAGTTTCGCTCGTTTTTGGCAGATCGATTTTTTAGCCATGTAATTACCGCCGAACACATTTTTATTACTATTCTTATCTCTGTTCTCGTCACTTTTTTTGCTGAAGATATCACATTAACCGCCGTGGCGATTCTGATCAGTATGTTTGTTCTTTTCTGGTTTACGGGAATTTCGGAATACAGATCAGAAAGAGAAAAAAAACCCCTGGTCTTTACGGCGCGAATGAAAAGGGTTTCGGGTTTGATTCTGATTTTGCTTATTGCCATTTGGTATAGCCTGTTGGAGATTGGATTTATATCACTCCTTATTCGCGATTTTGCCGCACCCTTTATAAAAACGGATCCCTATTTCATGGCTTTTTCGCTGGTATTCGTCGATATCTGCGTTCCTTTTATGGTTTGGCTGGGAGGATGGGTGTTGAAGCCGGTTGAGTGGAAGATTCAGAACGGATTTAAAAAGCAGGCACGCGAAAAACTGGCCTCACTACCCGATCTTAAAATCATTGCCATAACGGGCAGTTACGGTAAAACCAGTACGAAGTTTGCCATTAATGCTTTTCTGAAAGAGCGCTACAGCGTGTGTGTGACGCCAGGGAGTTTTAACACCCCGATGGGCATTTGTAAAGTGATCAATAACGACCTGAAGGCAAGCCACAGGGTACTGATTCTTGAAATGGGAGCGAGGTACCGGGGGAATATCGGTGAACTATGCGATATAGCTCAGCCCAACCTTAGCGTGGTGACTAATGTTGGCCTGGCGCACCTCGAAACATTTGGTTCGCAGGATGTGATTGCCAGGGAGAAATCGACAATTGTGAGACGTTTAAAACCTAACGGAACGGCCATTCTTAATGGTGACGATCCAAGAGTGGAAGCGATGGGAAGCCTGCGTGATGACGCACGAGTTATCTATATCGGAAAAGAGGGGTCGATCACTGCCACAGATATTTCCGTAGATTCCAGCGGAACCTCTTTTACCATGATCTGGAAACACTCAGATGGATCCGAACAAAACCGGACCCGTGTTCAGACCATGCTGCTGGGCGAGCATAACATTCAGAATATCCTCCTTGCAGCTGCTGTTGCCAGAGAGTTTGATATTCGAATTGAAACTGCAGCCCTTGCGGCATCTAAAATGGAACCGGTTGAACACCGTCTCGAGCTCAAACACCGTAACGGGCTCACGGTGATTGATGATGCCTTCAACTCAAATCCGGTTGGGGCTAAAAACGCACTTGATGTACTCGGCTCTTTCGTATCGGGGAAGAAATTTGTGATTACACCCGGTATGATAGAGCTTGGAGAGCGTGAGGATGAAATGAACGAGGAGTTTGGCAGGCAAATCGTTAAATCGAAGGTGGATGTTGCTATTCTTGTAGGAGATGAACAAACCGCTGCCATTCAGCGTGGAATAGAAGAAGAAACTATTCCCGGTGAAATGAAGGTGCACGTGGTAGAATCACTCTTTGCTGCAAACGACCTTCTGAACGAACTTGCTGCTGAGGGGGATGTGGTTCTCTACGAAAATGACTTGCCTGATAATTATGGGTAGGTTTTTGACGCCATTTCTTCACTGAGAATTAGTATTTCTATTTCCTGAACGGAATTTCGAGCTGCTTCCCGATAATTCCCCCCTCTTTAAGATTTAGTGCGGAAACGGAAATTCCGAGAAGACGAACCTCGCGAATACCGGCTTCGGTGTCGGCCAGCAGATTCTGTGCAACTTCTGCAATTTCCTCTGCGCTGTTGGTAAAATGGTGCAAACTGTAGCTTCGCGTAACCGTTTCGAAATTTTTATAACGAACTTTTAACGTAATTGTCTTGCCGGATGCGTTTAGAGAAGACATTGCACCGGCAATTTTTTCGGCAAGCTCAGCAAGGAATGTATGAATCCACTCCAGGTCCGAAACATCCTCGGAAAACGTCCGCTCTTTTCCTATCGATTTACGGATTCGATTGGGTTTAACGGCTCTGTTATCTATTCCCCGTGCAATTCTGTAGTAGTGATGTCCGGCTTTCCCAAACTGTTTTACAAGATCGATTTCATCCCACGTTTTTAAATCTGCACCCGTTCTTACGCCAAGTGTTTCCATCTTTTTTTGAGTTGCTTTCCCTACTCCGTAAAAATCACCAATCGGCAGCTTTTCGATAAAATCAGAGGCCTGATCAGGGGTAATTACAAAAAGTCCGTTGGGTTTATTTATGTCTGATGCAATTTTTGCCAAAAATTTATTATACGCTACACCCGCAGATGCGTTAAGATCGGTTTCGAGCTTAATTTTTTGCCTGATCTCTTTAGCAATGATGGTTGCGGAAGGCATGTTGATATGATTTTCGGTCACATCGAGGTAGGCTTCGTCAAGGCTCAGTGGTTCCACGAGGTCGGTGTATTGGAAAAAAATGGCACGTATCTGCTTCGACACTTCTTTATACACATCAAAACGCGGTTTTATGAAAATTGTTCTCGGGCACAGTTTTATAGCTCTTGAGGCCGGCATGGCCGAATGGATTCCAAATTTTCGTGCCTCGTAACTGGCTGCCGCAACAACTCCACGGCCCTGTGGCGATCCGCCAACCACAACCGGCTTATTGCGGTATTCAGGAAAATCTCTCTGTTCAACCGACGCATAAAATGCGTCCATGTCCACATGAATAATTTTTCGAATGTCTGGAATAGAATTCATTATAAAAATCTACGAACAAACAGGTAAAAAAAAGGAATTTTTGTATCTTTGCTACCAGATTTAAAAATAAACAAGATTAGAGGTATGGAAGAATTAAACGGTGTAACCATATATTGGCTCATTTCTATAGGCTTGCTGGTTGGTTTTGTGATCGACGTGATTATGATTAAGCGCGGAATTGGAATGTTTGGAAATGTACTTTGGGGTGCAGCTGGTTCAGTAGTAATTGGTGTAACCGTAATTCTGTTGGGCCTGTATGCTCCGCTGGTCTATGCGGCTCTGGGTACAATTGCGCTTCTTTTCCTCATTAACGTATTTAGCTTTCATGTTTTGGATAATACAGAAGCGAAGGCAAGTTAATCACTTCTTTAAATCCTCATACTTCTCATAAGTTGCCCGTTATATCGGGCAAGGTTTTGTGGCTGTTACCCGACAATAGCCGGGAACCATTTTTTTATAACACCATAAGCTATTGCTCTGCAGTATTTAACGCTCCGATCTTTACACCTCATATAACACTCGGGCGCATTCCTGATGATAAAACAGATGAGTCGCATGGCATAGTTAAAGAGATAGCAGATCATTTTCATTCGTTTACGTTCAGTATCATAGATCTTGAGTGCAGAACAGAACCCTACCAGAAGCTTGTGTTAACGCTGAATCCGGAAAAGACTTTCCAGTCAATATGCAAAGAGGTAGACCGTTACTTTGGAGGGAATTACAGCAAACAGAACGACCCTCATATTTCACTTCTCTATAGCCAACTGGAATGCAATCAGCTAAAAGATAAAGAAATGGCGATCGGTAAAAATATTCCTGAAATCGCAGAAATTTGCGGAATAGCCTTGGTTGAGCTGCGGGGCCGGCCTGAAGAGTGGAAAATATTGGCGCAGAAAAATTTTTAGCGATTACCAATAAGAATCATTTGTACTTCTTCGTCATAATTGCGACAATATCACACGCATCTACCATAATAACCGAGAACAGATTGATATGAGTGACTATAAATTTTTCGACCAGGTGAATAAGGCTTTTGACAAAGCTGCTAAATATACCCCCTTTGAAGAGGGGCTTCTTGCGCAGATGAAATGTTGTAATGATGTACTTCATATTCAGTTTCCGCTGGAGAGAGACGACGGTAGTATAGAAGTAATTCACGGATACCGGGTGGAGCACAGCCACCATAAATTGCCTACTAAAGGTGGGATTCGTTACAGCCTAACTGTAAATGAGGACGAAACGATGGCTCTTGCCGCACTTATGACCTATAAATGTGCAGTTGTGGATGTGCCTTTCGGCGGCGCAAAAGGAGGAATTAAAATTGATAAATCAAAATATTCTCAGGATGAACTCGAGCGTATTACCCGGCGCTACACATTTCAGCTCTACAAAAAGAACTTTATAGGGCCGGGATCTGACGTGCCTGCACCCGATTATGGTACAGGAGCCCAGGAGATGGGCTGGATTCTGGACACATTCCGCCAAATCAGCTCTGATATTAATGCTGAAGGCTGTGTTACGGGTAAGCCTATCGGGCAGGGTGGTATTCGCGGACGTACTGAAGCAACGGGCCGAGGGGTGTTTTTTGGCATATATGAAGCGTGTGACAACGCTGAGGACATGAAGGAACTTGGGCTGAATCGTGGCATTGAAGGAAAAACATTTGTTGTACAGGGCCTTGGTAATGTAGGTTATCACGCTGCAAGAAATATGGTGGAAGCCGGTGCTATCTTGGTTGGTGTTGCCGAAATAGATGGTTCTATTTACAACAAAAAGGGGATTGATCTTGATAAATTGATGCAGTATAAAGATGAAAATGGAGGTATTACGGGTTTTGAGGGTGTCGAACTACTCGAAAACAGCAGCTCGGTACTGGAAGCCGAATGTGATATTTTAATTCCTGCCGCACTTGAAAATCAAATCCGTGAGGAGAACGCTCCACGAATAAAGGCTAAAATTATAGGAGAAGCTGCTAATGGCCCAACCACTACAGAAGCGCACGATATTCTCAAGAAAAAAGGTTGCCTGATTATACCAGATAACTACCTGAATGCCGGTGGTGTAACAGTTTCATATTTTGAATGGCTGAAGAATATACAGCACGTTCGTTTTGGAAGGATGGGCAAACGGTTCGAGGAAGACAGTTACAAGCGTATTCTTAATGTAATAGAAACCGTATCAGATCGGAAGTTCATGGAAAAAGAGCTTAAATATCTGGCTAAGGGAGCAGGCGAGGCAGAGCTTGTAGATTCAGGACTGAAAGACACGATGGTAAACAGCTATAATGAGATCAACGAAATACGCAAAAAGCACAATCTGGATCTGCGTACAGGAGCATTCGTTAGTGCCATTACAAAAGTAGGGCGAATTTACGAGCAGATGGGTATTTTTCCATAATAAAAAGAACCCTGCACTTTTCAAGGTGCAGGGTTTCGAGTTACATTTTTAACCAAAACATCTATACCATCTGTTACGCGAGTTGAACAAAGAAGTTTCACTTCGCTTACCATTATTTTACTGCCTATTTTTACTGTCCTGTCAACTCAGATAATTTGAAGTAAGAGATAAAGAAAACGTGGTTAGCACTATACTGTGGTTTATTGTCGGGCTTGTTGCGCTCATCGGGGGTGCTGAACTTTTGGTACGTTCAGTCTCCAGGCTGGCCGTTACCGCGGGTATATCCAAATTGGTAATCGGGTTAACGGTTGTGGCTTTTGGCACCAGTGCTCCTGAGCTTGCCGTGAGTATCCAGGCAGGTGTAAGTGGGCAAACCGACATAATGATTGGAAATATTGTAGGTAGTAACCTCACAAATATACTTCTGATTTTGGGGCTGTCGGCACTGATCATTCCCCTAAAAGTTCATAAAACGTTGATAAAGGTAGATCTGCCATTTCTAATCGTAATTACGATACTGGTCTATATTTTAGGCTTAAATGGTTTTTTTACAGTCTGGGAATGCCTGCTTCTAACCATAATCCTGGCCATTTATCTGTTTTATCTGTTCAGACAAAAAGGGGATGTTGATATTCCGCTTGCTGATGGCGACGATGTAAAAAAGCACTCAGTACCAAAAGATCTGTTTCTGCTGGCAATCGGGTTTACCGGGTTGATATTGGGGGCACGCTGGATTGTAAGCAGTGCCATTATTTTTGCTGAAATGGCGGGGGTAAGCGAACTGGTTATCGGCCTGACCGTTGTGGCAATTGGAACGTCGCTACCCGAAATAGTGATCTCGCTCCTGGCTGCGTTTAAGGGTGAGAAAGATATTGCAGTTGGGAATATTGTAGGGAGCAATATCCTAAACTTTCTCGCTGTACTGGGAGTTTCCGGCATGTTTATCCCGGAAGCCATTCCCATTCAGCAGTCACTTCTCGATGTAGATCTTATTCTTTTAATCGGTGCCACAATCTTATGTTTTCCGGTTTTTTTTACAGGGAGACGTATTGTACGCTGGGAAGGTGCGGTGTTTCTTGTACTCTATATTGCCTACCTGCTCTATCAATTTCTCATTGCCTCAGACCACGAAGTGCTGGAGGTATTTATTGCTTTGATGCTCTATTTCGTATTTCCAATGATTTTATTGCTGGTTACCACAGCGTTTATCGCAGAAACAAAAAAGCGATACCGGTACCGAAACTTTCATCATATAAATCACAGGTAGTACCGGAACCGGTTAGATAAAACAGGGATAAACAGAATTTACCCGCTGCCTACTTTTCGATAAGCACCCATCCGTCTTCATCTACCATTTTCTTGGCGTATTTCCACTTCACTTTTTTCGTTTGATTGGTGCTAAGGTTCTGAACCTTCACGTAATCATTTCTTCCGGGTTCATCTTCCACAGTTACCGGCTGGCGTTTTTCACCGGGCGCAGACGCCTGGTTTTCGCCATTCTGCTGCTGTTTACTTCCTTTAAAGCCCATGTTTGTAGAGTCGGCGTGCTGTGCTTCTGCTTTGGACATGTCGTATTTGCCCTGTTGTTTCTGTGCTTTTTGTACTTTGTCTGATCCGCCGGACATTTCGGGAACAGCTTTCCAGATAAGGGAAACGGTTTCGCGATTAATCTCGTCTATGAGTGATTTAAACATCTCGAACGCTTCTTTTTTATACTCTAAAAGCGGATCTTTCTGGCCAAAGGACCGCAGTCCAATACCCTCTTTCACAGAGTCCAGCTCGCGAAGATGTTCCATCCATTTATTATCGATTGTGGAAAGAATGGATGAGCGCTCAAGAGATCGGGTAACCTCTTTACCTTGATTCTTCTCAGCTTTATCAACATCTACAATAATTCGCATTCTCCGAATGCCGTCTGTAAAAATCACCTGAATTTTCTTGGGCTGATTCTCCTCATCAGACTGTTTAATACGTTTAATAATATTGTAAAGGGGTTCTGCGATCAGCGACTCTTTTCGACGGTATACTTCGTATGCGCGTTCGATAATGTGATCGATCAATCCGTCTTCTCCCAAAATAGCCCAGTTGTCTCTGTCGAGCTCTATTTCAACGGCAAGGAGGCGTAATATCTCATCGCGTAATTTCTCAAAATCGCCTGAAGGGAAATATTCATATACAACGGTTTCCACCATATCTTCGAGCATATCAAAGATATCACTCTGCAGCTGGTCACCGCGAAGAGCGTTCTTTCTCCGGGTATAGATCACTTTACGCTGGTTGTTCAGAACATCATCATACTCAAGCTGTCTTTTCCGAATGCTGAAGTTATTCTGCTCAACTTTTTTCTGGGCTCTCTCAAGTGATTTTGTAACCCACGGATGCTGAATTACCTCGCCTTCATCAAAATTCAATTTGTCCATGATGTTGGCGATACGGTCGGTGCCGCCAAACAGAGTCATCAGGTCGTCCTCAAGGGATACAAAAAACTGTGTTTCGCCCGGATCTCCCTGCCGTCCTGCCCGGCCCCGAAGCTGGAGGTCAATTCGGCGCGATTCATGACGCTCGGTACCGAGAATTGCAAGGCCGCCAAGTTCTTTTACTTCATCAGTTAATTTAATATCGGTACCTCGTCCCGCCATGTTGGTGGCGACGGTTACTGCACCCGGTTTACCCGCATTTGCCACTATTTCACTTTCGTGTGCGTGCTGTTTTGCATTCAAAACATTGTGGGGAATTTTTTCCTTCTTAAGCATACGGCTCAGTGCTTCAGAGACATCCACACTGGTGGTACCCACAAGCACAGGCTGGCCTTTCTCGTGATATTCACGAATTTTTTGAAGTGTAGCTTTATATTTTTCACGCTTTGTGCGGAAAATAAGGTCCTCTTTATCATCGCGGATAATGGGGCGGTTTGTAGGTATAACCGTTACGTCCAGCTCGTAAATTTCATTAAATTCCCCCTCTTCTGTGGCTGCAGTACCCGTCATGCCGCTTAGTTTGTGGTACATTCTGAAAAAGTTCTGAAGGGTA
>Ga0209942_1001484_pt1 | contig 12697 bp, 10 predicted proteins | sample SalPonR1_A_D2_MG_FD_185695 | JGI IMG/M metagenome (GOLD analysis project Ga0209942, IMG submission 185695) | Salt pond soil microbial communities from South San Francisco under conditions of wetland restoration - Salt Pond MetaG R1_A_D2_MG... ... | reverse complement strand
CCGGATACCGGCTGTCCCTGGGATACCAGGCAATCCTACAAGACCATCGTGCCGCACACGCTGGAGGAGGCCTACGAAGTTGCCGATGCCATTGAGCGCGAGGATTACCCGCACCTGAAAGACGAATTGGGAGATCTGCTGTTCCAGGTGATCTTCTATACCCAGCTTGGTCGCGAAGATGGTCATTTCGATTTTGATGGTGTGGTCGATCATCTCGTGCACAAGCTGGTGCGTCGGCACCCTCACGTTTTTCCGGAAGGGACCCTGGAAAGTCGAATCGATCCGGATAACCGGCCGGATGAGGCCTGGATAAAGGAAAGCTGGGAACGCATCAAGGCCGAGGAGCGGGCACTGAAGCCGGAAGCTGAGACCGGCACACCCGCAAGCCGACTTGATGGTATCGCCCGCACCTTGCCAGCCATGGCGCGGGCGGAAAAGCTCCAGAAACGGGCGGCTCGCCACGGCTTTGACTGGCCGAATGTCGGCCCCGTTTTCGATAAACTCCATGAAGAAATCGACGAGCTCAAGGAGGCTTGGGAAGCCGCACGAACCGGCGCCGGCGATCCGGATGCCGTAGAGGATGAGCTGGGCGATCTTCTGTTCGTCTGTGTGAACCTGGCACGGTTCATGAAGGTTAATCCTGAGCAGGCCCTCAATCGAACCAACCACAAGTTCGATGCCCGCTTCCGGGCGATTGAACGTGTGCTTGAACGTGAGGGCCGCGACATGGACGAAGAATCACTGGAAGCGCTGGATGCCGTCTGGCAGGCGGTTAAAGGCGTGGAGCGGGGAGGAAACGGGAACTGAGCAGGGCGGATCGGTAAGTACAATCCGTTACCAATTTTCTCGCCCCCAGACCGACGGCTTCGTCTACACTTCCGGAAACGGATGCACAGTTTTCGTGCGCCGTGCGCCATCAATAAGATGCAGGAGTGAAGGCACCATGAAAATCAAAGATCTGGTCAACTACTGGGACAAGCATGCACGTGGTCGGCTTACCCGAGATGCCTATTTCATGGCGTTGTCTGACCAGCATCACAAGCGCCTCGAAAAGCTCGCAGCGCTTTATCCGATGAAGTCACCCCAGGACCTGATGCGGGATCTGATTTCGGCAGCGCTGGACGAAATGGAAACCAGCTTCCCCTATGTTCAGGGCACCAAAGTGGTAGCCTATGACGAGGACGGGTTCGAGATCTACGAAGATCAGGGGCTGACTCCAAAGTTCGTCAGCCTGAGCCAGAAGCACATCCAGCGCCTCAAAGCTCGTCAACTGGAATCAGTCGCCTGACGGTCGGGCAGCGAACGCTGCCCGACGTTATCTACTTATCCTTCCCTTCCAGCTTGTCCTTTAGCGGGCTTTGGCGAACCAGATCGTCCAGTGCCGCGCCAATCATATCGTTCAGAATATCGCTCTCACTGCGGTCCGGGTAAAGCTCCGCCAGTGCAGCCACGCGTGCGGCATCTTCCAGCGGCAGACGCAGGTTGTAATCGTGGGTGCGCTCCACGGACTCTTTCTGTTTCTCCCAGTGCTTGGGCAAATCAGTGACCTTCATGATAACTCCTTGCAGCTACAGGCTTGAATCGCCAATAGACTTTCTCGACTGTTCCTTAGTATCGTAAGTTTACTTCGCCTCCGTCAATTCAAAAGGACGCCAATGTGACTGAGCTACATCCCGAACTCCGAGAAAACGTACGAATGCTGGGCGAACTGCTGGGCCAGAGCATACGGCGGTATCCCGGACAGGATTGTTACGAGCTGATTGAGGAAATTCGTGCGGCTGCCAAGGCCGACCGTCGTCAGGAAAGCGGTTCCGGCCAGCGGCTGGTGAGTCTGCTCGGAAAACTGAGAGATGATGAGCTGCTTCCAGTGACCCGCGCGTTTAACCAGTTCCTGAACCTGGCCAACCTGGCTGAGCAATACCATGGCATCCGTCGCAAGCGGGGCCACCAGTCTGATCTTATGGTGGAATCGCTGGGAGAGGTGTTTGAGCGGCTGAAAAACGGCGATGTCACGCCGGAAGAATTGCATCAGCGGGTGGCGGATCTGCGCATCGAATTCGTGCTGACGGCCCACCCCACCGAAGTAGCCCGTCGCACCCTGATCATGAAATACGACGAAATGTCGGATTGCCTGGCACGGCTCGATCACGACGACCTGATGCCCGCCGAACGGGAAGAGATCGTTAACCGCCTGTCCCAACTGGTAACGGAAGGCTGGCACACCGACGAGATCCGCCATGAGCGACCAACCGCAGTGGATGAGGCCAAGTGGGGCTTTGCGGTTATCGAGAACAGTCTTTGGCAGGCGCTACCGCAGTTTCTGAGGAGCCTGGACACCTCTCTGGAGGATGCAACGGGGAAGGGGCTTCCCCTGCAGGCATCACCGATCCGGATTGCGTCCTGGATGGGCGGTGACCGCGATGGCAATCCAAATGTTACTCACAAGGTCACCCGTCGGGTCTTCCTGCTCGGCCGCTGGATGGCAGCGGATCTCTACCTTCGCGATATTCAGGCGCTGCGGGCAGAGCTGTCCATGTGGCAGGCTAGCGACGAGCTCAAGGCCGTCGTTGGTGATTCCCGGGAGCCCTATCGCCATGTCCTCGCCGAACTCCGTGAACGGCTGATCAAAACCCGTGAATGGGCCGAGGCGAGTGTCAATGGCGAGACCGCCGACGCCAGCGGGATTCTGTTTGAAAACGAGGATTTCACCGGCCCCCTGGAGCTCTGCTACCGGTCGCTGGTTGAGTGTGGTCTGGAAGATATTGCCAACGGCCCGCTGCTGGATACCATCCGGCGTGCACACACCTTCGGCCTGCCGCTGATCCGTCTGGACATCCGCCAGGAAGCGAGCCGTCACGCAGAGGCCGTCGCCGAGATGGTCGATTATCTCGGCATGGGGGATTATCTGTCCTGGTCCGAGCAGGAGCGCCAGGCGTTCCTGGTGCAGGAGCTTCAGGGTCGACGCCCGCTGGTTCCCCGCAATTGGGAGCCCTCTGAATCCGTTGCGGAGGTGCTGGCCACCTGCGAAGTGGTGGCGCAACAAACCCCGGAAGCGCTGGGTTCCTACGTGATTTCCATGGCCAGCAAGCCCTCCGATGTGTTGAGCGTTATTCTGCTGTTACGGGAATCCGGCATGAAGTTTCCCATGCGGGTCGTCCCCTTGTTTGAAACCCTGGATGACCTGCGGGGTGCGCCGGACAGCATGTCGGCACTGTACGAGGTCGAGTGGTACCGGGAGTATTGCCAGGGCCGGCAGGAAGTAATGATCGGCTATTCGGACTCCTCCAAGGATGCCGGCCAGCTGATGGCGGCCTGGGCCCAGTACCAGGCCCAGGAAAAACTCACCCAGGTTGCCCGCCAGTTTGGTGTACACCTGACTCTATTCCACGGCCGTGGTGGCACCGTAGGGCGCGGCGGCGGACCTGCCAACCGGGCGATTCTGTCCCAGCCGCCGGGCTCGGTAAACGGCAGTTTCCGGATCACCGAGCAGGGGGAAATGATCCGGTTCAAGTTTGGCTTGCCCAGGCTGGCGGTTCAGAGCCTGACGCTTTACACCACCGCGGTTATTGAAGCCACTCTGGCGCCGCCACCCGAGCCGGAGGACAACTGGCGGGAAACCATGGACTGGCTTACCGAGCGTTCCCTGAAAGCCTATCGGGACGTGGTTCGCGAGAACCCGGATTTTGTTCCGTATTTCCGTCAGGTCACACCCGAGCAGGCCCTGGGTAAACTGGCCCTCGGCAGCCGGCCGGCCCGCAGAAAGGCTACCGGCGGCGTGGAAAGCCTGCGGGCCATTCCCTGGATCTTCGCCTGGACCCAGATGCGGCTGATGCTGCCAAGCTGGCTGGGCAGTGACGTTGCGCTGGAGGCGGCGGCCCGGGACAACCGGCTTCCAGTATTGAGGGAGATGATGCAGGGCTGGCCGTTCTTCCGCACCTATGTGGACATGCTGGAAATGGTGCTGGCCAAGGCTGATCTTCGGATTGCCAGCTATTATGAGCAGACCCTGCTGGACGACGACCAGTTAAAAGCCCTGGGCGAAAGCCTCCGGACCCGGCTCCAGGGATGCATTGAACGGCTTCTGGAGCTCAAGGAGCAAACTGATCTGCTTGAGGCTGAGCCCGTCTTCGCGCACTCTATGCGGGTCCGTAACCCCTACACGGATCCACTGCATTACCTGCAGGCCGAGTTGCTGCGGCGGGATCGCGAAAGCGAGGGCAAGGGTGAGGTGCCGGAACTGGTGGAACGGGCCCTGAAAGTCACCATGGCGGGCATCGCCGCGGGTATGCGCAACACTGGTTGATCGCCTCACTGAAAAATAATAGTGCCGGGAAAAGGCCGGGTAGCCTGGCCACTGACGAAGAATAAAGGGAGTAAGCTGTGGCGCTGGCTGCACGATTGGAACGTTTTCTTGCCCGCAAGGGCATCAGCTATCGGGAGTTGCCGATTGATCAGGTAACCAGCCTCGATGCGGCGGTCATGGTCTCTGGCCTGTCGCAGGACGCCTTTATTCAGGCGACTCTCCTGATCGATATTACCGGTGTCGTGATGGCTGTGCACAAGTTCGACAGTTCCCTGGATCCGGATGCGGTCCACCAGTTGACCGGTCGGCGTCTTCAGCCGCTGACCGCGCGTCAGACCATGCGTCTGTTCGGAGATTGCGATCCCGGCTTCACGCCACCCATCGGGCAGGCCTACGAACTGCCCGTGATCGTGGATGAAGATGTCATGCAGGCAGATCAGGCTGTGTTTTCCAGCGGCACTGATCATTCCCTGATAGAAATGGATGGCCGATCACTCCGGCTGGCGTTGGCAGGTGCCAGGGAAGGGCACCTGGTTATCCGAGGGCCCGGCAATGGTAACCGCGAGGCGCTCACGCTCGAGGAAGTGGCTGACAAACTCCAGAAACTCTACCGCCTGCCACCTATGCCGGCACTCGCGCTGCGCATTCTGCGGCTGACCGCCAATACCGACGCCACCGCCCGGGAGCTTGCAGAACTGATCGAGTTTGACCCCAGCCTCACCGCCCAGATCATGCGTTATGCGAGGTCTGCGCTGTTCAATTATCCTGGCCAGATAAACTCGGTCCAGGAAGCCGTCACCCGCGTGTTGGGCTTTGACCGTGTGGCTCACATTGCCCTGGGCATCGCCTCCGTTCGCGCCTTTGAAGTCCCCCGTCAGGGGATTCTGGGTATGGATAATTTCTGGCGCCACTCCCTGTACTGCGCGTTTCTGTGTCAGATTATTGCGCCGCGGTGCGGTGCCGAGAAAGGGCTGGGTTATCTGTGCGGGTTGTTGCACAACTTTGGCCTGCTGCTGGTTGGGCACCTGTTTCCGGCAGAGTTCAACGAACTCAATGACCTTCGCGAGGCCAATCCCGAAGCCAGCATGCATTCTCTCGAGCAACAGGTGTTCGGTCAGGGCAATGGCCAGGAAATCCTCTCGGTCGGCCATGGCGCTATTGGTGGGATACTTCATCGTTTGTGGCAACTGCCGGATCCAGTGGTAAAGGCGGCAGGTGTTCACCAGCAGCCCGGCTACCATGGCGAGCATGAGAACTATGTTTTGATGGTGCAGCTGGCGAACGCTCTGCTGAAGGAGCGCGGTATCGGTGACGAATTCAACCCGGACGATGTGCCGGCGTTGTTCGAAGGGCTGGGGCTTCAGCCAGGCGTTGTGGATGAGCTGAGTGCGGAACTGGATCGGGTGGCTCCGGATCTGGACGCACTGGCCAGCTCCCTGTCATCCTGACACCCTGTCGTTTTTCGCTGGGAAATGCGCACTTCCGGTGCATGATACGGAGGTCGACTTTCTCTGACGTGGCTGACTTCGTATAATGCGCCTTCGCCGTCTCCGGCTGACATCTGTTCCGTGCAGGAGAGGCTGTCGCAAAGGCAGAGGTTTTTGCCACAGCTTTTCAAATGATAATGACTAAAACGGGAGCACAGCGTTATGCGAATCATCATGTTAGGCGCACCGGGCGCAGGCAAGGGAACGCAGGCACAGTTCATAACTGAGCGGTTTGATATTCCCCAGATTTCCACCGGTGACATGCTGCGGGCGGCGGTGAAAGCCGAGTCCGAGCTGGGCAAGCAGGTCAAGGAAGTCATGGCCACTGGCGGGCTGGTGTCTGACGACATCATCATTGCGCTGATCGAAGAGCGTATCCAGCAGCCCGACTGTAAGAACGGTTTCCTGCTGGACGGCTTCCCCCGGACCATCCCCCAGGCCGAGGCTTTGAAAGACCAGGGGATTGCCATCGACTACGTGGTTGAAATCGCCGTTGATGACGAGGAAATCGTCAGCCGCCTTTCCGGTCGTCGAGTGCATGAAGGCAGTGGCCGCATCTACCACGTTAAATATGATCCGCCCAAAGTAGAGGGTAAGGATGATGAAACCGGCGAGCAGCTGGTTCAGCGTGAGGACGACAAGGAAGAAACGGTTCGAAAGCGCCTGAAAATCTACCACGACCAGACCGCACCGCTGGTCGGCTATTATCAGGACTGGGCATCGAAAGAGCCTTCGGCAGCACCGAAATATGTCCGTGTGGAAGGCGTTGGCAGTTTGGATGGCATTCGCGACCAGATCCTGTCGGAACTCAAGTAACCCATTGGCATCCTGACCTGAGGTTTTCACACTTGTGAAACTGTTGGCACTGGATACGTCATCAGAGGGCTGCTCGGCAGCCCTTCTTGTTGATGGCGAGATCTTCGAACGCTTCGAGCTTGCCCCGAGGGGCCACACCCGGCTGCTGATGCCGATGGTGCGTGAAGTGCTTGCGGAGCAAAACCTGGTCCCGGCAGAGCTGGATGCCCTGGCATTTGCCTGTGGGCCCGGTTCCTTCACCGGTGTGAGAATCGCGACCGGTGTCGTGCAGGGCCTTGCTTGGGGACTCGATATCCCGGTGGTGCCCGTCTCGTCACTGGAGGCGGTTGCACTGGGTGCCATTGATAGTCTGGAAAACCCTGAGGACACGGGAATTGCCGTGGCATTCGACGCCCGTATGGGAGAGGTTTATTGGGGGTGTTTCGCCGCCCGATCGGGACTGCCGGTGGCGCTGGCTCCGGAGCAGGTCTGTCCGCCGGAGGCGGTGACGCTGCCCGCAGGCACTCAACGCTGGTGCGGAGCGGGCCCTGGCTGGCAGTATCGGGCTGCGATGCCGGCTGAGGTATCGGACCGGATTGATACCGTCAACGAAACCCTGGTGCTCCGTGCAGCCTGGGTTGCACGGTTGGCTGCGATTGCATTCGAGCAGGGAAGGACGGTGCCGGCTGAACAGGCCCAACCGGTTTATATCAGGGATGAAGTGGCCTGGAAGAAGCTACCCGGGCGCTAGTTAACAGCCCTGATTGTCTGGATCCAGGCAAGCCATGCTGGGCAAAAAATGATCAGCCGTCTTTTCTTCCACGCGATAATCTTTCATACTGCCAGATCACGTTTTCCTGTCATCCGGCCAGCGGTATCTGAACATGATTGGCGGTATTAACCCGGGTAACAATTTCAATTTCCAGACCGGCAACAACAGCCCTGTTCGGGAGCGCAGTGATGCGGCCCGTGCGCCCGCATCAACGCCGGAAAAAGCCCCCGATGCCGCTCGCCGCGACCTTGCGGATGGCCGTCAGGGTATTGTCAGCGACCGTAATGCTACCGAAAGCCTCGAGCGTCGGGTTGAGGCCCGTCGTGCCGCCGAAGACGTCCGTCTGGAGCGGTTCCGCGCTGATGAGGTTTCGCTGCCAGCCGCCAGGGCTCTTTCCACATTTGCCTCGGTCGCCGCCGCCGGACAGGAAGCTGGCGGCGATGGTAGCCTGGCCGGAATCGATATTCTGGTCTGATGCCTCACTCCTCTTCTTCCGAACCGTCCGCCCTTTCTGCCCTTTGCCAGAACACCGTCGCCGTTGCCCGCAGCGCGCTGGGAGACCGATTCCAGGCCGACGCTCTCGCTGAGTCTCTCGGGCTGAATAATCTCGGTGTCGTGCGACCCAGAGATGTCGGAGACATCCCTGCTCTGTTGTTTTTTGACGAACAGGGCCTTGGCCTGCAGCTGACCGGCAAGGGTGCGCCCGGACCGGTGCGTGCGGAATTTGTTACCGGCAAGATGGGCTACCGTCGCGAACATGGCGGTGGCGCTGGCCAGCTGGTGGCCAAGGCGGTCGGTCTGCAGAAAACCCGTGCCACGCTGCATGTGGCTGATGCGACGGCGGGGCTGGGGCAGGATGCCTTTGTCCTTGCCAGCCTCGGCTGCCGGGTCACACTCTTTGAGCGCAATCCGGTTATCCATGCGCTGTTGGCGGATGGCCTGGCGCGGGCCGCCCTGAACGTTGATTGTGCAGTCATTGTCGAGCGCATGCGATTGCTGGAAGGCAGCAGTATTGACTGGTTGGGGCAAGCTGATGCCGAGGCCGCCGATATTGTCTATCTGGACCCGATGTTCCCCCATCGGGACAAGTCGGCTCTGGTGAAAAAGGAAATGCAGGTGTTTCGCACCATCGTGGGGGACGACGAGGATTCCGGGCAGCTGCTGGCTGGCGCTCTTGAGCGTGCCCGTTACCGGGTTGTGGTCAAGCGACCCCGGAAGGCCCCGGCGATCGAGGGGCCGGAGCCGACAACTCGCATAGAAGGCAAAAGCAGCCGCTATGATGTTTACTCCATCAAGGCGCTGCCATCCCAGTGAGCGCGGTCAGGCGCCCATCATGGTGACCTGCTGGATCGCCTGTCGCTTCTCGACGCTCAGCACCAGGCGGGCATCGTCCGCTACCTCATCCAGCCCTTCCCCGTAACACAGCAGGCCATTGTCATCGGTAGTGATGACCCCGTTATTCTGCATATTGGCAATAAAGTTCCGGAACAGGCTCTTGTCAAAGAATTCCGGTGCATTGAGACCGAACAGGATGGACATGCGTTCAGCCAGCAGCGCACTCTGCTCTTCCAGTTCGGCGGCGCTGATCTTACCCGAGCCGTACTTGCGGAGAATGCCAAGGGCAATGTGATAACGCTCAACCGTCTGGATGATGAAGCGGGACAGAACCCTGAGCCTCAGCATGGCTTCGGTACCTTCCTCGGGTCGACCGATCCGGTCATCATTCAGCGGCGTCAGCAGGCCCTGCTCAATGAGAACATCAATCCATTGATTGATCACGTTTTTGGCTTCATCCGGCTGGTACTTCAGGAAGAGCTCGGATTGCAGGTAGGGATAGGCCACGCTGGCGAGGAACACGATCTTGTCCCGCCCCAGCGAATCCTTGTTTTCAAACAGGCTGGCAATCAGTGAGGGTAGCGCGAACAGGTGCTGAATGTTGTTCCTGTAGTAGGTCATCAGAATGGCGTTGCTGCCTTCCAGGGCAATGATATCGCCCAGCTTCTGCGGCTGGCGCGTCACCAGGCTCATGCCCTCACAGTACGCAACCCAGTCCTTTCCGGAGCCTTCGGGAAGTGTCACGGTTTCCGCATAGGGGAATGCCTTGAGCAGGGCAGCGTACTGATCCATCAAACGGATCAACTGGCCCTCGTCCATGGCCAGTCGTTCGGTACCCAGAAGAACCGTGGCGGCCATGCCGATCGGGTTTACGGCAACAGACGCGTTGATGTTTGACGCCACCCGGAATGACAACTCTGAAACCGCGCTGTTGAGCCACTTCGGACGATACTCGGCATCGTAAGCCTCGTCGCGCCAACTGCCGTGAACATCATCCAGAACCTCGGACAGATGAATGGCTTCGCCAAAGTTGACTGAAACGCGACCAAAGGAGTTGCTGAGTTTGCGAACGGTTTTGGCAAGACCGAATACGCTTTCTTTTTCCTTTTTCTTGCCACGAAGTTCACCCAGATAGGAGCGTCCCTCCATGACCTTTTCGTAGCCAATATAGACGGGCACGAACACGATGGGTTTGCGATGGTCTCGCAGGAAACTGCGCACGGTCATTGCCAGCATGCCCGGGCGGGGCTGCAGCATACGGCCTGTCCTGCTGCGGCCGCCTTCGATGAAATACTCCACGGAATAGCCCCGGGAGAACATTACATGCATATATTCGTTGAATACGGTGGCATAGAGAGGATTGTCTTTGAAGCTGCGGCGCATGAAGAACGCCCCGCCACGGCGCAGGATCGGGCCGACAATGGGCATGTTGAGGTTGATCCCTGCGGCGATGTGCGGAGGCATCAGGCCATTCTTGTAAAGCACGTAGGACAGCAGCAGGTAGTCGATATGGGAGCGGTGGCAGGGCACGTAAACCACGGCATTTTCTTGCGCCACTTCCTTCGCCACCCGGATATTGTTGATGGCAATGCCGTTGTAGATCCGGTTCCAGAGCCATGACAACACTACCTCCATGAATCGAATCGTGACAACAGACATGCTCGCCGCAATCTCATCCGCATATTTGTAGGCCTTGGCGCGCACTTTCTCCGGAGGTATGTCGTCTCTGGCAGCCGTCTCCCGGATGGCTTCCTTTACCGCCTGGGTTCGCACCAGGCCCGCCACCAGTGTGCGGCGATGGGAGAGATCGGGGCCCAGGACTGCCTGGCGTACCCGGCGGAAGTGGGTCCTCAATATCCTTGCCAGCTTGCGGTTGGCTCGCTCCTCGCTGTGCCTGTATTCGTCGATCACCTGCTTCAGTGAGAGAGGCTGGTTAAACTGAACGTAGGTGTTGCGACCATGAACCATGATGATCAGAAACTTCTGTAGCCGGCCGGCGATGGACCAGGTGTCGGACAGCAACAGTTTTACCAGGGATTTTTCCTTGTCCGGAGAGCGGCCCCAGAACATGGACACAGGAACAATCTGTACGTCCTGGTCCGGATGTTCGAGACCGTAGCGAACCAGGGCCTGAAACTCGTTCGTGGGTGACGGCGCCTGGCGACCCCTGAAAAAGCCACCGATGCGGCGATAGAGGAAAAAGAAGGAGTGGGACGGGCCGTTCTTCACCGGCAGGGCTTCGGTGGCGCCCGGAAGTCCTGCCCGAATAACTTCCTGCTCCAGAACCAGACGGCTCGAGAGCGAGCTGTATTGCAGCACGTAGCAAACCGGTTTTTCGGGATCCAGGGCGAGGGCTTCGACGCTGTTGCCGCTGACATCAGTCCGGACCCAGATAAACAGTATCTTGCGAAAAAGGGTCAGGATCAGGCTGCGAATGCCCTGGTAAAGACGCATAAATTGCAACTCCGTTGACGAAACAGGTGCCAAGTTTACTTGGTTGAGTACAGGGCGGAAAGTCAGAGCTTTCATTCTTGGCCGGTGCAGCAATGTGGTACATTTCAGACTGATTTCTTAATCACCCTTTTGACACATTGATGGTGGTCGAATGACTCAGTGGATTCCCGGCTGGACAACCCGGCGGCCGGAAAAAGGCGATCTCATCCTCGCGTTGTCGGGGTCGGACGTGGTCAAGCCTGATAACGGCTGGCTGCATGATGGCGACAGTCGCCTTTTCCAGGGCGAATTGCCCGATTCAGTGTCTCTGGGCAGCTACGACGGACGCGATGTGTTCGTGACTGAATTGCCGGGCTCGGGTGTTGGTTATCATGAGGCTGTTCCCCTACGGGACGCTTTGCTGATGCTCAGCGATGCCCCGGCGGATATGCTCAGCACCGGGTTCCAGGTCTGGCAGTGGTGGCGCGACCACCGCTATTGCGGTCGGTGCGGCGAACAAACTGGCTTCCACCCCCGGGAGCGGGCCAAATGGTGCGAACCCTGCGGAATCCCCTGGTATCCGAGACTGGCACCCTGCGTGATAGTGGTGATTCGTCGAGACGATCGACTGCTGCTTGCCAGGTCTTCAAGGGTCAAACGGCATTTTTACAGTCTGATCGCCGGGTTTGTTGAGCCGGGCGAAAGCCTGGAAGGCGCTGTGCACCGGGAGGTCAAGGAGGAGACCGGGCTGGATGTCACCAATATCCGTTACCATGCCTCGCAACCCTGGCCTTTCCCCCATCAGCTTATGGTCGGATTTTTTGCCGATTACGCGGGCGGAGAGTTGGTGCTCCAGGAAGATGAGCTTGCCGACGCCGACTGGTTCTTACCGGGCAACACTCCACCGGTGCCGCCGGAAACCACGATTTCTGGCCGGCTGATCCGGGCCATGGAGAACGAGATTTCCCGGGGAGGTATTCCGGTTTGAGCAGGCAGGCGCCTCCGAGGGTTCTGGTATTCGACTCCGGTGTGGGCGGGCTGAGCGTTGCGGCCTGCATTCACCGACATCTGCCAGGCCTGGAAATCGTCTACCTGGCGGACAATGAAGGCTTCCCCTACGGTGACAAACCCGAAGCAGTCGTGATTGACCGCTGTTGCACCCTGATTGCCAGAGCCCTCGAGCTGTATCCATCCGACGTTATCGTCGTGGCCTGCAATACCGCCAGCACCGTGGTTCTGCCGCATCTACGGGCCATGACTCCGGTGCCGGTTGTGGGGGTGGTGCCCGCCGTAAAGCCGGCGGCGGCGAAAACCGTGAACCGGCGGATGGGGCTTCTGGCGACGCCGGCGACGGTTCGCAGGCCCTATCTCGACAGGCTGATTGAGGAATTCGCCTGCGACTGCAAGGTTGAGCGTATCGGTCATCCGGGGCTGGTACGCTGGGCGGAGGACCTGGTGTCGGGGAAAGGGCTTCCACTTGCCGAGCTGGAAGCGGCACTGAAGCCATTTCGAGACGCCGATGTGGACACGGTGGTGCTCGGTTGCACCCACTACCCGCTGTTGCTGGAGCAT
>Ga0209942_1001481_pt1 | contig 12714 bp, 9 predicted proteins | sample SalPonR1_A_D2_MG_FD_185695 | JGI IMG/M metagenome (GOLD analysis project Ga0209942, IMG submission 185695) | Salt pond soil microbial communities from South San Francisco under conditions of wetland restoration - Salt Pond MetaG R1_A_D2_MG... ... | reverse complement strand
ATGAGTCAGCAAGTCAATTAGTTTAAGTTTTCCCGATAACACGCCGTCGGTGTTGAGTATCATCTTAATTGCTTCTGACGCCTGCAGGGTACCAAGTACGCCAGGCAGCGGGCCCATCACGCCAACCTCTTCGCAGCTGATGTTACGATTGGTCGTAGTAGGGAAGAGGCATCGGTAGGTAGGGCCACTTTTGTAATTAAAGACCGAAAGCTGCCCCTGAAACTTATAGATAGACGCATAAATCCATGGCGTATGGGTCAGGACCGACGCATCATTGATGAGATACTTGGTTCTGAAATTATCGGATCCGTCAATGACCAGGTCGAAGCTTTTAAAGAGTTCTACTGCATTATCCTCGGTAAGCCAATCCATAATGGCAAGAATCTCTATCTCAGAATTAATCTCCTGGAGTGCACGTTTCGCCATTTTGGCTTTATGTTGACCAATATCGTTTTCCTTGTAAAGAATTTGCCGGTGCAGATTGGATAAATTTACCGTGTCGTAATCCATCAGCCCAAGCGACCCAACACCCGCTGCAGCAAGATACTGGGCTGCAGGACACCCCAGGCCGCCCATACCAACAATCAGAACACGGGCATGTCTGAGCGCTTCCTGGCCGTCTGGCCCGACTTCAGGGAGTCGTATTTGCCGGCTGTGCCTGTTATTCAGATCGTTGCTGTTCATTGTCATCCTCCCGAAAACGGTGGCAAAAAAGCGACTTCATCACCATCTTTCAACGCACCGGCTTTGCCCATTTGATGATTTACCGCAACCTGAATGGACTCTCTGTCGCTGATTGAATACGTTTCGTAGCAGTGGGCCTTTATAGAATTAACATCTGCTGAGTTCGATTCCAGTTCCAGCGTTTCCTCAGCTTTTCCCGTCTCTTCTGCAATGACGCCGAAATATTTAAGTTTTACGGTAATGCTCATAGAAATCTACTGCTGATTGATTGTGGACAGTTTCTCTACATCGTCTTCGGTATCTACGTCAAAAGCACCATCATCAAAAGGGAACGTTTGGACGTTATTGCGATGCTGCATCATAATTTTCTTTGCCCCGGTATCGCCTTTTAGCGTCAATAATTTTGGAAACAGCGATTCATCAAAAATAGCTGGTACGCCAATATTATTATTGTAAGTAGATGCCGTAATTATTTGGCTGCCAGTTGAATGCCTGTCAATAATATTCTGAATAACGTCACTTGAAATGTATGGCTGATCTGACAGTAAATAAAGAATCTGTTTCATTGAGGGATTTAATTCCAGTGATTTTTTAAGACCAAATCGAATGCTTGATGCAATCCCTTCTGACCAGTCAGAATTAATGAAAACGCTACTTGAATGTCTGTTTATATCAGCCAGTATTTCATTTCTGTTTGCGCCTAAAACGACTATAGAAGGATTGAATTCAAACTTATCAATACAATCAATAGTATGCTGCAGTAGGGATTTCCCTTTGTTTTTAACCAGCTGCTTCGGGTGGCCCAGTCTGCTCGATGATCCTGCTGCAAGAATCACAGCGCCCATATTTGCGGGAATGTTCATAGCTGTACTTTTTCAAATTGGTACTGATCTTTTTGATGGATAGAGCCGTCAATTTCACGAAGATGCTTCACGTCTGATCCTGTCAAAACAGCCTGAATTTCTGATAAAACAGAAAGCCCGATTTCTGCTGGTGTTTCGGCTCCGATCTGCAGGCCAACGGGGGCATAAATTTTTGAGTTATGCTTTTCATTTAGAATAATCCCCTCATTCTCGAGATCACGAAACATACGCCTGTGCTTCTTATTGGGCCCCAAAATGCCAATGTAAGGTAGCTCATCAAAATCCAGCAGTAGCTTTAGTACCGCCAGGTCATAATTGTAGTTGTGGGTCATCAGTACAAAGGCTGTTGATTCATTAATCTCAATATTATCAAGAATTGATTCCGGGTTTGCCACCACCACCTGGCAGTTGCTAAAACGTTTCTCATTGGCATGTGTGGGACGGCCATCGGCCACAGTTACAGACCATCCAAGATGACCTGCCATTTTAGACAGAACCTGTGAATCGTTTCCGGCACCTACCAAAACAAGTGTCGGTGGAGGAGGCATTATGTCAATAAATGCATATTGAGTACCGCTTTTAGTTACGTATTCACCAAAGTGGCTGACCCGACTCTTCATCGCATTAACAGCGACATTACGAATAGCCTCTGATAGTGATGTATCACTTGTGTCCGACGTTATGGAGCCGGTTTCATCAATGAGAAGCGACGTGCCTTGCTGGTGATCTGATTTATCCAGGTTGAATATAGAAACAAGTGCATAGGTTTGGTTTTTATTATTGGCCCTTCTCAGCAGCTCAACGGGATTTAAATCATTGGCCGGATCGACAGGTTCAAACAGAACCTGGATTATGCCATTACATCCCAGCTGAGCACCAATCACGGCATCGTCTTCATCGCTGGTGTCGTAAGTAACCAATTTGTTTTTGTTTTGCTCAAGTGCAAGAAGTGCTTTCCGAAGTGCATCGCCTTCGAGGCAGCCACCACTGATCGCCCCGGTCATATAGCCATATTCATCAACCAGCATACGTGCACCTGCCGCCCGATAGGAGGAGCCTTCGACGTGAACAACGGTTGCCAAAATAGTTTGAAGGCCGTTCTTTACGGCTGCATCGTAGGAGGCTAATATGGCGTCTGATTCTCTCATCCGGCTACAAGCTTGAGTTGGGGAATGACGTCTTCAAATTCCTTTATGGCCATATGAACCTCTTCGCGGGTTGTAAACCGGCCTAACCCGATTCGAATGCTCGACATGGCTTTATCAGCTGACAGACCCATCGCTGTTAGAACATGGGATGGCTGACTGATTGCTGATGAACAGGCAGAGCCTCTTGAGATCGCCAGATTTCTGAGGCGACGAAGAAGGTGTATGCTGTCGATGTTCTTGAACTGAACGTTGGTTGTGTGGGGAAGCCGGTCCTCAGAACTGCTGTTGATACTTACATCAAACAATTCAATCAATTCTTGTTCCACGTAGTTTCGCAGGTCTGAAAGACGGTCGGCATCAGCAGCTAATTCATCCTTGCATATCTCACACGCTTTTCCAAAACCGACAATTGCCGGCACATTAAGCGTACCCGGACGAAGCCCCTTTTCTTGTCCGCCCCCCGTGAAGAGGGGATAGATGGTGGGTTTATTTTCGCCCGCGATATAGAGCGCACCTGCTCCTTTCGGTCCGTATAATTTATGAGATGAGAAGGCGATCATGTCGGCACACATTTCTTTTACGTTTATCGGCAGTTTACCCACGGATTGGGTCGCGTCTGAGAAAAACCGCACGCCTTTTGATCTGCATAGTTCCGCAATCTCTTTAACGGGGTGTATGACGCCTGTTTCGTTGTTGGCGTGCATCAGGCAGACCAAAAGTGTCTTCTTTGTAATTGAAGTCTTAAGCTCATCGAGGTCAATAGCTCCGTTGAAGTTGACATCAAGGTATGTGATGTCGAATCCCACTTCTTCGAGATGCCGGCAAGTTTCCAGAACGGCTTTATGCTCGGTCTTGCAGGTTATGATATGGTTTCCCCGGGCTTTATTCGCGTTGCAAAAGCCACGAAGGCCCAGGTTGATAGCTTCCGTAGCTCCTGAGGTGAAACAGATTTCATTGGCAGAGGCGCCGATCAGGTCTGCCAGCTGTTCGCGAGCCACATCAACAGCATCATCAGCTTCCCACCCAAAAATGTGATCATTACTAGACGCATTGCCAAATAACCGTGTAAAGAACGGCAGCATTGCTTCAACGACCCGTTCATCAACCGGAGTTGTAGCGTTGTAATCCAGGTATATTTTTGAACTGTTTTTCATATATGAATCTAACTGTCAATATGTAAAAAACTCATAATCTGCGAAGAATAATAAATAAACTATTGCTAAAAATAGGAAATAGGTTTTTATTAATTAAAGTAGCCATCGGGTGTTCAGCTTTATTCTCTTATCACTTTTTTCGCAACAATCAACTGATTAACTGAACGCACACTAAGCCGCTTTTCAACTGCACGTTTCATGTCGATTTTTACATAAGCCGTTCGCGACGTTGAATTTAGCAGGTTTAATCATTTAATTAAGCAAACTTACCGATCATCAAACTTATCCGCATATGCCTGCATACACGCTTTCAATAAATGGAGAAGAACGAGAAGTAGATGTAACCAACGACACCCCGCTTTTGTGGGTTTTGAGAGAGCACCTGAACCTTCCGGGAACCAAATTTGGGTGCGGTATTTCCCAGTGCGGTGCCTGTACCGTTCATGTTGACGGACGGCCGATACGGTCCTGTTCATATCCGGTATCCTCAGTAGGTGATTCTGAAGTAACCACGATTGAGGGACTTTCAGAAAATGGAGATCACCCGGTTCAACAGGCGTGGCTGGAGCATGATGTACCACAGTGCGGATATTGCCAGGCCGGACAGATTATGAGTGCAGCTGCCCTGCTGAAATCAAACCCGAATCCTACTGATGCAGATATCGATTCCGCTATGAATGGTAACCTGTGCCGGTGTGGAACCTATATCAGAATTAAACGAGCCATTAAAACCGCAGCCCAAAACGCATAAATTATGACAGTCGTAAAATCAAACATGGACAGACGTTCTTTCTTGAAAACGATAGCGGTTGGCGGCGGCGGACTCATGATTGGGTTTAGCTGGATGTCGTGCTCTACGGAGGAACCACTTGCAGTTTATGATGTGAACGCATATTTGAAAATAGATAATCGGGGCGGAGTGACCATTTTTTCTCCAAATCCCGAGATCGGTCAAAATGTCAAAACTTCCATGCCTCTCATTGTAGCAGAAGAGCTGGATGTAGACTGGGATCGTGTGACTGTTGAACAAGCCCCTCTTAATACGGAAAAATATAATCGGCAGCTGGCCGGTGGAAGTCAGTCGATCAGGCAGGGCTGGGATAGCCTCCGTACAGCGGGAGCCACAGCTAAAATGATGCTTGTGACGGCTGCAGCCAACAGATGGGGAGTTTCACCGAACCAATTAAAAACTGAAAAAGGGGTCATTACAAACACCGCTAACGGCGAAACACTAACGTATGGTGATGTGGCATCAGAAGCGGTTGATGTGCCAATCCCGTCGGACGTGACGCTGAAAAGTCCGGATGATTTTACGCTGATTGGTAATCGAATTAAAAATGTAGACGGTGAAGAGATCGTCACCGGCAAACCACTTTTCGGGATCGATTTTAAACGTGAGGGCATGGTTCATGCGATGATTATTCATCCGCCAGCCTTTGGCATGTCGCTGAAGTCTTATGATGACAGTGAGGCCCGGTCGATGCCTGGTGTTCAGGATATTTTTACGATCAATACGTCGATCGACGAACCTCAATGGTCGGACGTTAATGCCTTTAATGAATTGTTGGTGATTACCGGTGATTCTACCTGGGAAGTGATGAAAGCCAAACGTGCCATTAACGTTGAGTGGGAAGCCACCGGGGAGCTTGAAAATACATCCGGGCACAACAACAAGCTCGCTGAAGCAGTAAACAATGGATCGGGAGAAATAGCAAGGCAGGATGGAAACCCTGATTCAGTAGCAAACAGTGCCGCAACTATTGTTGAGCGAACTTATACGGCACCATTCATCGCCCATAATACGCTGGAGCCGATGAACTTTTTTGCAGATGTGAAGGAGAATTCTGCCGAACTAATTGGGCCGATACAGACACCTGAGCAGCTTCGCGCTTCAGCATCACAGCTGCTGGGTATTTCTGAAGATAATATCAGAGTTGATATGACCCGTATGGGCGGAGGCTTTGGTCGACGGCTTTATGGTAACTTTGGCCTCGAAGCCGCAGCCATTTCCCAACAGATCGGTGCGCCGGTCAGGTTGCTTTATACCCGTGAAGACGATATGACCCAGGGAACCTATCGTCCGGCGTATGCAATCAAATACAAGGCCTCACTTGATGAAGACGGCAACATGCTTTCATTTCAGGCAAGGGGTACCGGAATGTCGGAGAGTCCTCTTTTTGCAAACCGATTTCCAGCCGGTACAGTAGACCACTATTCAAGTGAAAATATTCCGGTTCAAACCAACATCTCTACAGGAGCCTGGCGTGCTCCCAGGTCAAATTTTACGGCAGGAGCTGAACAGGCATTTATTGATGAAGTGGCCGAAGCAGCTGGAAAAGATCCCATCGATTTCAGGCTTGAGCTTTTTGAACGTGCAATGAGCAATCCCGTTGGCAGTGATAATGATTATGACCCCGCTCGCTATGCCGGAGTTCTGAAGCTCGTTCGGGAGAAGTCAAGCTGGGATACAGAGACGCCCGGAGTCTACAGGGGAGTGTCGGCCTATTACTGCCACAACTCATATGTAGCCCAGGTAGTGGATCTGGAAATGGTCAATGACCAGCCTCGCATCAAAAAAGTGTGGTGCGCAGTGGACTGTGGCATTGTTGTGAATTTGGAAGGAGCATTGAACCAGGTCGAGGGTGGGGCTATCGACGGACTTGGGCACGCATTGTACAGTGAGCTCACGTTTGAAGACGGAGCACCAAATGCTTCAAACTTTGACAACTACCGTCTGATTCGAACCAATGAGGCACCGCTGGACATTGAGACACATTTCGTTCAGAGCCAGATTCACCCAACCGGTCTTGGAGAGCCGGGACTTCCGCCGGTGATTGGTGCATATGCCAATGCGCTTTACAAGGCAACGGGTCAGCGGTATTACAATCAGCCGTTCCTGATGAGAGAAGAGCAGGTTGAGAATTTAGGTGCCTGATCCGTTAAATGATGTATCTGGTTAAAATTTACGCCAAAAATATGTACTACATAGGGGTTGAATAAGTTTTTTCCAGCCGTATTTGGTTTTTGCATAAAGTTTGTATTCTTCCAATTGCAGGAGTAGACTCACTACCATTTCCACAAAGATTAATCAGCCATTCTGATTGAAAACCTTACCAGCCATTTCCCTGAATGCCTGTTACTGAGTGAGAGAGAAAAGGGAGGGGTACTTCAGTTCCATAAGCTCACATAACAAATTGTGATCGGTAATAAAGTTTCAATTTATTTGAAACATATCTTTATATTTTACGTGTATTATTTTATGTTTTATTTAAAATAAATTGTACAAAACATAAAATAAGGCGCGTTTATGGAAAGAAACAGAATTTTAAAATACGGAAATTTACTTGCCTGGGCGGTATTCTGGTTATTGGTTGTAGCCATGGCGGTTTTGACTGCGGGACTGATTGTCTGGTTAATTAATCCAGAGTCGTTTTCGTCAGTCAGGATGGTAGATCCAGCGGGTGCCGGATTTGGTACAGGTACATTTAAGACCGGGAGTGCAGATGGTATCGCATTGAGCGAACTGACTTCAGGTATGATTTTCTGGATCTATTTCAGGGGAATTTTCTTTGCAGGTATAGGACTCCTTATCGCCCGCAAAGTGCTTGCGGTTTTATCCTCCATCAAACAGTTAAAAACATTCTATTCCGGCAACATCGAACATTTTCGTGATATGGCACGGATAGGTTTTATTGCGTTTTTGTTCAGCTGCGTAAATGTGGGGTATATTGATGGTGTAATTAATGTAAACTTTACGCTTGCAATCTGGCCGCTCACATTCTCAGTCGCTTGTTTGGTACTGTCTGAGGTATTCCGTGAAGGAAAACATCTGCTTGAAGAAAACGAGATGATCGTATGAAAATCGTAGTCAATATAGACGTGATGCTTGCTAAGCGAAAAATGATGCTTAAAGAGTTAGCTGAAGAGGTGGGTGTTTCCGCTACAAATTTATCACTTCTGAAAACGGGAAAAGCGAAAGGCGTCCGGTTCAATACGCTTGCAGCTATTTGTGACGCCTTGGATTGTCAACCTGGTGATATTTTAGAATTTCAGAAAGAAGAAAAAGTGTGATTTAATTTTCTGAATCTCTGAGTGTCATTATGTAGTAAAATGAGATGGTTGTTCTCTGTTGTGAGTCTGAAAACTTATTGGTGTGCATTTTTTAAATGGTAGAGAATAATCACTCATAAAAACTGTTCTTAGTGATAGTCTTGGTTTTCAGGATCTGAGCTTTGTTTGCAGTGACGGTTTAAAAATGGAATTGGCCGGCAATCACACATTTATGTTACTTATCTACTAATCCGATAATTTTAACTTAGAACAATTTGGATATATACGTTATTGGTAAATCTGCGTTAGATTCATGATTACTAAATTTTCATATAAATGTGTAAAATATTCAGGCTCTTTTGAGCCCGTAATAAAAATCGGTATTATTGACACGTGAATTTTTCTTATACATATCGTCTTATTTCAATAATGCTCAGTGCAACTATCCTGATTGGGATATCACTGCCGGCCGTACTCCATGCTAAATCACATGCAGAATGTACTTCAGCTGAATCAATGCACGCCGATCATCATATGACAATGCCTTCTACAATGACTGAAGGTGAAGGACATGACGACTGCCCGATGGAATCAATGTTGGCATCAGATGACTCTCATTCATCCATGATTGATGCCGGAACAGCCGATTTTGGGATTACCTGTACTTGTAGTATCGAAAAAGCAAAGGTGTCAACCGAAGCGCCTGTGTTCAAAAAAATGAAACTGCAGGTGCTGCCGGTTGTGCAGGTACTTGCTGAAAATCATAAGCCCCAAACCGAATTCGATAATTATTCTACCCCGTTATCGAATACCTTTTCACCACCTCCCATCTTTCTTATCAACGAATCCTTTCTGATCTAGGGACTGGTACATCTTTTCTTAACTCATTCATCTAACATACTTGCTGTCAGTCATATGACTGATTAACCAATGTATTATAAATGACAAATATCAAGGATTGTCGGCATTCTTCGCCTGATGACTTCCCTTGATTAATTGTACCGATTTCCTAATTAGAAACACATGCTAAATAGAATAATCAGGTTTTTCCTGGAAAATAAACTCATTGCCGTTTTGCTGGTTCTGCTGCTGACGGGATGGGGGCTGGTTACATCTCCATTTGACTGGAATCTGGAATCTTTTCCAAAAGATCCGGTTCCTGTCGATGCCATCCCAAATCTCGGTGAGAACCAACAGATAGTCTATACCGAGTGGTCCGGGCAGTCGCCGCAAGACATTGAAGACCAGGTAACCTATCCGCTGACAACCCAGTTGCTTACGGTTCCAGGTGTTAAAACCGTGCGGAGTACCTCCATGACCGGGCTCTCAAGCATCTATGTCATTTTTGAAGAAGATATAGAGTTTTATTGGAGCCGCTCCCGGATTCTCGAAAAACTGAATTCACTCCCTGCAGGAACGCTTCCAGAACAGGTTCAGCCAGCATTGGGGCCAGATGCCACGGCCCTCGGACAGGTGTTTTGGTATACCCTGGAAGGACGGGATGAAACCGGCAATCCATCCGGCGGATGGGATCCGCAAGAGCTGCGTTCTATCCAGGATTATTATGTGGGATACGCATTATCAGGAGCTGAGGGAGTAGCTGAGGTGTCGGCGATTGGCGGATACGTGAAAGAGTACCAGGTTGACGTGGACCCCAATAAGATGAAAATTTATGGAGTCACTTTAACGGATGTATTTGAAGCTGTTCGAAACAGTAATGTTGAGACCGGAGCCCGTACACTCGAACTGAATAACGCCGAGTACCTGGTCCGTGGATTAGGTTATATCAAGAGCCTGGAAGACCTGGAATCGGCTGTCGTTAAAGTGGTGGATAACACCCCAATCCGTATTCAGGATGTGGCATTTGTGACCATGGGACCGGCACAGCGCCGCGGTGCACTTGATAAAGCCGGGGCTGAGGCTGTCGGGGGTGTGGTTGTGGCACGACAGGGGGCCAATCCACAGCAGGTGATCGATAATGTGAAAATGAAAATCGATGAGCTTTCTGCAGGACTTCCATCGAAAACACTTCAGGATGGATCTGTGTCGAAGGTAACGGTGGTGCCGTTCTACGACCGCTCAGTCCTGATTGGTGAAACGCTCGGAACACTCGAAGAGGCTCTTAGCCTGGAGATCCTGATTACCATCATAGTTATCGTGATTATGGTGATGAATCTCCGCACTTCGTTCCTAATTTCTGCGATGCTCCCGCTGTCAGTTTTGATGTGTTTTATCGCCATGAAATATGTGGGGGTGGATGCAAATATAGTGGCGCTTTCCGGGATAGCTATTGCCATCGGGACGATTGTGGATATGGGTGTGATCCTTTCTGAGAATATGCTCAGGCATATGGAAAAGATGGAAGAAGACGAATCGTTGCTGGAAGTCATTTACAACGCTACGGTTGAAGTGGCGTCAGCTGTGATTACGGCGGTTACAACAACAATCGTTAGTTTTCTGCCTGTATTTACGATGATTGCAGCCGAAGGAAAGCTGTTCAAGCCGCTTGCCTATACCAAAACGTTTGCATTGATCGCATCTATCATCATTGCAATTACACTTATTCCCCCATTTGCTCACTGGCTTTTTGGCCTCAAGATCAATAACAAGAAAATCAAACTGGCCTGGAACGGGCTTTTAGTGATCGGCGGTTTGATCGTCTTGTTTACCTTTTCAGGCTGGGCCGGTCTGCTCATTCTGGGTTTCGGATTAATTAATGGAGCTGCCTATTTCCTTGGTGCGGACTATCAGCGTCGGGCGCCACTTTTAAATAATGTACTGTCGGTGGTAGTGGTTACCTGGCTTCTGACTGAATACTGGCTCCCGTTTGGACCATCCGTTTCTTTCGCCGGCAATTTAATCTTCATTGTTCTGCTGATTGGTGCCATACTTGTCAGTTTCTGGCTAATCATCAAATATTATAACAGTCTGATTGGCTGGTGTCTTGATCATAAGAAGACGTTTCTTGCCATTCCTTCCACCTTTGTACTGATTGGATTGATGGTCTGGCTTGGCTTTTCAACCGTGTTTGGATTTGTAGCTAATGGCTTTGATTCATTAGGAGTAAACATTCGTACCACCTCCGTTTGGTCGGGAGCAACCCACACGTTTCCTGGATTGGGAGAGGAGTTCATGCCTGCATTAGACGAAGGCGCATTCCTGCTGATGCCTACGACGATGCCTCACGCCGGCGTCGAGGAAGCCAAGGATGTAATGCAGAAAATCGATATGTCTGTTGCGTCTATTCCGGAGGTAGAAACCGTGGTCGGGAAAATGGGCCGAACTGATTCAGCCCTTGATCCGGCACCCATCTCCATGTTTGAAAATGTTATTCTCTATAAATCCGAATACAAAACCGATGAAAATGGCCGGCGAATTCGTTTCAGGGTGAACGACGACGGTACATTTGCAAGAGATGATAGTGGAGAACTGATTCCCGATTCCGATGGCGAGTACTTTCGTCAGTGGCGTGATGAAATCCAGTCACCTGATGATATCTGGAATGAAATTGTAGAAGCATCCCGAATTCCCGGTACTACATCTGCACCGAAACTACAGCCCATTCAAACGCGACTTGTGATGCTGCAGTCAGGTATGCGTGCGCCGATGGGAGTAAAAGTGAAGGGTGATGACCTGCGCGAGATTGAGGACTTTGGACTGAAACTTGAGGAGGTGCTTCGTAACGTACCCGGGGTAAATGCATCATCTGTATTTGCCGAACGAATTGTTGGAAAGCCGTATATCGAGATTGACTGGAATCGCGAGGCGCTGGCCCGATATGGGTTGTCAATGCAGGATGTTCAGCATTTTGTGACGGCCGGAATTGGCGGCATGCCGGTCTCCAAATCAGTGGAGGGACGGGAGCGGTACGATATCCGCGTTCGCTTTGCACGTGAATTGCGGGGTGATCCGGAATCACTGTCCGAACTCCTGGTTCCGACAAAAACCGGTACGCAAATTCCACTAGAGCAGCTTGCAGAGATTCAGTACCGGCAGGGACCCCAGGCGATCAAAAGTGAAGATACGTTCCTGGTTGGCTACGTGATCTTTGATAAGATGGATGGTTTTGCCGAGGTGGAAGTCGTTGAAATTGCTCGTCAGGTAATACAGGATCGCATTGACTCAGGTGAACTATCAGTTCCTGCCGGAATTAATTTTGAATTTGCCGGAAATTACGAAAACCAGGTTCGGGCAGAACAGCGGCTGAGTATCATTTTACCCATTGCCCTTGTTCTGATCTTCCTGATTATGTATTTCCAGTTCAAATCGGTAGCAACAACCGGCATGATCTTCACCAGCATATTTGTAGCGTGGGCCGGTGGGTTTCTGCTCATTTGGCTATACGGACAGGGCTGGTTTCTGGATTTCGAACTGTTCGGACAAAATCTCAGGGACGTGTTTCAGATGGGTAAGGTCAACCTGAGTGTGGCCGTATGGGTTGGGTTTATTGCACTGTTTGGCATTGCTGCCGATGGAGGCGTGGTGATGGCTACTTACCTCGATCAGCTGTATGACAAGAGAAAACCATCTACCATTCTAGAGCTGAGAGATACGGTTATTGAAGCGAGTTCGCGCCGCATCCGGCCAACACTTATGACCACTGCTACAACTATTCTAGCCCTGTTACCGGTACTCACGTCTTCAGGCCGTGGAGCGGAAATTATGGTTCCAATGGCCATTCCAAGCGTGGGAGGGATGCTGCTGCAGGTCATCACGCTGTTTGTGGTCCCGGTACTCTATTTCATATGGAAAGGATATAGAATAATGAACATTGAACAAGGAATGACGAATAATGAAGTGAGGGCGAATCATGAT
>Ga0209942_1001480_pt1 | contig 12719 bp, 13 predicted proteins | sample SalPonR1_A_D2_MG_FD_185695 | JGI IMG/M metagenome (GOLD analysis project Ga0209942, IMG submission 185695) | Salt pond soil microbial communities from South San Francisco under conditions of wetland restoration - Salt Pond MetaG R1_A_D2_MG... ... | reverse complement strand
GCTGATGTCCCAGTCTCGCAAGCCCGCCTCGAACCACTCTTCCAGCTTGTTGCGCATGCTCTCGTGCAGGCGCCCCCCGGACATCCAGGCCTTCAGCATGTCCTCGAAATCGCCCAGCCTGAAGAACAGGTGCTCCGATTCGCGTTCCACCGGCGGGGACCCGGACAGCACCGAGACCGGGTCCAGCAACTCGGCCGGCCGGTAGGTGGCGCCGCACACCTCGCAGCTGTCGCCGTACTGGTCGGCGGCGCCGCAGCGCGGACAGGTGCCGCGCACGAAGCGGTCGGGAAGGAACATGCCCTCCTGCTCGTCGTAGGACTGGCGGACCTGGCGGCTCTCGATGTGGCCGCCGGCGTCCAGCGCGGCGAAGATCTCTTCCACCAGGGCGCGGTTCTCGTCCGAATGGGTCGTGTGGTAGTTGTCGAACTGCACCCGGAAGCCCGCGAAGTCCTCCACCTGGCCGGCGTGCACCTGGCGGATCAGCGCCTCGGGGGTGATGCCGTCCTGGCGGGCCTTGAGCATGATCGGCGTGCCGTGGGCGTCGCTGGCGCAGACGTAGATGCAGCGGTGGCCGCGCATGCGCTGGAAACGCACCCAGATGTCGGTCTGGATGTACTCGACCAGGTGGCCCAGGTGCAGGGGCCCGTTGGCGTAGGGCAGGGCGCTGGTGACCAGGATTTCGCGACTGTCGCTCATGTTTTTTCCCGCCGGGTCGCGGCGTCAGCGAGGCTGGCGTCCGGCGCGGCGAAGCCGCGGCCGGGGCCGCCCGCCTCCCTGCGCCGGGAACGATAAGCCGGAAATTATGCCATATCCGGGGGTCAACCCCCGGGGCGACTGCCGGGCGGCTCGGACTCTTCGGCCAGCTTGCGAAAGCGTTCCTTGGAGGTGGCCCGCTCGTAGGCTTCGCGCGCCGTGATGAAGCGCCGGTCCAGCAGTTCCTGCAGCGCCGAGTCCATGGTGCGCATGCCGACACCGGCGCCCGATTGCATCGCGGTTTCGAGCTGGTCGAGCTTGCCCTGTCGCAACAGGTTGGCCACCGCCGACGTGTTCACCAGGATCTCGAGGGCCGCGATCCGCCCGTCGCCGGTCTTGCGGCGGCACAGCTGCTGGGAAATCACGCCGCGCAGCGAGGTGGACAGCATGGTGCGCACATGGGACTGCTTGTCGGGGGGGAAGGAATGCACGATGCGGTCCACCGTGGCGGCCGCCCCGTTGGTGTGCAGCGTGCCCATCACCAGGATGCCCATCTCCGCGGCGGTGATGGCGGTGCTCATCGTTTCCAGGTCGCGCAGCTCGCCCACCAGCACGACATCGGGGTCCTCCCGCAGGGCGGAAAGCAGGGCCTCCGCGAAGCTGGGCGTGTGGTTGCCCACTTCGCGCTGGCTGATGAGGCAGCTCTCGCGCTTGTGGAGGAACTCGATGGGGTCCTCGATGGTGATGATGTGGCCTTTGCGGCTCCGGTTGATCTCGTGGATCATCGAGGCCAGCGTGGTGGATTTGCCGGAGCCGGTCTTGCCGGTCACCAGGATCATGCCCTGGCGATGGCGGCAGAGGTTGCGCACCACGGCGGGCAGCTTGAGATCGTCGATGGTGACCGCTTCCGACGGAATGGACCGCATCACGGCGCCCATCCCGCCGAGATGACGGAACACGTTCACGCGAAAGCGCGACACGCCCGCGATCTCGTAGGCGAAGTCGGCCTGTTCTTCCCGGTCGAAGGTCGCCGCGGCCAGCGGCGTCGCGATCGACTGCAGGTTGGCCGTGAGTTGCTCCCCGTCCAGCGGCTGCGGTTCGAGGATCTGCAGGTCGCCGTGCAGGCGGAAGCGCGGCGGGTTGTTCGCGATCAGGTGCAGGTCCGACCCGCGGCGCTCCACCATCATGCGCAGCAGCCGGTCCACCATCCCGCTGCGTTCCTTTCCGGTGACGGGTTCGTTGCCGTTCATTCGAGATCCAGCTTGGGCAGCACGCCGGTATCGGTGACGAAACGGGCGAACTGTTTCTTGTCGGTGGTGAACCGGTAGGCGTCGTCCGGGTCGATCTCGCGCCGCTGGATCGCCTCCAGCAGGGCCTGGTCCATCAGCTGCATGCCGACCTCCTTGCCGGTCTGCAACTGGGAGGGGATGAGGTGCGTCTGGTCGCTCATGATCAGCTTGGAAATGGCCTTGTTCCGCACCATGATCTCGTGGATGGCCGTCCGGTTGCGGCCGTCCGCCGTCTTGACCAGCACCTGCGTCACCACAGCCACCAGGCTCTGCGACAAGAAGCTCTTGGTCTGCTCGCGCTGCGCGGCCGGCAGCGCATCGATGATGCGATCGACGGTCTTCACCGCGCCCGTGGTGTGGAGCGTGCCGAACACCAGGTGCCCGGTCTCGGCCGCGGTCATCGCCATGCTGATGGTGTCGGCGTCGCGCATCTCGCCCACCAGGATCACGTCGGGATCCTCGCGCAGCGCGGAGCGCACGCCCGAGGCGAAGCTCTTGAGGTGCGTGCCCAGCTCGCGCTGGATGATCTGCGAGCTCTTGTTCTTGTGCACGAACTCGATCGGGTCCTCGAGGCTGATGATGTTCATCTTCCGCGTGGAGTTCAGGAAATCGATCATCGCGGCGAGCGTGGTGGACTTGCCGGTGCCGGTGGCGCCGGTGACCAGCACCATGCCCTGGTGGTAGTCGCAAAGCCGGCGGATGACCGGGGGCAGGCCGAGGGATTCGAGCGTGGGCACCTCGGCGGGGATGAAGCGGAACACGGCGCCGGGGCCGGAGTCCTTGCGGAAGATGTTGACCCTGAAGCGGCCGCCCTCGCCGCTGACGTAGGAGAAATCCAGGTCGTGCCCCTGGCGGAAGGTCTCCTGCTGGCTCGGCGTCAGGATCTCGGTGACGTAACTTTCGAGCTCGGTGTCGGAAAGGTCGCGGAACTTGATGGGCAACAGCTCGCCCCGCAGCCGCAGCATCGGGGGGACGCCCACGGCGAGGTGGATGTCTGAACAGCCCTGCGCCGTGGCAAGCTGCAGGAAGGCGTCTATTCTCGCCAGGACTTAGCTCTCCCTGCTGAAGAAAGGTGCGATTGCGAGCCGCACTTCATCCATGGAGGACAGCCGCTTGCTCTTGTCCACCGCCATGCAGCGCGCAATGAGGTCCGACAGCGCCTGCGGCACGTCGGGGTTCAGCTCGCGCGCCTTCTTGGCCTTGCCCTGGACGTGCTGGTACATCACCGACATGTGGTCTCCGCGTGTGTAGGGCGCGTGCCCGGTCAGCATCTCGTAGAGGATCACGCCGAGGCTGTAGATGTCGGCTTTCTCGTCCACTTTTTTGCCCAGGATCTGCTCGGGCGCCATGTATTTCGGCGAGCCTATCACATAGCCGGTGCGGGTGAGCTGGGTGTCGCCGCTGGCGCGCGCGGCCGCCACGCCGAAGTCCACGATCTTCAGCAGCTGCTCGTCGTTGATGAGGACGTTGGCGGGCTTGAGGTCGCGGTGCACGACGCCGGCCTGGTGGGCCACCTGCATGCCGGTGGCGATGTCGGTGCCGTATTGCAGCGCGAGGTCCATGGACAGCGGGGTTTCGTCCTTGATCTCGTCCGACAGCGAATGCGAGTCGAAGAACTCCATCGAGATCGCGTACAGCCCGCCCAGCGACAGGAAGTCGTAGATCCGGATGACGTTGCGGTGGGTGATCTTGCGGGAGTAGCGCAGCTCGTGGATGAATCGCTGCATCATTTCCTCGTCCGCGGCAACGCCCGGGTTGAGGAACTTCAGCACCAGCTCTTCGTCCACCACGGTGTCCTCCACCAGCAGCACCGTGCCGAAGGCGCCCTTGCCGATCTGGCGGAGGAACTTGTAGCGCCCGTCGATGTTGTCGCCGGGCTCGAGCTTGGTGATGTCCAGGGTCTGGCCGTACTGGGCCGCGGCCTTCAGCAGCTCGCGCCAGTCCTTGCCCTCGCCCAGCATGGCTTCGCCGCCGCCGATGCCGCCGGGGCCGCCTTCGGCCAGCGAGCCCGTGGCGCTGCCGCTGCGCTCATGCAGCCGCTGCACCGCGGACGCCGCCGCCTCGCTGACGGCGGGGTCGTGGGAACCGCTTTCGCGCGCGATCCGCGCGATGACGGTGTCCGCCTCCGCCGGGTCGGCCGCTTCCGCAAGCGCCTTCATCGCCTCCACGCGCACCTCCTTGTCCTTGTGGTCCAGCAAGGGCTTGAGGTGCGGCACGGCGTCCTTGCCGGCCAGCCTGGCGAGCGCGCGGATGGCGGCGGGAATGGAGCGCGGGTCGGCGGACAGCATGCTGACCAGCGCGGGCACCGCCCGCATGTCGCCGATTTCGCCGAGCGCATCCGCGGAGCGCTCCCGCACCCACCAGTCTTCGTCCGTGGTCGCCTGTATGAGGTGTTGCACGGCCCGCTCGTCCCGGGTGGTGTTCAGGATCTCCACGGCGGCGCGCCGCACCGTCTCGTCCTCGTCGTTGATCAGGCGCAGCACGGCGTCGATCACCCGCGGGCCGCCGATGCGGGCCAGCGCGTCGGTGGCGCGCGCCCGCACCCACCAGTCGTCGTCGCTGAGCGCGCTGAGCAGGTCCTTGATGGAGTCCTGGGTGCCGATCTCGTTGAGCACCTCGACCGCCGCGCGCCGGGCAAAGTCGGACTCGTCCTTGAGCACCCCGACCAGGTGCTTGAGCGTGTCCGGGTGGCGCCGCTTGATGATCACGTCCACCGCGCGGTTCTGCACGTTCAGGTCCGGGTCGCGCAGCAGGCGGCAGAGCAGCTCGATGTCCACGTCCCCCGTCATGTTTTCCAGGCTGTTCAGCGCCGCCTGGCGAATGATCTTGTGATCGCTCTCCAGCGCCCGCTCCAGCGCGTGCCGCACGTCCGGCCGGTCGAAGCGCGACAGGATCTCGATGATGTGGGCGGTGGCGGCGATGTCCTTGCCCGAGAGCCGGCTGATGAGCTCCGGCACGACGCTTTCCGTGGCGTTTTCCGCAATCAGCTTGAAGAGGGCCGATTTCTCGGTGGATTCGGCCTGGTAGGCGCGCGTCAGCAGCTGGCGCACCTCCAGCCGTTCCTGCTGCGCCGAGAGGATTTCCAGGACGGAGGCGCGCGGCACGTCTTCCTGCTGGAGATAGTCGAGCAGCTTGTTGGGGTTGTAGTCCTTGCTGTTGGACAGGGCCCAGACCAGGCCCTTCAGCGCCTTGGTGTTCACCTGGCTCATCAGCTGCATGGCATCCGGCAGCGTGCGCGCAGAGATCAGTATCCCCAGCAGGCGCGAAAGGGCCTGCGCGCGGTCCTTGTCGGCGTTCTCCAGCTCGGCCACGGTCTTGCGCAGCGCCGGGGCGCCGATCTTGCGCAGGCGCGCGGCGGCCTTCTTCCCGAGCGGGGACTCCAGGTCGGCCGGCGAGCGGATGCGCGCCAGCAACGGTCCCGCCATGAAGGAGCCGAACACGCTCATGAGCGGCGCACTGCTCCGGCCGCGCCCGCCCGCCGACGCGCGTCGGCGTTCTCGCCCGGGCCATTGCTGTCCGGCCCGCTGTTGGCGCGCTCTGCGGTGAAATGTATGGGTTTTTTCGGGGCCAAGCGGTCCGTCCTGTCTGGCTGAATGCTGATTGTAAGCCTTGGCGCGTGCCCCGGAAGCATCCGCGCCGTCAATACTGGCAAGCCCCCTACAGTACACCGGGCCCATCCGGTGTCCAAGCATTGCTGTAGGCGCACGCCGCGTGGGCTACAATGCGCGCCTCGACCAGCCAGGCAATCAACACCGGGGAGTGGCATGACCCAGGAAATCATCGACCGTGCGCGGGCCATTCTGGCGGAGCGCACCGATCCCGTGCTTGAAACGGACCTCGTCTCGGCGGGCGCGGTGGCGAGAATCACCCTGGAGGACGGCCTGCTGACCGTCACGCTGCGGCTCGGCTTCCCCGCAGACCGCTACGAGCGCGAGCTGGAGAAGGAGTTTCGCGGGCTGTTCGGCGAATTGGCGGGCGTGTCGGACGTCAAGGTCGATGTCCAGTGGGATGTCGAGAGCCGCTCCGTGCAACCCGGCCTGCAGCCCCTGGCGGGGATTCGCAACATCATCGCGGTCGCCTCGGGCAAGGGCGGGGTCGGCAAATCGACCACCACCGTCAACCTGGCGCTGGCGCTGGCCGCCGAGGGCGCCAAGGTGGGCGTGCTGGACGCGGACATCTATGGTCCCAGCCAGCCTCGCATGCTGGGCCTCTCGGGCCGCAAGCCCACCAGCACCGACGGCAAGCGCATCAAGCCGCTCGAGTCTTTCGGCGTCGCCTGCATGTCGATCGGTTTCCTGATCGACGAGGACCAGCCGATGATCTGGCGCGGTCCCATGGTGACCCAGGCATTGCAACAGCTCCTCGGCGAGACGGACTGGGGCGAAATCGATTACCTGATGGTCGACATGCCGCCGGGCACCGGCGACATCCAGCTGACGCTCTCGCAGCGCGTGCCGGTGAGCGGCGCGGTGATCGTGACCACGCCGCAGGACATCGCCCTGCTGGACGCGCGCAAGGGCTTGCGCATGTTCGAGAAGGTCAAGGTCCCGGTGCTCGGGATCGTGGAGAACATGAGCCTGCACGTGTGCTCCAACTGCGGCCACCAGGAGCCCATCTTCGGCACCGGCGGCGGCGAGCGCATGGCCGAGCAGTACGGCATCCCCCTGCTGGGCGACCTGCCGCTGGACATCCACATCCGCGAGGAGGCCGACGCCGGCCAGCCCTCGGTGGTCGCCGATCCCGACAGCCCGGCGGCGCAGGCTTACCACGGCATCGCCCGCCGGATGTGCGCGCGCCTGGCGGCCGGCGGCGAAATGCCCGGCGCCAAGTTCCCCTCGATCAGCTTCGAGGACGACTGATGAGCATCAAGTCGGATCGCTGGATTCGGCGGATGGCCCGGGACCACGGCATGATCGAGCCCTTCGAGCCGGGCCAGGTGCGCTCCGTGGACGAGCGCAAGATCGTCAGCTACGGCACCTCGAGCTACGGCTACGACGTGCGCTGCGCGCCGGACTTCAAGATCTTCACCAACATCAACTCGGCGGTGGTGGACCCCAAGGCCTTCGACGCCTCCAGTTTCGTCGATGTCAGCGCCGACGTGTGCATCATCCCGCCCAATTCCTTCGCCCTGGCCAGCACCGTGGAGTACTTCCGCATCCCGCGCCAGGTGCTCACCATCTGCCTGGGCAAGAGCACCTACGCGCGGTGCGGCATCATCGTCAACGTGACGCCGCTCGAGCCGGAGTGGGAAGGCCACGTGACGCTGGAGTTCTCCAACACCACGCCGCTGCCCGCCAAGATCTACGCCAACGAGGGCGTGGCGCAAATGCTGTTCCTGGAGTCCGACGAGCTCTGCGAGACTTCTTACGCGGACCGCGGCGGCAAGTACCAGGGCCAGCGCGGCGTCACCCTGCCCAAGGCCTAGGCTAGACGGTCACCGGGCGGTCCAGCCGCCGGCCGTCCAGCCACGCGGCGTCCTCCCGCCAGCAGAGCCGGCCTGCCGCCAGCCACTGCACTACCTGCGGATAGATCTCGTGCTCCCGCGCCTGCACGCGGCGCGCCAGGCTCTGCTCGTCGTCGCCCGCCAATACCGGCACCCGCGCCTGCAGGATGACGGGCCCGCCGTCCAGCTCCTCGGTGACGAAATGGATGCTGCTGCCGTGCATGCGGTCGCCGGCCTCAAGCGCCCGCCGATGGGTATGCAGCCCGCGGTAGAGCGGCAGCAGGGAGGGATGAATGTTCAGCATGCGCCCCCGCCAGGCGTTCACCAGCTCCGGGCCGAGCACGCGCATGAAGCCGGCGAGCACCACGAGCTCGGCGCCGGAGGCCTGCAGGGCGTCATGCAGCGCGTCGTTCCACGCGCGGCGGTCCGCGTGCGCGGCGGGCGGCAGCGCCAGGACGGGCACGCCCGCCCTGCGGGCGCGCTCCAGGCCCTCCGCGGCGGGCCGGTCGGAGATCACCAGGCGGAAGTCCGCGTCCAGTCGTCCCTGCTGCGCGGCGTCCAGCAGCGCCTGCAGGTTGCTGCCGAAGCCCGAGACCAGCACGGCGACAGGCAACGGCGCCGCACTCATCCCGCCAGGACCACCCGCCGCTCCCCGGTCTCGATCCGGCCGGCGATCCAGGCATGCTCGCCGTGCGCCGCCAGCAGCTCGATGGCCCGGTCCGCGGACCCGGCCGGCAGCACCACGGCCATGCCCAGGCCGCAGTTGAAGGTGCGGTACAACTCCGCATCCTCGATGCCGCCCTGTTCCTGCAGCCAGTCGAACACGGCCGGCCGTTTCCAGCTGCCGCGGTCGATGACGGCGGCCAGGCCCTCGGGCAGCACGCGCGGCAGGTTTTCCGGCAGGCCGCCGCCGGTGATGTGCGCCAGCGCGTGCACCTCGAGTTCGGCGAACAGGGCGAGCAGCGGCTTCACGTAGATGCGCGTCGGCGCCAGCAGGCGGTCGAACAGCGCCTCGCCCTCGAGCATGCTTTCGCCGTCCGCGCCGCTGCGCTCGAGCACGCGGCGGGCCAGCGAGTAACCGTTGGAGTGCAGGCCGGAGGAGGCGATGCCGAGGATGGCGTCGCCTGCGGCCACGCGGCTGCCGTCGATGATGCGCTCATGCTCGACGACGCCGACACAGAAGCCGGCGAGATCGTACTCGCCGCCCTCGTAGAAGCCGGGCAGTTCCGCGGTTTCGCCCCCCAGCAGCGCGGCGCCCGCCTGGCGGCAGCCCTCGGCGATGCCCTTTATCACGGCGGCGGCGGTGTCCACCTCGAGGCGCCCGGTGGCGTAGTAATCCAGGAAGAACAACGGCTCGGCGCCCAGCACCACGATATCGTTGGCGCACATGGCGACCAGGTCGATGCCCACGCCGTCGTGCCGCCCGGCCTGGATGGCGAGCTTGAGCTTGGTGCCGACGCCGTCGGTGCCGGATACCAGCACCGGCCGCCGGTAGCCGGCGGGGAGCTCGAACAGGCCGCCGAAGCCGCCGATGCCCGACAGGACGCCCGGCCGGCCGGTCGCCTTCACGAAGGGCTTGATGCGCTCGACCAGCGCGTTGCCGGCGTCTATGTCCACGCCGGCGTCCTTGTAGGTCAGCGGTGAGCGATCGGTCATGGGGATGGGTCCAATGGCGGCCCCTGGGGGCGGTGGCATGGTATTTTATCTGAGGCTTCGACTCCAAGCAGGATACTCCTCAAGTGGCTCTTTCGGCGTACGCCAGATGCTCCGTGATCCTTGCCTTTGCGCTGGCGCTGCTGACGGCGCCGCCGGCGGCGAGGGCCGAGCGCGTGGCCGGCCTGTACCAGGCGGAAGTCGAGCTGGCGGACAGCCGCGAGCAGGCTTTCAGCGACGCGCTCGCGGCGGTGCTGGTGCGCATCACGGGGAGGCGCGACGTGCCGGAACGGCCCGAGGTCGCGCCTCTTTTGGAAAACGCCCGCGCTTATGCCCAGCAGTTTCGCCAGCCCGCGCCGGGGCGCCTGTGGGTCGCCTTCGACGGCACCGCGCTGGAGCGCGAGCTGGCCGAGCTGGGGCAGCCCGTGTGGGGACCGGAACGCCCGGTGACCGTGTTATGGATCGCCATCGACGGCGGCGGCGGCAAGCGTTTCGTGATGGCTTCCGAGCCCGAGGCCGCAGCGGGAGCGGAGCGTGCCCCGCGCGAGGCACTGGCGCAGACCGCCGCGCGGCGCGGCATTCCGCTGGTCTACCCGCTGATGGACGCCGAGGACCGCGCGACGGCTTCCTTCGCGGAGGTCTGGGGAGGCTTCGAGGATTCCATCCTCGAGGCGTCGCGGCGCTACGGGGCCGACGCCGTCCTGGTCGGGCGCCTGAACGCGGACGATCCGGGGCATGGCCGCTGGACGCTGCTGGATAACGGCACGGCGCGGCGCTGGACAGGCAGCGCGCCCGAAAGCATCGACCGGCTGGCCGATCTTTTTGCGGCGCGTTTCGCGGTGCTTTCGGCGGGCGGAGCGCGCGACGTGCGCGTCTCCGTGTCCGGCGTCGAGACCGTCGAAGACTATGGCCAGGCGAGCCGTTTCCTGGCTCGCCTGACGGCAGTCGAAACCCTTTCCGTGGAATCCGTGCAGCCGGACCGCGTGGTGTTCCGGGCCCGGGTGCGCGGCACGCCGGCGGCGCTGGACGAGGCCGTGCGACTGGGAGGGTTGCTCGCGCCGGACGAAACCGGTGCCGCCGGACTGAGTTATCGCGTGGCGCGATGAAGGCGCGCGACATACCCAACCTGCTTTGCGTGCTGCGGATGGTGCTGACGGTGCCCGTGGCCTGGGCCATCCTGTCGGACCGCCACGGGCTCGCCCTGGCGCTGTTCTTCACCGCGGGTTTCACGGACGGCCTCGACGGCTTTCTTGCAAAGCGCTTCGGCTGGAAGAGCCGCCTCGGCGGCTTGCTGGATCCCGCGGCGGACAAGCTGTTGCTGGTGGTCTGTTTCTTTACCCTCTGGATGACCGGTCACGCGCCGGGCTGGTTGCTGCTCGCGGTCGTCACGCGCGACCTGGTCATCGTGATCGGGGCGGGGCTCTATCACTGGCGGGTGCGGGCCCTGGAGGCGGAGCCCAGCATCGTCAGCAAGCTGAACTCGGCGCTGCAGCTGCTGTACATACTGCTGACGCTCTCGCAGCTCGTGTTCGCTTTTCCCGGGGAGGACGCCACCGGCCTGCTGGCCCTGTGCGTGCTCGCGACCACGGTGATCAGCGGCCTGGATTACGTCATCCGCTGGAGCGCGCGCGCGCGGGCAGGCGCCTGATGCGCCAGCTGCCTCTTGCCGTGCGTTTGCAGGACGTGGCGGTGTTCGAGACTTTCGAGCCCGGGCCCAACGGCGCCGCCGTGGCGCTGCTTGCCGACCCGGCCACGGCCGGGCCCGCTTTCTGGCTCTGGGGTCCGGCAGGCAGCGGCAAGACCCACCTGCTGCAAGCCGCGTGCGCCGCCAGTGATTCCGCCGCCTATCTGCCGGCGAGCCAGCTGCTCGCGGCGGGGCCGGGCGTGCTGGAGGGCTGGGAGGATCGGGCGCTCGTGTGCCTGGACGACATCGACCTGCTGGCAGGCCGGCGCGAGTGGGAGCTGGCGGCCTTCGCGCTGTTCAATGCCCTGTGGGAGCGCGGCGGCCGCCTGGTCGCCAGCGCGGCGGCCGGACCCGCCGTAGTGAAGTTCCAGTTGCCCGACCTGCAGTCCCGGCTCGCCTGGGGAGGCGCGTTTCGGCTCCAGCCGTTGAGCGACGAGGAACGGGTGCTGGCGCTGCGCCGGCGCGCCGCGCACCGCGGCCTGGACCTGCGGATGGATGCGGCGCGCTACCTGTTGCGGCGATTGCCACGGGACATGCGCGCGCTGTGCGACTGGCTGGACCGGCTCGACGTCGCCTCGCTGGCGGCCGGCAAGCGGCTGACCCTGCCTTTCGTGCGCTCCGTGGTCGAGTCAGGCACCGCGCGGCTCAACGCCTGAACGGCGCACCCAGCTGATCAGCGAGGCGAAGGCGAGCGCGCTGAAGAAGGCGCCGGCCGTGGTCCAGCCGCGCGCCTCCGCGTCGCCCGCCGCGCCGACCAGGAAGGCCGCGCCGTAGAAGGGCAGCACCAGGCTGAGCCAGCGCCCGCTGCGCAGCCGCGACCGGCGCAGCCCGTCCAGGCCGAAGGCGAGCGGAGCGATCGAGACGGCCAGGATCGCGGCCTGGATCAGCCCGGCGCGCAGCGCGTCGGGGCCGAGCCAGCCGAACAGGCACAGGCCGGTGGCGGCCAACGCGGTCATCCCGGTGATCCGGGCCGTATCCGGCCGCTTCAACGGAGCGCGTCCCGCTGCGGCGCCAGGGCCTGCGCCGCCAGCGCCAGCCTGCGGCCCAGTGAGCGCGACAGCAGCTTCTCGTGCTCGCTCAGCTCGGCGCCGCTTTGCGGCGTGGCGACGTGGGAGGCGCCGTAGGGCGAGCCGCCGTCGCAGGTGTCGTGCAGCGCCTGCAGCGTGTAAGGCAGGCCGAGCGCCAGCACGCCGTGGTGCAGCAGCGGCAGCATCATGGTGAGCAGGGTGCTTTCCTGGCCGCCGTGCTGGGTCGAGGTGGAAGTGAAGACGCCCGCCGGCTTGCCGGACAGCGCGCCGTCCAGCCAGAGTTCGCTGGTGCCGTCCAGGAAGTATTTCAGCGGCGCCGCCATGTTGCCGAATCGTGTCGGGCTGCCCAGCGCCAGTGCGTCGCAGTCCCGCAGGTCCTGGAGCTCGGCGTAGGGCGCGCCCTCGTCCGGGACCGGCGGCAACGTGGCGCCGGTGCGCGCGGCGACCGGCGGCACCGTCCGCAGGACGGCTTCCGAGGCGGCGACGCTGCCGACGCCCCGGGCGATCTGGCGCGCCAGTGCCGCGGTGCTGCCGTTGCGCGAGTAATACAGCACCAGCACCCGCGTCACGGCAGGATCTCGAGCACGGCTTCCGGCGGGCGTCCGATGCGGGCCCGCCGCCCGACGACCACGATCGGCCGCTCGATCAGCCTGGGGTGGGCCGCCATGGCATCCAGCATCTGTTCTTCCGTGACGCCGGGCGCATCCAGTCCGAGCGCAGCGAACTCGGCTTCCTTGCGACGGACCAGCGCGCTGGCCGGCAGTCCCAGCTTGCGCAGCAGGGCCGCCAGCGTGGCGCGGTCCGGCGGGCTCTTCAGGTACTCGATGCGCTGCGGCGCCAGCCCGCGTTCCTCGAGCAGCGCAAGAGTCTGCCGGGACTTTGAACAACGAGGATTATGATAAATCGTCACTGCCATGATTTGACTCCAT
>Ga0209942_1001479_pt1 | contig 12722 bp, 8 predicted proteins | sample SalPonR1_A_D2_MG_FD_185695 | JGI IMG/M metagenome (GOLD analysis project Ga0209942, IMG submission 185695) | Salt pond soil microbial communities from South San Francisco under conditions of wetland restoration - Salt Pond MetaG R1_A_D2_MG... ... | reverse complement strand
TGAAGCAGAAGCAATGGGAAAAACAGAAATTATAAGCTGGATAATTAGTATGAAAACCTATTGTGAAGTATTAGAACCTAAAAATTTCAGGAAAGAAGTCAAGGAAATATTACAAAACATGCTCAGAGTTTATGAATAAAATAAATTTTTCAATGTGCTCTTATATGTCAGGAATGAGTGATATGATAATTTTAAGGAGGTGAAGAAGATGAAAGTATTTGAGATATCATTATTAGTTTTTTTGATAAACAATATAAATCTAGATAAATCATACAGTAAAATAGGAAATTTTATTGACTCAGCAATGATAAAAAATCCAAAATTTAAAAAATTGCATGAAAAAAATACATATAAGAATTATTGTTTTTGCTCATTTTACCCTTTAGAAAAAAGTAGAATATATAGAAAAAAAAGTAATTATACTATTAAAATTAGAACTATAGATAAAGAAATAGCTAATTTTTTTAATGAAAAATTGCTAAATCACTACGATAACAATATAAAAGCTTTAACGTCTAGCATAAGAATAATTAATAAAAAACCTATTGAAAAAATTTATTCAATTACTCCAACAATAATAAAGACTGAAGAAGGTTATTGGAAAAATAATACTACTTTGGAAGAGTTTGAAAGAAGATTGAAAGAAAATTTGATAAAAAAATATAATCTTATTAATGATACTAATATAAATGAAAAGTTTACACTTTACAGTACAATTGAGTTTAAAAACAGAAAGCCGATTGCCATTGTATATAAAAACAATAAAATACTAGGAGACAAAATTTCTATAAATATTACTGGTAATAAAATAGCACAAGAATTAGCATACATGAGTCTTGGAACAGGGATATTAGAAATGAATGCGAGGGGTGCTGGATATGTTAATGCTAAAATTATTTAGAAAGAGGTGAGAACATGCTTAACCAAATGGTTGAAGTATTTAAGAATGAATATGATAAATTAGGAGATGATTTAATTTTAGATTCTTATATTCCGAGTGATGGGACATATGTAATAGTAGAACCTAAAAAAGATAAATTTGAAATAGTAGATACAATAGACATTAGAATTGATAAAAAAACAAACACTATTGATAGGACTAGTAGTAAATATTTTGGATTTATCCTATTTGCTGATTATTACAGCCAATTGATATCTATGAATAAGTCAATATTACCCGGGAAAGGTAAAATCATACAAGGAAATAATTATCTGTCATTTATTATTAAAAAAGAAAGTTTAAGTAATAATAAGTTGTCTAATGAAATAATAGATGAATTCTATGATGCATTAGAAAATACAGAAACCAAATATAAAAAAAAGAAAAAAACTTTAGAACTTTATAAAAAGGTTGAAAAAAAAGTAGGTAAAGTTAACAAAGAGAGATTAAATAGCATTAGATTTTGGATTAAAAAAATTATATTCGAAGAGTTTAACAATTATAAAGGAAATGAATATTTAAAAATATTCTTTCATTATCCCAGAGATGACTATATTAAGGAAAGTGAAAGATATTATGTACCTAAAATATATAATCAAAATAAATATAACGTAAAGATTGGAAATGAAATATATGGACTACATAACAACAATATGGGAATGAATACAAAAAAACCTTACTTAGAAAATAAAACAAGAAAAATTGAAGTGCCTTATTTAATAAACCAAGAAGATGTATTATACCAAAAAAAGCTTTTCGATTTTCTAAAAAATAATGTTCTAGCGGGCAGACACAATATTTATATAGGAGATAAAATTAGATCTATTAAAAGAGGTGAGTTTTTAGAAGATAGTTTTGATGGTATGTTTGTTAGATTAAAAAAAGGTAAAGAGGTAGAAATTATTGACTTTGATATAGTGACTCATTATAATCCAAAATTAACAAAAATATTTGAATTTAATAATATATTAGGAGTAGACTTTAATAGTTTAACAACTGAATATGGTAAAATTAAAACTTTGAAGAATTTAAACCACAAAATGAATGAAATTTTATTCAACAAATACCTAAACCAAAATTTCTTTACAGAACCAGGGGATATTTCCTTAAATGACAGTGTTTTAAAGTCGAACTTGTTAATGTGCAGAACTTGTTTATTTAACTGGTTTTATAAAGGTAATAAACAAAATGTTTGGGAATTAGTTAATAAATCTTCAAGGAGTCTTATTAAAGGCTCTATTATTAATGGATATGGTAAAAAAGCATCTGATCAATTCAATTTTTGGCAGTCATTAAAAGAATATTTTAAAGGAGGGAATAAGATGGGAGATATTATACTTGATTCAAAAGATACATTAAGAAAAAAAATATCGGAAAAAGAAACGGGATTTATAGAGAATGATAGTGAATACTTTTTTGCAGTAGGGCAGTTGGTAAATTACTTCATATCAAAAAGCAAAGGAAATAAGAAACCGCTTTCTCTTGCTAATCCATTTATCAATGCTAAAAACGATGCTATGATAAAGGAAAAACTTAAATCGTTATATAAAAAATATAATTATGATATAGATAATTATAATTATAGATTTAAAGGATTATATGCAATGGTTGCATCATATCAGATTGAAGGTAAAGTTAATGAAGACATGATAATAGCAGGATACTTACATAGCAATTTATTATATGAAAAAGTAAAGTCAGATAAATAAAATAATACTTTAGGAGGAAAAAACAGTGAATAAGAGAGTATATGGAATAATAGGGATAGCATCTATTATGTCAAATTGGAATGCTGATTTCACCGGCTACCCAAAAACAACTTCAACAGGTGAAATATTTGGTAGTGATAAAGCTTTAAAATATCCTATAAAAAAGATGTGGGAACAGGAAGGGAAAAAAATTCTATACATTAAATCAATGAAATTATCTGAAGATAAAAAAGGTGCTATAAATTTAGTTCCTAGATCCTTAAAAGAAAGGTATGAATTCATTTTTGATGAACCAGACTTAAAGAAAAGCAAAGATATCAAAAAAATATTAACAAATTTATTTTTAGCTGAAGATGTTAAAAATTTTGGAGCAACTTTTGCTGAAGAAGGAAATAATATTTCAATAACAGGTGCCGTTCAAATAGGACAAGGATTTAATTATTATTCTGACTCCTATGCTGAAGAACAGCAAATATTATCTCCATTTAGAGATGCATCAAAAAAAAATAAAGATAACGAGGATGCAAAGAATTCTACGCTTGGAAGTAAAATAGTTAGTAATGAAGCACATTACTTTTATCCTTTTACAGTTAACCCTGCTACTTATAATGAATTCATTAGATTAGGTGTTACTGATGGGTATACCGAAGAAAATTACAATAATTTCAAACGAGCAACCTTAAATTCAACGACTGCTTATAATACCAACTCTAAAATAGGATGTCAAAATGAATTTGTCCTATTCATTGAAACTAATTCTAATACTTATCTTCCGAATCTAACAGAATACTTATCTTTTGAAAAAAATGAAAATAATAATAGAATAATAATTAAAAAAGGTATAAATGAGCTTATTAACTCATTTGGAGATAAAATAATGAAAGTAGAAATATACTATAATCCATATAATACTAAGATTGATACTAATATAAAAAAAGTGAATTATTACAATATATTTAATGGTGAAAAGGTTTAGTATATGAGTGAAGAAGTTATTAAATTCAAACTAAAAGGAAATACTGGTTTTTTTAAAAAACCTGATGTTAATACTTACCTTTATTACACCTATGGAAATATTCATAAAATAGCATTGCTTGGAATATTTGGTGCTATTTTAGGTTATGGTGGATATAATAAAATGAGTTTTGATAAAAAATATAAAAACAATTTCAATGAAAAAACAATGATTACAAACATTGATTATCCTGAATTTTATGACAAATTAAAACAAGTTAAAGTAGGAATAAAACCGAATAAGAATACTTTTAATAAAAAAGTTCAAACGTATAATAATTCTGTTGGATATGCATCTAAAGAGCAAGGTGGGAATTTGATTATTAAGGAACAATGGTTAGAGAAACCAAGTTGGGACGTATTTTTAATCATTAAAGATACAGAGTCAAAAAATATAGCAAAAGCAATAGTAGAGAGGAGCTTTGTTTTTATGCCTTATTTAGGAAAAAATGATCATCCAGCCAGCATTACAGATGTAGAAATTTTAAAAAATATCAATGAAGAAAAAAATCCTAAAATAATAAATAGCTTATTTAAAAAGAATTATTTTAAAATAGAAAACAATAAAACAGATGATTTAGATAATTTGCTTTCGTTAACTGACATAGATGAAGAAGATAATAAGTTTAAATATGAAGAAAAATTGCCAATATTACTTGAAAAGAAAACTAATAAGTACAAATATGAAAATTTAGTTTTTACTAATATGCATATTGAAAAAAAACAAGACATACCTGTATATAAAATTTTGGGAGATAATATAACTTTTATTTAATAAAGGAAGGGAACTAGACCCTTCCTTTTAAGTATAGGAAGTAGGGAATAATGTATTTTGATAAAAATAGAAAAATAGATATTAATAAAATTATAAATAGAGATTTTGAAATTTATGCTCATACAAAAGATAATAGAAGAGAAATATTAGAAGAACATTTAGATTTATCTTTGAAATATTTTTTAGAATTAACAGATAAAAAAAATCTATCAAATATGTTTGAAGAAATAGAAAAAATATTTTTTCCAGATAAAGAAACACATGCAATAGAACTTTTCAGAGAAATGATTTTGAATACTATTTATTTACATGATGTAGGAAAAATAAATCCATATTTTCAAAAGATCAAATTAGAAAATGATTTGAGTATAGACATATCAGAAAAGTTTAAAAATTCAAAACATTCTTTACTTTCGTCTATAATATATGTGGATTATTATTTAAAAAAAATCAAAAAAGAAAAGAAAAATCTTCAACTGGTTCTAACAGACTTTATGATTTTAAACTCACATATTATATCAAGACATCATAATGGATTGAATTCTTGGGATGATTACAAGAAAAAATTCTTTCAAGATGGTGAAGGCGAGAAACTTCTTGGAGAACAAAAATTAATGTATGAAAGATTACTTAAAATAGAAATGAAAATATCAGTAATTAAAATAAATAAAATTATAAAAATCATTGAAGAAAAAAACAAAAAAGCAACAAAAGAAGAAATAATAAGTCGGTATATATATGAGAGATTTCTACTATCATTGTTAATAGCTTGTGATTATTATTCTACGACAGAATTTATGGATGGTGTAGAAATTAATGATTTTGGACTAATAGATAGTGCAAATGAATTTCACAATTCATATAAAGAAGGTAAAATTTATAAAAGCATAAGAAAATATGAAAAAAACAGTTATAAGACCAAAAAAAATTTAAAAAACATAAAAGATATAAATATTCTAAGAAATGAGTTGTTTTTAGATGCAGAAAAAAAACTTGAAGCTAACTATGAAAACAATATATTTTATCTCGAGGCACCAACAGGTAGCGGAAAAAGTAATGTAGCGACGAATTTGTGTTATAAGCTACTTGAAAAAGATAAAAGTAAAAATAAAATATTTTATGTATATCCATTTAATACTTTAGTAGAACAAAATATAAACACTCTAAAAAAAGTATACGAGAAAGAGCAAAACATATTAAGCAAAATAGCTGTTATTAATTCGATTGAACCTATAAAGAATGATATAAAGAATAATTTATCCGAGGATACAAAAAATGAGTATTATAAAAAAGCTCTCTTAGACAGACAATTTTTAAATTATCCTATAGTATTAACAACACATGTATCTGTTTTTAAATTTTTATTTGGAACTTACAGAGAAGATTTGTTTCCATTATATCAATTGTCTAATAGCATAATTGTCCTTGATGAAATTCAAAGTTATAAGAATTTAATATGGGGGGAAATAATTACTTTTTTAAGTAGTTATTCTAAAATTCTGAATTTTAAAGTTATTATTATGTCAGCAACTTTACCAGATTTAGAGGAGTTAACATTGACAAAGAGTAAGACAGTAAAACTAATAGATAATAGAAGAAAATACTATAATAATTCAATTTTTAAAGATAGAGTTAAGATAGATTATTCACTATTAGAAAAAACAAATGATTTTGAATTATATTTGCATGTTAAAAATTCAATTGGATTAAAGAAGAAAATATTAATTGAGTTTATTAAGAAAAAATCTGCATATGATTTTTATCATAAAGTAAAAAACGATGATGAAGTTAATGTTACTACAGAGCTTATGACAGGAGATGATAATATTGGTGAAAGAGATAGGATAATAAAAAGAGTAAATGAAAGCGGATCACTTTTATTAGTAGCTACACAAGTTGTTGAAGCTGGAGTAGATATAGATATGGACATTGGATATAAAAACATTTCTACGCTTGATAGTGAAGAACAATTTCTAGGAAGAATAAATAGGTCATGCAAAAAAGATAATTCAATAGTTTATTTCTTTAAAAGTGATGAGGCTAAAGAAATATATAAAGGAGATGTAAGAATAAATAAAGATGTTACTATTGAAAATAAAGAAATGAGAAAAATTTTAGTTGAAAAAAATTTTGATAAATATTATGGAATTATAATTGAAAGACTTAAATACATAACAAATCAAATTAATGAATTAAATATAGAAACATTTTTTTCTAATGAAGTAAGAAATTTAAAATTCGAGACGGTAGAAAAAAAGTTAGAATTAATAAATAAAAAAAATAACAAAATATCTATTTTCTTAAATGGAAAAACTAAAATCAAAGATGAGTTATTGAATGGATATGAATTATGGATGCAATACAAGAAATTATTAACTAACAAAAAAACAGATTATTCAAAAAAAAGGGTTCAATTATCAATAATAAAGTCTAAAATGAATAATTTCATATATGAGGTTAAATGGTCATATGACTTTCCATATAATGACAGATTGGGAGATTTATATTTCATCGAAGATGGCTATAAATACTTAAAAGAAGGTAAACTTGATAAAGAAAAATTTGAATCAGGAATAGGAGATTTTATATAATGAAAGTAAATGGAACATTAATAAACTATTTTTTCCATTGCAAAAGGCAGTGCTACCTACATGCTAATAGACTTAATTTAGAAGACAATAGTGAAAATGTAAAAATTGGTAAAGCCTTTCATGAAGAAAAGCATTCTAAAAGTAAGAATACAGAAATTTCCATCGATAATATAAGGATTGATAAATTAACGAATGAATATTTGACTGAAATTAAAAAATCTGATGCAGATATACAAGCTTGTAAATGGCAGTTGCTATTTTATTTAAAAATTCTTAGAGAAAAAGGAGTAAATAGGAAGGGGAGGTTAGTATTTATAGAAACCAAAAATAGAGATAAAAAGACTCATATATTAAAAATAGATAGTGTGATTTTAAAGGAGTTAGATCAAATAATAAAAGAAATAGAAGTACTAACAACACAAGATAAAATACCGAAAGTATTGAATAAAGTCAAATGTAAGAAGTGTGCTTATTATGAATATTGTTATATTTAATTTAAGGAGATGTTAAAATGGGTAGTACAAGATATATAACTTCTATGGGAGAATTGAGTAGAAAGGATAATTCGATTTGTTTTCGAAAAAATGGAAAAAACGTATATATTCCAATAGAAAACACAAAAGAGATATATTGTTTTAACGAAATTTCTGTAAATACAAAACTTCTAGATTTTTTATCAAGAAATAACGTTGTTTTTCATTTCTTTAACTATTATGGATATTATTGTGGAACTTTTTATCCGCCAAATAAGTATAATAGTGGTAAGTTATTAGTGAGACAAGTTGAAGCTTATAACAAAAATAGATTGATAATTGCTAAGTCGATAGTAAGAGGAATAGGAATTAATATAATTGAAATTTTGTACCATTACTATAAGCACGAAAAAAAAGAGGTTATAATTACAATCAAGTGGATACGAAAAGAATTCTTAGAGGCATTGATAAAAGCAGACAACATTAAAAAAGTGCTAGCAATAGAAGGTGAACTATGGTTTAGATTCTATAATGAATTTAAAATTATTTTACCTTCAGATTTTATTATGAATAAAAGAGTAAAAAGACCGCCTGATAACCCCATTAATGCTTTGATTTCTTTTGGTAATACATTAATGTATACAAAGACTATTTCCGCTATTTATAGAACTCATTTAGATCAAAGAATTAGCTTTTTACATGAGCCATCTGAATCAAGATTTTCTTTAAGCTTGGATATTTGTGAAGTCTTTAAACCGATAATTGTATTTAAAACAATATTTGAAGTAGTGAACAATAGAAAAATAAAGGTTGATAAACACTTTGATAAAAGAGTAAATTTTTGTATTTTAAATGAGGATGGCAAAAAAATTTTTATAGAGGCATTTGAAAAAAGGTTAGAATCAGTATTTAAACATAAGAAATTAAATAGGAAGGTGAGCTATAGAACAGCTATAAAGTTAGACTGTTACAAGTTAATTAAGTTCATACTAGAGGGGAAGGAATTTGTTCCATTTAGTTTAAAGGAGATGCAATGATGAGCAAAAAAATCAATTATAATTATGCCTTCGTTTTTTATGATGTTAATGAAAAAAGAGTAAATAAAGTATTTAAGATTTGCAAAAAATACTTATCTCACTTTCAAAAATCTGTTTTTAGAGGTGAAATTACACCATCAAAATTAATATTATTTAAAAATGAAATTAATAATTTAATCAATAAAAGTGAAGATACAATTTGTATAGTGAAATTAATGAATAAGAACGCATTCGATGAAGAAAATTTCGGAATAGATGGAAATAATACAGGGGAAGATTTAATAATATGATGTACCAGGCATATAATTTTGAAAAGAGATAATAATCACTGAAATCAATAATTACATAGGAATATTTAAAAAAATCTAAAATGAATAATTTAATGGTAAAATTTCGTAATATCATTGAAAATATAATAATAAAATGTATAATGATATTTAGAGAATGGCTAATTTACTAGTATTTAACCTCAACATAAGATGTATTTAAATTTAGGAAATAACGCATATGCAAGTTCTAACCAATATTTAACCTCAACATAAGATGTATTTAAATAATCCAAGCATTGACTTTATAATTCGTGTGAATGGATTTAACCTCAACATAAGATGTATTTAAATTTTCTTCCCTTGATTTAATTATATGTGATGTCAACATTTAACCTCAACATAAGATGTATTTAAATAGTTTTAGAGCTAATAAAACTATCAACTGCAAGTATATTTAACCTCAACATAAGATGTATTTAAATTCGTTATTAATTCCCCCTTTCTTCAAATTTCTTATAATTTAACCTCAACATAAGATGTATTTAAATAGTCTTAGAGCTAATAAAACTATCAACTGCAAGTATATTTAACCTCAACATAAGATGTATTTAAATTTTAAAGAAGCAACATATCCCAGGAGAGAGAACATAATTTAACCTCAACATAAGATGTATTTAAATTGTTGTATAGGTACAAATTTCCCTGCATACTTGAATTTAACCTCAACATAAGATGTATTTAAATATATTTGATTGTCAAGTTGCAATTTTCAAAACCTGCATTTAACCTCAACATAAGATGTATTTAAATCAAATCTGCTCCTTTGATTTTGTTAGTTAGTATTATATTTAACCTCAACATAAGATGTATTTAAATATAGAAACTAGTCAAATCATAAGTGGTGATATAGATTTAACCTCAACATAAGATGTATTTAAATTGTTAAGGTACTTCTTGTTTAGATCTCCTACTAACATTTAACCTCAACATAAGATGTATTTAAATGCAGTAGTGGCCGAAATATTATCCAATTTTTCTGCTATATTTAACCTCAACATAAGATGTATTTAAATTTTCTTCCCTTGATTTAATTATATGTGATGTTAACTATTTAACCTCAACATAAGATGTATTTAAATTGTTTCCACTACACTATCCCGCAATATTTTTTTGTATTTAACCTCAACATAAGATGTATTTAAATTCTTATAACACCTACAAATTTAGTTATTAAAAGCATATTTAACCTCAACATAAGATGTATTTAAATGAGATTGGATGCTTTACTTTTAAATCAGTATAATTATTTAACCTCAACATAAGATGTATTTAAATGAATATACCGGAAAAACTATTTATAAACAATTTAAATTTAACCTCAACATAAGATGTATTTAAATTTGTTTACACTCCTTTAAAATATTTTTTGTTTCAATTTAACCTCAACATAAGATGTATTTAAATACTCTTGAAAGCAAGAACACTTTGTCTGAAAATGTAATTTAACCTCAACATAAGATGTATTTAAATACCCATATATTTATATTAAATCTTTATATTTTTTATATTTAACCTCAACATAAGATGTATTTAAATATGTGTAGGAAATTAAAAACGAAGGGAGATATGTAAATTTAACCTCAACATAAGATGTATTTAAATATGTTTCCTAGTCCATAGACAGGAACATTCACCAAATTTAACCTCAACATAAGATGTATTTAAATGAAGTATATTTTATGCTTTGATCTTTTGGCTGTAACATTTAACCTCAACATAAGATGTATTTAAATGGAGATGGCTCTGACTTTTTAAGCTCTTCTTTTTCATTTAACCTCAACATAAGATGTATTTAAATATATAGGAGGTAAATATATGGATTGGGACAACATAAATTTAACCTCAACATAAGATGTATTTAAATGACTATAAAAGCACGTTAAAAGCCTATTTAAAAGATTTAACCTCAACATAAGATGTATTTAAATAAACTTAAGCCTATAGAAAACAGTGAATTTAAGGAAATTTAACCTCAACATAAGATGTATTTAAATAAACTTAATAGATTTTCTTTCTGAAAAATCTAACAGATTTAACCTCAACATAAGATGTATTTAAATAGTTGTGCAGCTATTATATTTCATATGCTTAGGGGGGATTTAACCTCAACATAAGATGTATTTAAATGTAACAACACCTGACACTAATACTGATTATACTATAAATTTAACCTCAACATAAGATGTATTTAAATGAAGAATATAAAAACCTGGAGTATCTTTCCAAAAAGATTTAACCTCAACATAAGATGTATTTAAATCTTGATATAGAGTGGATAGCAAGGTTTGTATTGCTTATTTAACCTCAACATAAGATGTATTTAAATGTAGTAGAGTTAAACAAAGTAACAGGCATGTAGTTTATTTAACCTCAACATAAGATGTATTTAAATATGAAGATTAACCCATGTTACAAGTGTGAGGATAGAATTTAACCTCAACATAAGATGTATTTAAATAGATACAGGAATATACTCAAAGATAGGTATGTTTGTATTTAACCTCAACATAAGATGTATTTAAATGTAATTTCTACACTCAAGTTATGCAGCTGTTATATATTTAACCTCAACATAAGATGTATTTAAATCTGTGTTTTAATACCTACAAAATATTTTTTTCTATATTTAACCTCAACATAAGATGTATTTAAATATATATCCTACTAAATAAAATAATAATTCAATTCTTATTTAACCTCAACATAAGATGTATTTAAATTCAGATAATTCACATGCTCTAGTGTACCAATGAGTATTTAACCTCAACATAAGATGTATTTAAATATATCTGGTGAAACTGGATTAGTAGCGATACAATTTATTTAACCTCAACATAAGATGTATTTAAATTGTATGCGACTCTTACAGAACTACAGTTGATTAATTTAACCTCAACATAAGATGTATTTAAATGTTATTTCAAAATCGCTTGTTTCATCTGGTTCGTATATATTTAACCTCAACATAAGATGTATTTAAATTAAGTTAAATAGTTGTCTATTAAATTTAAAATATCTAATTTAACCTCAACATAAGATGTATTTAAATGCTATTTATTAGAATGGCATGGCATAGTGCCGGAACAATTTAACCTCAACATAAGATGTATTTAAATGTCCATACAGGCAATCTTTTAATCTTGTAGATATAATTTAACCTCAACATAAGATGTATTTAAATTCAGATAATTCACATGCTCTAGTGTACCAATGAGTATTTAACCTCAACATAAGATGTATTTAAATATTACGATTACCCTTTTAGTTTGTAAAATTTTTAGTATTTAACCTCAACATAAGATGTATTTAAATGTTATTTCAAAATCGCTTGTTTCATCTGGTTCGTATATATTTAACCTCAACATAAGATGTATTTAAATTAAGTTAAATAGTTGTCTATTAAATTTAAAATATCTAATTTAACCTCAACATAAGATATATTTAAATTTGTCATAAACTAGCTTATGTATTACATCTCTCCAAATTTAACCTCAACATAAGATGTATTTAAATGTAAGAGATATATTAGCACAGATTGAAGAGAGAAAGATTTAACCTCAACATAAGATGTATTTAAATGTGAACCAGGACTTGGTGAAAAGAAAAAACACTATATTTAACCTCAACATAAGATGTATTTAAATGATTGTATAGTTGTTCTGTTATTGTGCCGAATACTATTTAACCTCAACATAAGATGTATTTAAATCCATACGGTGATGGATATGTTGATTTCTTAAATAATTTAACCTCAACATAAGATGTATTTAAATCATTAATAACGACCTTTAAAACCCTACCTACTATATATTTAACCTCAACATAAGATGTATTTAAATAAATAGTTATAATGG
>Ga0209942_1001472_pt1 | contig 12756 bp, 9 predicted proteins | sample SalPonR1_A_D2_MG_FD_185695 | JGI IMG/M metagenome (GOLD analysis project Ga0209942, IMG submission 185695) | Salt pond soil microbial communities from South San Francisco under conditions of wetland restoration - Salt Pond MetaG R1_A_D2_MG... ... | reverse complement strand
TTTTCCGTTTTCTCGCAAATCAAAATCGTTAAAAAAACCAGATGTTAAGCATTTTCGGATTTTAGTAGCAGAATTCAAAATACCATTTCCGGTAACCTGTCGCTTGACTTCCTTAATTTCTGTGCTAACAATCTTTAAATTATATTTTTCATATAGATATTTCTTGTCTAAAGCAGGTGAAAAGTTCATCCCAATTGGTGGTAATTGTGCAGGGTCTCCAATGAAAATTATTTTTGTTGTTGAATTTGTAGAACCAATGTGAGAGTATTCAATCAAATCTTTTAATAAATGTCCACTACCAAAACGAAAAAACTCACCCTGACTTTGGATATCAGAAACCATCGAAGCTTCATCAATAATTAGAATAGAATTATGAACATCGGGATTGTTGCGAATCTTGTAGTAATACATAAAACTCACATCGCTTTTATCTTGTTCCTTTATTTCAATTTCCTCTAGTTCTTCAAAACTATAGATCCCTTTATGGATGGTAGTGGCTTCAAATCCGGTTTTCTGATTAATCACTTTTGCAGCCCTTCCAGTAGGAGCCATCAACTGATATTTCCGCTCAATTACCTGTAAATAATCAACAAGACCTTTTAAAAGGGTAGTTTTTCCACTTCCGGCATATCCCTGAAGGATGAAAATATTTTCATCGCTGGTCAGGAAATCCTGAATCTTTTCCAACGCATTGTGTTGGTCATTGGTCAGATTGATATGTTGGAAATGGTTGAGTATGCTCATTATTCTTAATCAAAGGTGTTGTATTTAATGAAACTTTCAATTTCTTTAGCCACTGTAATAAAGTTATAGGCTATATTCATTGAGTTTTCAAACGCTGTTCTTTTACTGTCATTCCCAGACCTCTTATAGATTGAAATTTTATCTTCATATATATATGTTGCAGCATTTTCAAATTTTAATCTTACTTCAAAATATTTTTTAAAATAGTCAAAATCAATGTTAAATGGATTGAAGTATAAAACTTCAATATTGAATTTATTATCCATTGATATTTTTCCAAAAGGTTCAAGAGTTAAATATATAATAGTATCACTATTCGAATTATTATCAATTACGCTCTTTGGATAAGTTAATTTAATCTGTTCTCTAATTAATTGAAGGTTTTTCATAGTTTGATACAAATTTGGATGATATATGTGCAGTGGTTGTGCATAATTATTTATTGTCGTATCATTTTGATTATTTCGAGAACTATTTTAATATTCTCAGTGTTTACTTGGCCTTTAGATCCTTCATGTGCAATCTTGTGTCTTAAATCATTCAGACTCCCAAATTTTCTTAAAAAAGCATCATCTTTGTTATAGTTAAATTTCAAAATACATGAAGCTTTATACAAAGTATTTGCTCGCATTCTTTTACTTTTTTGTTCATTACCAGAAGAAAAATAATCTCCATTTCTGTTATCCCTGTTAAAAGAGAGTTTCCATATTTCATTATCTCCATTAGCTTCAATCATATAGCTTTTCATACCTTCCAATTCAATAGAATTATCCCGATAATCATATTTCTTGTTTACATAAGATTCGATTATTTGAAATAACGTAAGATAGGCAAAGTCAAGTTCTTCTTGATGTATTAAATTCCATGCAATATCTAGCATTGAATTTGATTCCTTAATAAAGTTCCTTTCTGGATTAGAAATCGTATCAACAGTGGATTGCCAAATTTTATAAATCTCTTTCAAATAGCTTCTTTGAAGGCATTTTTCAATATCTTCTTTCAATCCTTCGTAATTTTCTTTTGAAAATGAATCCGGAAAATCAAATTCAGGAGATTCTTTAATGTAATATCCATCAGCTCCTTCATCTAATAATCTTTTCATATTCCATGCTTTATTTGATGCTGTCAAAATAATTACCTGAATTCCCTGATTTATTGTTTTTATTTTCTTTAAAAGTTTGTAACCCGAAAATTCTTCAATAGGTAAAACAGAGTTCGGCTTGTCCTCTTCTGGCTTAAGTCGTAAATCCAGAAAAATAACATCGTATTTTTCGTAATCCGACTTATTATATGCTATCTCAAAGGATTGGATTGATTCAAAATTGCATTTCTTCCCAATAGATAATATCCGTTTCTGCATTATTTGTAGAAGCAGTTCAGACCAGCCTTTTTCTGCATTGTCATCAATTAACAAGCAGTTATTGTTTAAGTTGATTAAACCGATATTGGATTTGGGTTCAGGAATTATATTTGTTTCGTAATGAGCATATTTGTATTTAAAATACAAATCTCTTGGTAGATCAATATTCAATTGTATTCCTGCAAATTTAGCCAAACGGAACACGCCCCACTCATTTGCGAGCTGATGCCCCATATCTCTTTGATTCTCAATTATTAAATTTGGCAATACCGATTCTACCAAAATCTCAGGCGTAATAGTGAGTTTAAATTTTTCAAGTTTATATGTTAAATCAGAAATTGGTGTAAGATAAACTCCAGGCGTAAATAAAAGCATCCCTGAGCGTTCTTTATCTCCCTTTATTTGATTATTCAGAATTAGTTCTCTGTTTTCTTCAGCTACAAATATTAATGGAAGGAATCTTTTATCGCCTAATTCAACAGAGAGTCTGATGTGCAAACCAATACGAAGCCCTTTAAAATCAGCATCATCCAACCCAAGCCGAATGGGAAGTATTAGTTGTTCAACTTCATCTAATTCTAATATTTTTGGTACAAGCCAATCATGAATTAGATTATCATCGGTTTGATTGTTGTATTCTATACCAGTACATCCGATTATATCTGATAGTTTACTTATATTATCTTCAATAATAGCTATTTTCGTATCCATACTTTTCTAAAGTTTTAGTAACAAGTGATTTAATTATCTTTAATAGCGAAGGCGCATCAATGAATTCCAATTCCTCTTCAATTGAATCAAATTCTTTTTCAGGTAGAGCAAAATGATACAGCTCTTTTAAATCTTTCCATTCACTATTTTCACTCTCAATATTTCTATAATAATTAAAATTAGAATGATGCTTAAATATAAAGAATGATAACCTGTTGAGAATAATCAATGCCTTTTCTGCTTCGTAGTTCTTTCCCAAGGCTAAAAGTTTCAAATTTACCTCACCTTTTTTGATAAAATTTTCAACAAAATGGTTCAAATTGAAATACATCCTGTCTTTTTTAATCTGAGATATGTAGTTACTTTTTCCCGGTGCAAATATTGTTCCCGTATATTGATTGCTGAATACAACCAACGGTATATTGTATTCTTTACAAATCGCCTTGACTCTATCTGTTTCAATATCATTCGGAAACGAATGATGGATCAAAACACATTTGGCGTTATCTGTCAATTCTGATATTTTATAATCTGAATGTTGTGAAATATGTTTTATTACTGATTTATTTTTTTCAAAAAACTTAATATAATTGATACGGTAATTCACTGATAACTGTGCATGCTTATTATCATCAAAAATGTAAATCATTATCTATGAATAAAGGGTTAAAATATGAGTAAATCCTTCAATTGTTTCAGTCGTGTATTCTTTGGCATTTTTATTTTTAACGTCATATAATATATTAATCTGATTGATTTTATTGCTTGGATTCTCTGAAATAATAGTCCAATCACAAACATTATAAAAAAAACTCTTTACATCTGATAAGTCACCTTGCAGAATATCTGATTCTTCCTCTTCAAAAGATTTATTGCTTCTTGAACTAAGATGAATAATCTTGAGAAATCTATTTCTTCCTTTCCTCTCAAATTTGATTTTGATTTTTTTACTATTATTTTCTCGCTGTTTAACAGAATTAAGGATACCTGATATACCGCTTAAAAGACTGTCAACATCAGTTTTAAAATTAGCCTTGTCGCAATCAATAATCTCAATCTTAAAATTTCCGTATGACTCTCCTAAGGATTTAGTCAATCGTTCAATAATATAATCTTTCAATATTCCATTCTCAATTTTGTAACTTAATTGAAATGGTTTAATTAGTTGTTTTTCAAACTTTTCAATTGGGTGCATTCCCGGATTCTCAGACATCCATTTTACAACCTCTTGAGATTTCCAATTAATACTGTATTCTTTATTGTTGAAATACCACTTTCCTTTGTATTTACCCTCACCAAAGGCAAATGCTTTAAAATTATTATAGAAATTCCATGTTAGCTTATGTTCTTTAACAAAATCATCAAATTCTTTCTTAGCAATTTCTAATATTACATTGGCATTAAATTTCTGTCCTGGAATTTCAAATTTATGTGTTAAGTACTTAATACCTTTACTGTCTCTGAATTTATCGATGAAATCGACCATATTCATTGGTTGATGTTTCGTCAAATCAACCTCAAATTTTTGTTCTTTCTCTTTTTTATTTCTATGTACTACCTGTTTTAGCTTCTCTTCCACAATCCTTTCTACATCTTCCTTGGACAAACTAGAACTATCAACTTCTTTACTAATTAGGTTAAAAAGCCTTTCTCTTGTTTTATTATCAACTTTCTTTTTAACTGAATAATCTAATAATTTATTTATAAATAAGATTTTTTCATCAACATCTACATTCTTTTCTATTTGTTTTTCGTTATCTGACAATTTTCTGCTAGTAGAAAGCTTTAATCTTGATATATTCTTCTTTAGATTCTCCTTCTGCTTATCATTAAGTTTTAAATGTTTTCTTCCAACATCTAACTCAGAGATTTCTTTACTGCTTAATCCATTAATTTCAGAATCTTTTGCAACTTCTCCTTTGCCTTTTTCATCAGACTCATTAAGATTATCATCGCTATGTTTCTTTTGATCAGTCATTTATTTAAAGCTTTATATTATTTTCATGTACAAACTTCACAGCTTTATCTAAACCTTCATTTTCCCATATATTTAAGATATTATTAAAAGAATCATTAGATCCTTTAAGCTTGTCATATTTATCTCTAAGTCTTATATATGTAGAATTGTCATCACCCTTTACCATCTTTAGAAATTCTAACTTACCATCCACAACATTAGCAAAATTAGGTTTACCCTTTTTTACATGACCTTTATCTTTGATATAATCCTTAATAAATATCTGTTCAGCTTTAATATACCCATATTTTTCCCAGTAGTATAACCACATGCGGATTTGTTTTACATACCTTCTTCGTACATTTACCTTTTCATTCACAATTAAACCCGTTACTTCCTGCCTGAATGCGTTATATTGAAGCCTTGTTTTGGCGGGATTGATCTCCAGACCATATTCCTGAATGATACGTTCCAGCTCGGAAACAAAATCATCGTAGGATCCTTTTTCATTCAAAACCGGATTTTTTGCTTTTTTAAAAATATTCATTGCAGCAGAAAAGGTAATATCGTCGGCATACCGGCTATATCGGGCTCCAAATCGTTTAGCCAACCCGGTTAACCGCCGGTCTAATTTTACTGTCAAAATATTCGTTATCGTTGGTGATGTTGGACTACCCTGAGGTAAAACATTTTTTACTCCTCCATTTATTTTAAAAGGATGGGTACATAAACTGGCAAGTAAAAAAGCCAGATCTTCTCTTTCCTTACCCAAATTAAAAGGTTCAATCATAAAACCGTATTTTACCCATTTACGATCAAACGAATGAAAAAAATCTTTAAGGTCGGTATTAAAAACATAAGGATTTCCGGAATGAATCCTGGCATTATCCACAATCGATTTGTGGGCTACAAAACCTGTTGCTGCGGAATGTGGTTCATAAATGCATTGCAATATAAAATTAAGGGTACGTAAAATAGATTTTAAACCACTTACCGGAGCGTTTATGATCCTTTTACCGCCTGATTTTTTAGGGATGGAAAATTTTGTATACCGTCTTTTACACAAATCGGGATGGGAATAATAATTAAGTCCTTTTAACTGGAAAGGTTTACATTCCTCACCATACATTATATTCTTTGCCTCACTTAATAATGCAACCAAATCCTCTTTGGTCTGCATTTTACTAAATGAGCTTTTAATCTTATCAATATGTGATTGTTCAACCTTCATATGTGTAGTTTATTCTTTGCAAATACCTGCCTGATACTCTTTGCGCATGAAACTTATAGCCTTGTAATTAAGCTATAAATTAATACCTATTCATCACTAATAAATTCATCATAACAACTCTCTATATCATAACCATATAAAGCTTTGCCACGAATTCGTCAGTGACATTCATCCCGGCCAGAGACCGGGAAAACGTGCCGATCATTTCCCAACTTTTTGGGACAGCACGCACGAGTCAATATCTTGCAGCAGGTATTTCAAAGAACTGTTATAAATATGCAATTTTTTATGATAATATAAAAGTTTAAAATGGTAAATCGCCTTCCGGTGAATCATTAATAATTTGATTAGAACCTTCCGTCTTATTTTCTGAGATGTTTTCAAACTTTTTCTTATCTTCTGACTCTATTTTCCAGGCTTTCAGGTTGGTATACCACCGATCATTATATGTTCTGCTTTCAATTTGAATATAAACATCTATAATAGTACCCACTTCAACTTTCTCCAGATCAATCTTATCATTCCAGTTTGAGATACAGATCTTTTTTGGATATACATCTAATGTTTCAATAATAAAATCCTGTTTTTTCCAAATTCCGTTGGAACTTTTGCCTGATTGGCTTTCTAATATTTTTATGAGTTTCCCTGTTATATGCATAGCAAGTATTTTTTATACCTTACAAAGAAAAGCATTTACTATGCAGTCATCATGCACACATAAATTTATATAAAACACAATTCTTTATAATTGCAGAATGCACAAATCTTTTCATTGGTTGTTTTAGGAAAAAGGGATTTATCTTTTGGTATATTTTCACCAACATTTAAACAGTATTCATACATTTCGTGAGTTTCAGCTAACAATTTTGCAGAAAAGTTATTTGCATCTTCTTCTTCAAACTCTATTTGGTATTCATCATATTCAGGATATAAGTATGAGACGATAGAATTTATTTGTTTAAGATCTTTTCCGAGATGATAAGAAGCCCAGGCAGTATAACCTAATAGTTGATTCTTATGTTTTGCATTGTCTCGTTTCCCGGTTTTCCAGTCTATTATAAACAGTTCATCATCTAAAGGATATAAAAAATCAACTTTGCAGTAGGCTTTTAATTCATTAATCCTTGTTTCTCCATATCCTGGTGGTTCAATGATCCAATTATTTTTTGTTCGAATAGCTTTATTTTGAATCCATTTGTATCTATCACTTTCCAGGAAATTATTTAAACACAGCTTAACTTTATCATAAATTTCATTGGCGTTTATTATTTTTAATTCTTTGTAATAAACTTCCATAAAATTTTTCGAGACGCAATTCTTTTCGGTTAAATCTAATGCATATTTAAAAAATTTCTCTTGATCTATTTCTTCTTCAGACTTTTGTAAACGTTTAAAGAGCGTTTCAAGAACATCATGCACAATACTGCCTGTTTCTAATGCAACTGATGTAAGATTTTTTAAATATTTTATTTTTGTAAGAGGAAATTCCTTATCAAATTTTGCATAGTAATTATAATAATACTGCCTTTTACATAGCTTAAACATATCGTATCTGCTTGCAGACCAGCCTAATATTGGAGTATAATTAAATTTCTTCAAAATCAAACTTATTAAAATTAAATGATTCTATTTGTTCTTTAATTCTTTCTTGATTTAACGATAAGTCAAAAGATACAGCTTCCAAAACCAGATTTTTTTCTTCATAAATGAATGCATCTAAAGTCTCAAATTGTTCTGTCCTTGGATAGATTAAAAACAATGCCGGATTATTTTCATATTTCTTACCGTAGGCATATAATTGATACATATCCGATTGACTGATTAAATAATTTTTGTCTGGTTTATTCTGGTCAATCTGTTTCCACTTTGTATCCAAAATGGCTAAGGGTATTCCTTTATTTTCAATTACAATATCTGGTTTAAGTAGAAATTTCGGTTTATTAATATGTGACTCCACAAGATGATTTCTGCGATCTTGTTTTTTAATTTTATAATTATGTGGATTAAATTTTGCAAACATGGCCGCTACATAATCCTCGAAAATTCGTTCCATAGGGAATAAAATAGCAGTATTCAGGCTTTTCCCATTAAAATTTGTGAACGATTCGCCTTTTAAAAATACTTTTGCCCATTGGATAGATTTATCATAATGCTGGTATAAGCGATTGTGCCCGTTGATACAATTAAAGTCGCGTTCTAAATTGAGTGAAACCGGAATACTTTCCCACAATTGCAAATATTGGTTTAAGCGAATTCTGTTTTTGTACAGTGCCGATCTACCTAAAAGATATGCAACAGCAGATTTCAGAATCCTGTTTTGTGGAATATCTACACTAAACTCATCATACTTAACATACATGCGCTCTTTATGTATCAGGTTCTTTTGAATATGCTTAGAAAATATGATACGCCCTTTTAAGCAATTCAGGTTTTCTTCTTGTTCTGTATAAAATTTCTTTAACCCTTTTTTCATTAAGGCATCTAACTCATCCAAAAAAGCAGTAATAAAAATTTCAAAAACAGGGAACTTCTTTGTATTTAAATGAGCCGGATTAATTGATTTGAAAGGAGAATGCTTAAGATATCTAAGCATCTGGATAAAAATACGTCTAATATTTTCCGGATGATCTTCCTGGTATATCTTAGGCAATATTTCAATTACAAAACCGGCGTTTGTTTCAATTACGCCAACATAATTATTTACACGGATGGTTTCCTTGTGATTTTTAATAAAATAGGACAATGCAAAATCAGAAGAATCGGCATTATCAAAAATAAATTTTTTAAGTGCATTAAACTCCTTATCGGGAATTGAAATTAAATCTAAATCCTGATTTGAAACCTGTGATTCTTTATAAATTCGTCCAAATTCTCTAAGGGTTCTATGCTTACTTAATTTTGACACAATTATTCGTATATTTTGGTGAAATTTTCTTTGGTAAATGCTCCGCTAATTAATTTAGGATTGATTTCATAGGCAATTTTTTCTTCCAGTTCATCAACATTTTCTCCAAAAAGATTTTGATCGGTAAATTCCTTATTTTCTAAAATAAATGGATTTACTTGATCGCCGTTTTTAATTTTATTATCTCCAAGTACTAATCTTATTTTATGCCAGTCGTCATAGAAATATTCCTGTAGTAAAGGAATTATTTTATTGCAAAACACTTCACACAATTCATTCTTATTCTTAACATCCATGAAATAAGCATGTCCGATGGTATGATCACGATCTATCAAAAATTCAATGCGTTGATTCATTGATTTTAATAATTTTTGTAAGTCTATTCCATCTTCAGTCGTTTCTAGTATTTCTGGTAATGGCATCATCTCCTTAAACGAAAAACGCCTGCGCAAAGCAGTATCAATTAACGCGATACTTCTATCGGCAGTATTCATGGTTCCAATGATATACAAATTGGATGGAACACCGAATGTTTCTTTTGAATAAGGTAATATTGTTATTAATCGCTCAAAATTTCCAATCCGCTTATCCTTCTCAATTAAAGTAATTAACTCACCAAAAATATTTGCAATATTTCCTCTGTTTATTTCATCAATGATTAATACATATTTTTTAGCATTTAAATTTATTTTTGAAAAATCGCTTTCGGCTAAAAATTTATTCCAGGACTGACTTTTAACAGTTTCATTAATGATATAATCTGATTCTTTAACTTTTTTTGCATAAATATTTTGCTGATATTCTTTTAACTTTTTAAAAAGAGCTGCATACGATGATGTAAAATAAGGTATTCCTATTTCTTGTAAATTTTTTACCTTTTCAATTTCATTAACATCATCATAATGTTCAAACATCAATTGTAAAGGTTTTTTATGGCGTATAAATGCCCGCCAAGATCTGTTATCAGTAGATAATGCTTCTATATTAATTGAATTTTCATTAACACCCGTTATTTTCATAGGGTTTTTCTTCACTAGCGTTTCAAATTCAATAGCACCCTTTTCTTCTAATTCAGTTTCTAAATAATCAATGAAGCTCTTGTATAAATTTTCGAACTCAATTATTTTTCCTACACTTTTGTTATCATCATTGATCAGCTCGTAACCAGCCTTTAAACATATTCTTTTAAACACACCATCTTCAATATCATATTTCAAATACTGATCATCTTTATCAGGTTTTAATGGTTTAATCCCTTCAACAAAATCCTCATAACTAAAAGCTTGATGAAAAGTAATAAATTCCACTTGTCCTTCTTTAATCAATTCATCAAATCGGTTTTTTATTGCGCTACGATCTTCAAAATAATTTTCAATATTTTCAACAGGAATATCATCAATAATTGAAATAGCATGATTAATTGTATTAAAGGTTTTTCCGGTTCCGGGAGGGCCGTAAAGTATAGTATTTAATGGTAGCATATGATTGGGTTTATCAGTATTTATAGTATCTTCAGATATAAGGTCCGCGGCATCTTCATTTTCGTCATCGGATTTCAATTTTGTCATTTTTACCAGGGTTGTATACAAAATATCTTGTGCCAGTATTTTATTATTTGGATCGGAATAAGCATATTCTGTTAAATTTTGTTCTTTCAACTTCAACAATTCATTATGATGTATGATGTGATTATTAATAAAATCATCAATTAATTCATAATAATGATAAATCTTTTCCCCTGCTGGCTTATTTTTAATCCCTAAACCTTTACATAGCCTGGAATAAAAACTATCCATGTAAAAAGTGTACTTTTCGGGATACCTAAAAGTTAGTAAAGTGGCAACGGTTCGTTCATCATGAAAACAATTTTTTCCATGATCCGGCAAGCTAAAATAGATTTTTTCAAACTCTTTCTGATACCTGGGAATTCTATCTTCCAAAGGGATGGATTCATCATAAAGATATTGTAACAGCTTTTCATATCTATCTGGTGCATCGTTCAAAACATGCTTCAAAATATTTATGTTAATAGGATATATGAGTTGATGAAATTGTGAAATATCAAATAAATCAGGAATTCCAATTTCTCCCTGAACATATTTCTTCCAGTTTTTCTGAAATTGATTTATTCTTTTCCATTTGAATAACTCGTTGGAAGTTATATTTTTCTTATTTAAATCTAAATATATATTGATTAACACCTGATAGCTAAAAGGGAAATAGGTGACTGTAAGTGTTGAATTACTTTTGATTCTAAACTCAATATATCCGGGCAGCTTATTTTTTACAGACTTTTTTTCGGAAATCTTTTTCTTTAGGCTATTAAAAATAGCATTGTCCGTATAATTTACTACTTCTCCTGTCCATACTTTCAAATAACCATTATAATCCTGTCTTTCTCCAATATTTTTTATTTCTTCAACATTAAATTGTAATTTTTTTTCATTTTCAGGATCTAATTGAGCTAAAATTTCTTTTAATTGTTTATCCCAAAATTCATCATAAATACTCATAAAATATTTTTTTTAGCTTTTTTCAATTAAAAATATCAATCTTATAATTTTCTATTTTAGCAATACAAACTTACCCCACATCCGACTTCTGATCTCCAAATTGCTCTAATATCTTAAATATTTTATCTGCTTGCTCATCGTTAAACACCCCTGCAATTCCCATGCTGTGATGATTAATAAATGGTTTGTCAAACAGTTTGCTTGGATCTATTTTTCCTTGTTTGGTCAGGAACTGCTTGATCATATTTAAAAACTCTATTTGCTTCGAATTGAGTTGATAATCGTTTATGAATTTTGCAAAAGCCTGATTCACTTTTTCCTCACTTAATCCGGTTAAACCGATAATGAAATTTACTAAATCGAGTTTTCTACCCAATTCTTTTTCCAGGTCTTCTTTTTGAATTTTACCGTTTAAGAGAAATTTTTCCAGCGATCTTAATTCCTCCTCAGTAATTTGCTCACCATTGCGAATCCGGTTGATGGTAACATTTTGTTTGTTCTCATTAATGATTTCTTCTAAACGAAGTCTGTTTGTTTCGAAGGGTGACTGATATTCATCCTTTGGGGGATCTTCAACCATATCTTTATTAACCACTTTAGATTCATATAGTTCGTCTTCAAAATCGGTTGTTACATAGGTTTGATCTTCAGAATCTATGTATTTGATTAAATCTCGTAATCCGGCTCGTATTTTTTCCAGATGGGCAATGCCATCTACTTTCCAAAATTCTTCATGCAACGGTTCCTTAATAAGACTTTCACTAGCCTTAATTGCAGGAATTGATGTCTTCTGCAGTAACTTTTTAGATAGAAGATATACATTTCTTATGCCCGGAATAAACTTTTTGACAAAAATTTCAGCATCGGGAGTTTCTAAACGATTGATCATTAATGAATAAATCAATTTATCATAGAAGCGCGCCAGATCTGATTCTCCTTTTTGCGGTTTAATTAACGGAGCCAAATGCTCTTCGATTTCATGAATTTCACTTTCTGATAAGTGGTTCCATAATTCCCGGTTGTCATCGCCATACTTTAAAACTTTCTCTATTTTCATTCGCACATTAAAACGCTTTCGATCAAGATTGGCAATTTCGTTGTACAGATTATCGAGCAACTCTGTCCTAAAGGTTTGCAGTTCCTTTTTTTCTTTAAAAGCTGGTTGCTTAAGGTATTGGGCTAACTGTAACTTTAAACCAAAAACAATTTCGGAAAGACTTCTCTGTGTCGTATCCGACTCAGCACCTTCCGGATTTTCATCGAAGAATTCAAAGTTACCAAACAGGTCGAAAATATAGAACTTCTTTTTATGGTTTCCTTTACCAAAAAGATCGG
>Ga0209942_1001471_pt1 | contig 12763 bp, 11 predicted proteins | sample SalPonR1_A_D2_MG_FD_185695 | JGI IMG/M metagenome (GOLD analysis project Ga0209942, IMG submission 185695) | Salt pond soil microbial communities from South San Francisco under conditions of wetland restoration - Salt Pond MetaG R1_A_D2_MG... ... | reverse complement strand
TTTCAGCCCTCCGGGATGTAGATGAGGTTCCGGTACTCACTTAACCATAACAAACCACACAGGTGACACTCATGCCACAACACACGTTACGAACAAAGAGAATGGGGGGGACTCCTCCTGATAGCAGCCGCATTTATAGGATGCGAATCTACCGATTTTCAAATATCAAGATCCTGTACATTTGAAATCAAACTTGGGGAGTAGCACGATGAAAAACTTTATAGAATCTATCCTATTCATATCAGTTATTGCCCTTTCAAGCTGCTCGCTTGTTGGAAGCAACGGGGATTCTTCCGATTCTCTCGAGATGATTCAAACCGACCGAGACTTATATACAGCCGAACAACTGGAAACGCCTGTCAGCGGTCCCTTTCTGCGTCAATACGAATTTGAAATGATTGCAACTTTTGAAAATAAGTCAGATGACACAATTTATGTAAACAGTTGTTTTGGACATATTTATCTCCAAGCTGGCCCTGTTCTTGCCTCACCTCTTTCAGATGACGATGAAAGTTCATATTACATAAACTGCTCCTCTGCGGGTAGTCTAACGACAATTGCCCTAGAGCCAGGTGTTGTTCGCATCGATACTCTTCTCGTTCGCTCACCAATGGAGTGGGACAGATTTAACAAACCTCTTGGAGTGTCAGAAGGAACGTACCAATTGATTATGCATAGAACGGGAACCTGTCTTAACGAAGAAAATTCCATCGCTTCTGAATGCGAGTTTTCCCGTGATGAGATGCCCCGCTCCAACACGTTCGAAATCAAACTTGAGGAGGGTGCCATCCGATGAAAAAGGTGTTTATCATCATAGCGTTGTTTACAACAGTTATATTTATGGGTTGTTCGGTTAATTCAGATGCTAATGATGAGTTTGATGCAGATATCCATGTAGACCAAGACGTCTATCGTGCAGAACTCACCGCCATAAATCACAATTTCCGCCCGGTTTATGAGTTTGAAATTGTCGCCCGGTACCAAAATATCACAGATCAAACCCTCTACTTTGAATCCTGTTCAGAAAACTCCAACAGGCCGTTTGGCGGGTTAAAGCTCTTAACCCCGGGTGAAAAAACGCAATCTGCCTATAGCGGGGTCTGCGCCGGGTTTGGGTTTGTTAGTATGCAACCGGGCGAAACCCGAAGTGATACTATTCGCATAAGCGGCCCGTCAACGTGGAAGTTCGGCACTAATGAACCTTTGGGAGAAACAGAAGGAGTTTACCGGTTAGAATATCCGTTAGCCCACACATGCCTGAATGAGGAGGGCACATTTGTAGGAGATAATTGCCGGATGCAGGAATCTGACATTCCTGCATCGAACGAATTCGATGTTAAGCTGGCTGAACCGGAAACGCTGGAAACCGAAACTCTTATCCAAACCGATTCCGATTCTTATACGGCTATACCAATGGGAACCGACCGACAATCCAATCCCAAATATGGTTTTGAGCTTTCTGCACGAATCGTTAACGCAACGGATCAAACCATCTATTTGAGCCAGTGCGGTGACTTGCCTCCCCTGCACGGACTCAGTTTTACAGGCGAATCCGATTCAATTTATGAACAGTCGGCATACGGCATGGGGCCTTTACCCAAGGACAACTGTGAGTATGGAATTCTTTCACTTGAACCGGGTGAAGAGAGAGTGGATGAAATCGTTATTAGAGGCCCGCACGCCATACCACCGGGAAGCAATGAACATTTCGGTGAGCTCGAAGGGCCATTCCAGCTGAAATATGTAGCAGGCCTTTGCCTTGAAACCGATGAAAACGACAATCCCCAAGTTGGTTGTTTGCTTCCTGTTGAAAACCTTCCCCGTTCCAACACATTCGAAATAAAACTTGAGGAGGGATCTATCTGATGAAGAAGATATTCACCATCATAGCATTGATTGCAACAGCCGCCCTTCTTGCGGCTTGTAATCTGTTGGATTCAGATGATGAAGATGACCCGGTACAGGCCATGATTCAAACCGACCGGGATGTTTACGTCACTTCATTCAAACACGATGTTGTTTCTCCTCAAGAGGAGTTCAGGTTTGTGATCCGGTTTAATATCATTGCAGAATATCAAAACAATACCGGCCAGACGGTTTACCTTATTAACTGCATGAGGGGACAAATGCCGGGGTTTGATTTTTTAAGAAGTATGGCTATAGTCCACGCAGAAAATGGAACTGGCACTGAGACAGCAAATTTATTCCGCTTTTCGGGCGGTCCGCCGAGTACTTCCTGCCGGCCGGGTTCTGAACCCGTAAAAGTAGAGCCGGGAGAGGTTCGCACAGATACAATCCGCGTCACTTCGGACCGGTTTTCGTTAGAAGGGCAAACCTCTCGCGGTGAAACGTCCCTGGATCTCGAAGGAGAATACCAAATTGTGTACAGCGGCAGTTCCTGTATTAGGGAGGATTCGGTATTCAGAGTTCCGGAGGAGTGCATGTTTACCGACATATCGCAGATTCCCGTGTCGAATGTGTTTGAAGTGAGGGTTGAGTGATCGTGTGTAATTATTGGTGAGTAATCCGGGTTAGGCAAAGCCACTGAAGCACAGATTAAAACAGAAAATTCAGTGGATCTCAGTGTTTCTGTGGCAATAAAATTCGCTAAAAAACCTGACAGGTTTCAGGTGGATTATAAAAGTTAAGTACAGGATTTATTGAAAAATAGTTTTATTCCCATAAACCAAACTCTGTGAGGACATTACGGACTCTCTCAGGTTCTTTTTCGAGCTACATCTACTCAAACCGAATCACCAGCGGATAATTTTCGCTGCTGTCGGGTTTTTCCCTCAAAAAGTCCAGCTCGTACAGTTCTCCGGTTCGCCAGGTTTCTACAAATTCATCGTAGGTTTTGGAGCCGGGGTTACCGCTCTGTCCGCCGGGGTACACGCCGTAGCCGCGTACGCCGTTCGGGTCCAGCTCCACAATCATCCGCCACGATGGACCGTGGCTTCCTCGAATGGCGTTTAAAGATTCAGCTCCGCCACCGGTAAACACATCCATTACGCCCAGCCCCGGAATTTGCCCCAGATGGTTCAGGTCGGTATCGTTCACATATCCCCATTTCCAGTTTTCACCCGGCTCTCCATGTTCATCTCTCATTTTTTGAATCGCCCGGATATAAGATGCCGTCACCAGGTCTCCAAGATCTTCGGTTTTCTCCGTTTCAATATCATCAAGCAGAAAAGATTCCGGATTTTCCACAATCAAATCAACGGTTCTGTCCCGTCCCGGATATTCCATGGGATATTCACTGTTGTATTTATTCTCCCATATCGCGCGATAAAGCTGGTCCCACCAGGTTTTAAATACCGACGGCTGAATCAAGTCTCCGTCGTTTTGAAAATTCCAGGCTTCCAGATCACTGATCCAGCGTATTTGATCAGCATCTAAAATAGAGCGATCGAGTTCCTGCAGCATTACGGGAAGCGCCCGGAAGGCGTGGTAGCTGAAATTGTCCATCAGCATCTCCTCGTAATCCTCAACGGTAATGCTGTCCATGCGCCCCAGTAAATCGTTAATGCGCCTTCCGCGTTCAAACGGTGCAAACTGCTCACCCAGGTAATAGGGATAGCTCTCATCCACCGGAGCCTGGTTGGCAGCGCTGAGGTATCCCCTGTCGGGATTCAGTGAATAGGGGTTGTGATCATACGGCACAAATCCCTGCCAGTCGTGATTGGGGTTGCGCCCGTCGGAAACCGATCGTCCCTGAAAGCTCCATTTTAACGGGAACAGGCCACCGGTTTGAATGGCAATATTTCCTGTTGTATCGGCAAAATTCATATTTTGAGCCGGTGCTTTATAGGCTCTGAATGCTTCTTTAAAGTCTTCGTAGCCTTTTCCCCTGTTTAGTTTATAAAACGTCAGCAGTTCGTTTGACGGATCGTGAGCTATCCACCGGAGCGCATGATCTTTTTGAATAATCTCTGTTACAGGGATATCCTTAGTAGCTTCGTAGACCGGTCCATGGTGCGTGAATAGTAGCGTGTCAGATACTATTTCGCCACTCTTTGTGGTAATTTTCTCCACCCTGCGGGTTACCGGTTTCCACTCGCCATCGTGTAAATATTCCTGTTTGGATGCATCCCGAAACTCAATTTCGTACCAGTCCATCACGTCGGCGCCGGTGTTTGTGGAGCCCCAGGCCATACTTTCATTAAAACCGACGATTACGGTTGGCGTCCCTTGCAGGGCAACACCATACACGTTTACATCGGGCGTATGAAGCTGAATCTCGTACCAGATAGAGGGCATGCTCATATTCAGGTGCATATCGTTGGAAAGAAGCGGATATCCATAGGCAGATTTGGTGCTGTCGACCACCCAGTTGTTGCTGCCGTTTAGCGGATCGGGCTGCCAGGGTTCAATTTGATTAACATGACCTGGAGTAAAAGAGCTGTCGGGTGCCTCTGCATCCAGCGTTTCAAAATTCCACTCTTTTTCTGATGGTACAATCGGTTCAAAAAACGATGATTCACTGCTCAGATATTCATTCACAAATTCCACACCAAAGCGTGCTTTGGTGTTTGAGACCCGCACATCATTGGAACGGCCCGCCAGCATTTGGGTCATATATTTCAGAAGCAGCGCCGTGTGTAGCGGCTTCCACTGCTGAGGTTCTGCATTCAATACTTTATACTCGAGAGGATACGTTTCGTAACTCAGCGAATTGATGTAGGCGTTCACCCCGTCTGCATAGGCCTGAACCATCTGCCTGGATGTTTCATTTTGATTAAGGTACTCTACAGCTCTCTCCGCACCATAAACCATACCCAGTCTTCGCTGATTTTTATCGTACTCAATGAGTCCGTCACCCAGCCATTCCGAAAGATATCCACCCGCGGCCCGAATCTGCAGCTCCATTTGAAAAAGGCGATCGCGTGCAGTTACATACCCCTGCGCAAAATAGAGATCCCTGTCGTTCTGCGCGAAAATATGGGGTACTCCCCTCCCATCAAAAAAGACCTCAACCGGTTCAGATATGTCGTCGGTATTAATCTCCAGTTCAGCATTTAGGCCACTGATTTCGGCATTGGCCCAAAATCCTTTTGTGGGATGAAAAAAATCACCCGCGGGCGGCAGCGAGCCAACAGGAACGGAATAAAAATAGGCAACCGCCCCCATCAGGAGAACAGATAACAGCAGTAATACTTTACGGTTCATCGTGAAAAGTTAGATTAAGTGATGAAATATCATAGTAAAATTTTCACCATACAGAGACAACCCAAACCTGAAGAAGGCCCTAAAAGGAAAAAATAAGGCTGTTTTCCAGCTCGTAAGTAACTTTAGGGATGTCTATGATCGGGCTGGCATCATTCGTCATCACAAAACTGACGGCCAGGGTAATATGTTTGCTCAGTTTTACCCCCAGCTGACTTTCAAGAGTGGCCCGAGGTTCTAAAAATCTATCAGGGCGGGCCTGATAATAGCCGATGAGCAGAAGCGAAGCGTTCTCACTTACCGAGCCGCGCAGTGCCACGTTACTCGTTGACTTCAAAAATGTGTTCTCAATATTTTCGCCTTCTTCGGGATCCCACTCCTCATTTTCTGCCATTAACCCGGTTGAAAATGTTCCCGAAAGACGTTCCGTCGTTAAAAACCGATACCGAATGCCCACACCTGCAAGACGGCGGTTCGTTAGGCCGAGGTTATTATTATACTGATACTGCAAAAAAAGCTCTGGCGAGAATCGCTTTTTACTCCTAAATGTTGAACGGGCGTGAACATAGCCACTATTGATAATCGAAGAGCCGTCTACATCCACAAACTCAAGGCTGCTAAGGAGAATGTAGTTATGTTTTTTTGATGTATAGAAAATCGCAGATTCATTTTCAGCCGTTGTAACACGGTCGTTATACTTCTCAATGGTCAGGTCCAGTCCTATTTCGCCTCCCCACCCTGTGGAGTCTGCCCCGCTTCTTGCGCGTTCAACATTCAAAATTTGGGCTGAGGCATCGGCCACAAGCAAAGCAGACACAGCAACTACGACAGCTGTTATAGATTTAAAAAAACTCATTAATTGTTTGTGTAATTAAGCTTTTATCCTGTGAATTTACCAGTAGAGCAGTTTCATGCAAAATACGCTTCCGCCACTTTTGATAAATTCGTATGTACTATACTCGTGAACAGAAAAACCGGCATCGCGAAGTTTTTTGTTTACATCGGTGCATCCCTGTTGAATGAGTACATTCTTTCCATCGGGACAGGTTGCATTTGCTGCAAATAGCTTTTCAGCTTCATATTTTGAAGCTTTTATTACCGTATCAAACATCTTATGGATCATTTCAAGTCCGGTTTTGGTAAAGGCATCAGCATAAATCATTACCGCATGTTCGTTCAGCATACACATACAGGTGTCGAGGTGATAAAATTTTTCGTCGACCAGCTCCAGTGCAATAACGGGCGTTTCCACTTTTTCAGAGATCTCCTCGTAGGCTCCTGCAGTTGTGCGAAACCCATATCCGCCCCAAATCAGTCTCTTTCTGAAATGCCACAGTGCATCTCCCATCCCCTCAAAACTTTTATCCTGATCACCACTAAGCTGCTGAACTTCGTAATCCAGGTCCTCAAAGTATTTTTGAATGCGCTTTACCTCCGGTTTTCGGAAATCCGAGTTCATGATACTCATTAGTACACCTTTCCGGCCGTCTTTATCAACATACGGCAGGCTCTGATTAGCACAAAAAACCATATCGGGAAGGTCCATGAGGCCGTCAATCGCATTCACATTAAAGCTAAGTTCTGCGAATCCGTCGAAAAGATGCTTCCACTCGTTCAGTGCCTGCATTTTATCAACTGCTCCCACATTTTTACTCATGTGAGGATTAATCACATATTTTATGTCGTAGTGTGTGGGACGCACCATCAGCACATTCGAGGGTGCCGGCATCGCCGGTACTTCACTCAGTGAAAAGTCTATTTGATCTGCTTTTGTGTAAACATTCTTCATAAATCCTGCTTTCTAAATTGTTAACCGATAGATCATGGTTCCCATGTAGAGCCGCTCACTTTTCCTTTCAATCATCATCCCGGGTGGTTCATTCCCAAAGATTTTTTCTGATGTTGTCTGCATCGGACCGGACAATACTTTTGTTTAAAATAGCGATGTTCTTCTAAATATAAATATGCGTTTTTAGCTCTTTTGGTTAAAGGTTGAATCCCTTAGGTTTCATTATGATTTTAGATCCGAATCTCATCACACAGCTGGCCCCTCTCGATTTAAAAGCCCGCACCATCGTTGAAGGGTTTATATCGGGGCTTCACCGCAGCCCATACCATGGCTTTAGCGTGGAATTTGCCGAGCACCGCCCGTACAATCAGGGAGATGATTTTAAACATATCGACTGGAAAGTGTATGGTAAAACCGAACGATTTTATGTAAAGCGTTATGAGGCCGAAACCAATCTGCGCGCTCATGTGGTGCTGGACATCAGCTCGTCTATGAATTTTAAATATTTTGCCGAATGGAGCAAATTACGCTATTCCATACACTATGCGGCATCTCTAATCCATATGATGCACAAGCAGCGTGATGCCTGCGGGCTGGTTCTTTTTGATGATGAAATCCGTACAAATATACCCCCAAAATCATCATCCACTCATATACGCCATATTTTCGGCGAACTGGAGCGGCTTCTTGAATCAGAAAAAGTGAATAAACCTGAAAAAAGAAAATCTGCATCCGCAAAAGCCATTCACAAACTGGCCGAAAAGCTAAAACGGAGAAGCCTGGTTATCATCATTACAGACCTCTTCGAAAATGTACAGCATCATGAGGATCTCATCTCTTCCCTGCGCCACTTACGCCATCAGCAGCACGAAGTTCTTCTTTTTAATGTATTGGAGAATGAGAGTGAGCGCGAACTCAATTTTCCCGACGGGAAATTCCTTTTTGAAGATATGGAGACCGGTGCCGAGCTCGAAGTGATACCGGCTCAGATAAAAACAGATTATAAACAAAAAGTGCAGGAATATACACAGGCATTCCGCATTGCGTGCAGTGAAGCCGGTGTAGACTTCGAAGAGATCGACACCCAAAGCCCTTTTGAACTCGCTCTGCTCGCCTACCTGAATAAACGAAAAAGGTTGGGCTGATCCTCTACGTGACCTTGGTTCGCTGTAAAATTCTATTGAGCAGTGATGGCATCAGGCGCTTAATATAAATGGTAAGGATTTCTGTTCCCCCAATATAGATCTCATCTTTTCCACGCGCCAGTTTTGGAAACAGTTTCTCCGCAAACTCTTTAGGGTCCATCGCTTTCCTGTGAGCGTCACCCATTTCATTAAGCGGGGTTCCATCGGCCGTAAGAGCATTCTTTGACACATTGGTCTTCACAAAGCCCGGGCAAACCAGAGTAACTTCAATGTTATGCTCAAGAACCTCCTGCCGGAGGCAGTCGAACCAGCCGTGCAGTGCATGTTTCGATGCCGCGTATGACGATCTGTACTTTGTACCGATTTTTCCCATTACGCTCGAAATCACCACAATATGCCCAGCTTTTTGCTCTATCATACCCGGAAGCACCGCTTTCGTGAGGGCCACGGATCCAAAAAAGTTAACTTCCATCAGCTTTCGAATAGTTTCCATGGTCGAATCTACAGCGTAGGCACGCTGGCTGATTCCACCATTATTTATAAGCATATCTATGCTTCCAAACAGCGCACGGGCTTCTCCGGCTTTCTTATCGAATGAAGCAGAGTCCGTAAGATCGAGCGGTAAAATACGCACGTTCTCTTCGTGCCCGTGGCAGTTTTCCTTCACTCTCTGCAGCTCCTCACTTCTGCGTGCCGACAGAATTAAGCGGTTTCCTTTTTTGTTAAATTCATATGCCATGGCCTCCCCGAGGCCAGACGAAGCACCCGTAATCCACACTACTTTTTTTTCGAGATCCATTAGGTTATGCTGTTCATTATCAGGTTATAATCCACACTTTTTCTTGATTACTACAGATGGTAAAGAATCTTACCTACAAATCATTATTTTAAGACTAAAATTTTACAACAAACAACCACAGGTTGCCAAACAACATGATTCCAAAACATACTATTTTACTGGTTGAAGATGAAGTGGAACCGGCAGAGATGCTTGCCAACTTTCTGGAGATGGACGACTTTAAGGTGCTTCTTGCGCACGACGGCAAAAAGGCCGTGGAGCTTATCAATACCCGCGCAGGAGATATCCACCTCGCCATTCTGGATATAATGGTGCCCCATATTGACGGAAAAGAAATTTGCAGGATTATCAGGCAGCACCCTGTTTTAAAAAATATTCCCGTTATTTTCCTCACCGCAAGAGATGAAGAGAAAGATGAAATTGAAGGTCTTGAGCTCGGCGCCGACGACTACATACCCAAACCAGCCAGCCTCAAGCTTGTAAAAGCCCACGTAGAATCCCTTCTAAGAAGACAGCAGCCTCAAAACAGCAAATGGATTCAGTATGGTGATCTCCTGCTCGATATAAACGGCAAAGACCTCTATCAAAACAAACAGCGGATTGAGCTCACATCAACCGAATACTCCCTGATTGAACTTTTTTTCCAGAATCCTAAACGCGTATACAGCCGCCAGGAGATTCTCGAACATATCGGGGGTGACGACAAATTTGTGTTTGATCGTACGGTTGACGTTCACATTAAAAATCTCAGGCTAAAGCTTGGCGACTCTTCCGACCTGATTAAAACGTACCGGGGTATTGGCTATGGAATGAACCGGGACATCATTCCTGTATGAGCATTCGCACCAAAATAGCCTGTACGTTCATTTTGCTGCTGATTTTTGGCATAACGGCCATCAGTAGCTACTCCATTCTCTTTATACGTAACTACCTTCTTGATGAAGGCGAAAACCAGATCATCAACGATACGGAGTGGCTCGCCATCACCATCGAAAATATGCAGGTGAACGCAGAATTTGAGACGAATCTAAATGAGGCTGCCCGAACATCGGGATACAGGGTTGCGGTTTATGATGAGGATGGGAACCTTTTTGCCGATGTACCTTACAGTGAAGAACTTCAGGCGGAAGAGAAAATCTCCTCGGACATTGAATCCCTGATCTCTGACCAAAATGCGCCCCACCTCATCAGTGATGACGAAAATGAACAGCTGATTGCCTATACAGGTGTATCTGCGAGGAATAATCCTTCTCGCTATCTGCGAGTAAGCATTTTTATGGATCAAATTTATGAGCCCATCAAAACCATTCGATGGATTATCTACACAGGGATGTTTATTTCGATTGGCCTCGTTCTGCTGGTAAGCATATGGTTTTCCCGATATCTGTCGAAACCCATTTCCCAGCTCGAATCGGCAGCGCGAGAAATTGCCGGAGGAAATACCGACCAGACGCTGAATCTAGACCGGAACGATGAGTTTGGCAAACTTGCACACTCCCTGAACCAGATGGCAGAACGCCTTCGTGCAGACAACGCAGAGATGAAGCGCCTCTATGAGCGTCAAAATCAATTTTTTGCAGACATTACTCATGAAATTCGAAACCCGCTGCATACTGTTGCCGGCTCAATTGAAATGCTTCAGATGGATCAGCTGAGTGAAGAGCAGAGGCAAAAATATCTGCTCACCGCTGAGCGGCAGACACAGCGAATAAGCCGTCTCTTTCAGGACCTGGTCACCCTTCAAAAATACGATTCTGACAATAAATTTATCCAGCAAAAGACGTTCAATATCCAGTCGGTGATTCAGTTAATTGCCGAACTTCATGAGTCGAAGGCTCAGGAAAAAGGAATTGAGCTCAATTACAAAAACACACCGGTAAAGGTAAAAGGTGATCCCGATAAAATTGAGCAGGTGCTCGAAAATCTGCTTACAAATGCTATCAAGTTTACCAATGAGGGTGAAATTAACATGTCGGTACGCAGTGATGATAACGATGTGATCGTTGAAGTATCCGATACCGGAATCGGCATCACAAACGACCATTTAGATCGCCTTTTCGATCGCTTCTACCGAACCGATAAAGCGCGTTCGCGCGATAAGGGAGGCACAGGATTGGGACTGGCCGTAGTAAAAAGTATCCTCAGTGCACATCAGTCCGAAATTCGTGTTGAAAGTGAACCCGGAAAAGGATCTCGCTTCTGGTTTCGGCTCAAAAAAGCCTGAATAAACGGATAATCACTATTTTAGACCGAATCTAAGTTACTGCTCTTCACTATTGCTTCATAAAAAAACAGTTGTTTAAGTTGATATAAAAAGACCTATCAACCCGATTTCCGATTTTATTTATGCGCATAGGAATTGTTTTAATGAATCTTGGTGGCCCTACCCATGAAGATAATGTACGCCTGTTCTTAAAAAACCTATTCAAAGACGAAGATATTATTAAGCTTGGCGGAGGTAAATTTCAAGAAGCCTTTGCCTCCATTATCTCCAAGTTCAGGGCTCCCAGCGTTGCTGAAGATTACAAAGAAATTAATGGTTGCCCCAAAGGCTGTACGGGAAATAAGCACTGCTTTAACAGGAAAAATAAAGTGGTTTCCGACTGCTGTTCACCTATTAACGGACTGACAGAAGCTCAGCGCCGTGCGCTCGAGAAACAGTTCAAGACAGTTTTACCGGAACATGACGTAAAAGTGTACACCTGCATGCGTTACTGGCTTCCTTTTGCCGATACCGTGATGGATGATATGGTCGAGGATGGTATTACTCACACCGTTTTGATGCCGCTCTACCCACAGTTTTCGTGGACAACCACCGGCAGCAGCTTTCGCGACTGGGAGAATGTTGTTCAGGAAAAATTTCCTGATGGCGAAAAGCCATGGAAAGAGTTTCACGTAAAGAATTATTATCTTAATGAGAGTTACCTCAGCGCCATAAACGACCGGATTGATGAGGCTCTCGATAGAATGGATGAAGAGACGAGAAACAAAACGCATTTTATTTTCAGCGCACACGGCACCCCGCTCCTCGAGGTTCGAAGCGGTGACCCCTATACGGTTGAAATCAAAGAGACGATGGAAGCCGTGATGGCACTCAGAGAGGAGAAAAACTCATACTGGCTTGGTTTCCAGTCGAAAGTAGGCCCACAAAAATGGACTCAGCCCAACACCGAAGACCTGGTCAGGCGTCATCTTGAATATGGAATTAAGAACTTCCTGATGATTCCTATTGCCTTTGTAACCGACCATATTGAAACGCTTTATGAACTTGGAGTGGAACTTGTTGAAGATCTGGAAGAAGAAGGTTTTGAGTTTGAAAATATGGAAGTGATGAAAGGGATAAACGATCATCCCCACTATATCAAAGCTCTTGCTGAGGAAGCACTCAATTGTCTGAAACACGAAATTCCGGCAGGCCAGATATCCTGGGAAACAGAAAATAACAGAAAAGCAGTTACGGCATAAAGGATGGTTCATCCAACAATTAAAGATTTCACAATCATTGGAATTAACCACTGGGACGCCCCTGTGGAAGTACGGGAGAAGTTTAGCCTTAGCCGTGCCAAACAGGAACGCATGCTCGAGGGAGCCCGCAGAGAGGGGATTAAAAGCCTTTTTGTAATCTCCACATGCAACCGCACCGAAGTATTTGCCCAGGGGGCCACTGCAAACGAACTGATTCGCCTCCTTACCTGCTACAGCGAGGGCACACTTGATGAATTTCATGATCATGGATTCGAATGCACAGGCGAGCGCGCCATCAATCACCTCTTTAAGGTAGCCACCGGGCTCGACTCACAGATTTTAGGTGACCTTCAGATCGTAAAACAGGTAAAAGAGGGATACGAGCTTGCATCCGCCAATAAG
>Ga0209942_1001464_pt1 | contig 12792 bp, 8 predicted proteins | sample SalPonR1_A_D2_MG_FD_185695 | JGI IMG/M metagenome (GOLD analysis project Ga0209942, IMG submission 185695) | Salt pond soil microbial communities from South San Francisco under conditions of wetland restoration - Salt Pond MetaG R1_A_D2_MG... ... | reverse complement strand
AGCCGACTTAAACCGGTTAAACCGAAATAGCTGTGGGGGAGCACTGGTTTCTTTAAGTGTTACCAGGTTATCCATCTGTATAAGTCTGTTGTCGGAGCTTCTGACATAGATCGATTTCAGATCAACAGGTTCATTTCTATACTGGCGCTCCATCTGGCCAATAACTTCGTACTGTTTTCCATCGATTATAAAAAAGGCGAATCTGTTACCGGATAGCGAGAGCTGAAGAGTGGTGGCAATATCCCTGACAGAAATTCCCAGTGTACGAGCGCGGTCTCTGTCGATCTCCACCTGTATTTCAGGCTGATTAAACTTGAGATCAACCTCAGCAAAGTTGAAAGCTTCGTGATTATTTGCTTCCCGAATAAACTCCGGAATCACCTCTTCGAGCTGAGACAGGTTTTGTGCCTGCAACACAAACTGTACCGGCAAGCCACCGCGGCGGTTACCGATAGACTGTGGCTGAGACACAAACGTCTGGGCGCCGGAAAGGTCACGCATTAACCCGGAAATTTGATTTGCAATTTCCTGCTGCGACCGTTCTCTTTCTGTCCGGTCTTTAAGAGCAATAAAACTGAAAGCAGAATTTACAGAGCTGGAAGCTCCAAACCCCGGTGAGGTTACCGTATTCATGGCCTCGAGTTCGGGTACATTTTCCTGAACAACATCAATCATCTTGTCTACATAGTTGTCCATATATTCAAACGAGGCACCCTCGGGAGCCGTGGCAAAAATACGCAGCTGGCCGCGATCTTCCATCGGGGCAAGTTCTTTCGGTATGTTTATGTACAGTAACGCAATGAGCCCGAAAGCACCCGCAAGTATAACAAACGCCATCCACCGAACTTTCATAAAAGATTCAAGTGAGCTTTTATAAAGATTGTTCAGCCAAATGAAGAAAGGTTCAGTTGCTTTATAGAACCGGTTTTTTTCAGCTCCTTTCGATAAAATCTTCGTGGAAAGCATTGGGGTAAGCGTTAAAGCCACGAATGATGAGATGATAACCGCTCCGGCAATCACTACCCCAAACTCCCGGAATAATCTACCTGTTTGCCCCCCTAAAAACAGAATAGGCATAAAAACGGATACCAGGGCAAGCGAGGTCGCTACAACTGCAAAGAAAATCTCTTTTGAACCTAAAATTCCGGCCTCAATCACAGACATTCCCTGCTCCATTTTCGCATAAATATTTTCCAGAACAACAATCGCATCATCCACTACAAGACCGATTGCCAGAACCACGGCAAGCATTGTGAGTACATTAATGGAGAAACCTGCAACATACATCACAAAGAGTGAGCCAATAAGGGCAATGGGAATTACGATAATGGGGATAAGTGTTGTTCTCCAATCTCTTAAGAACAGAAAAATGATCAAAATAACAAGGCCAAGAGCCAGGAAGATTGTCTGCTGAACCTCATTAATGGATTCCTGAATATATTCCGTTGTGTCGAACCCAACAGCGATGCTTACATCCTCTGGCAGATCCTGTTCAATACGCTCTACACGATTAAAAAACTCTTCAGCAATCTCAAGCTGATTTGAACCCGGCTGAGGAATAGCCACGACACCCACCATCGGAATACCATTCCTCTTTAAAACAGTACGCTCGTTTTGAGCGCCAAGTTCGGCATAACCGATATCACCGAACCTGATTTTTCTGCCTTCGTCTTCACGAATTATCAAATTATTAAACTCTTCGGCTGTTGTAAGCCGCCCCATGGTTCTCACTGAAAGCTCTGTGCTCATACCTTCTATACGCCCGGATGGAAGCTCAACGTTTTCGCGGGTAAGCGCCTGCTGAACATCAAGCGGGGTAACGCCATAAGCGGCCAGCTTTATTGGATCCATCCACATTCGCATGGCATACTCCTTAGAGCCCCATATCTGAATGGTACTCACTCCGGAAATAGTCTGCAGCTGCTCTTTGAATACATTATCGGCGATGGATGTCAGGTCGAGCAGGTTGCGGCTGTCGCTGCGAATATTCAAAAAAACAATGGGGGATGCATCTGCATCGGCTTTTGTAACCGTTGGCGGATCGGCATCAGCCGGCAACGACCGCTGCGCACGTGATACACGGTCGCGCACATCGTTGGCTGCGGTTTCCAGATCGAGATCGAGGTCAAACTCAACCGTAATAGTACTTCGTCCTTCGCGGCTTACGGATGTGAGCGTTCGAATACCTGCAACACCGTTAATAGATTCTTCTAGCGGTTCCGTAATCTGCGACTCAATCACCTCTGCATTTGCCCCTACATACGATGTACTCACCGTAACAATTGGCGGATCAACAGACGGGTATTCCCGCACTCCGAGATAGAAAAAGGATATGATCCCAAAAAGCACGATAACGATCGACATTACTGAGGCTAAGACCGGCCTGCGGATACTGAGGGAGGATAAACTCATAGTTCAGAACTTTTCGTGGTTTCTGTTACGTTCACTTCCATTCCCGGTCTTACCTGCAGAAGTCCCGTTGTTAACACAACATCCCCTCGTTCCAGTCCGTCAACAATCTGAACTTTCTCGCTGGTTCTGATTCCGGTGCTCACCATTCGCTGCTCCACCACACCATTATTCGATACATACACTTTTTGAGCATTCAACTCCGGTATAATGGCTATGGTTGGAACCATCAGAGCATCATTAATCTGATCCAGAATTAATTCAATGTTTGCAAATGCACCAGGATATAGCAGATTCTCATCATTCTCGCTGAGTGCCCGTATCTGCAGCGTCCGTGTTTCGGTATCCACCCTGGGTTCCACTGCATACACTTCACCAATAAATGTTGAATCTACACCCTGTACCGTAAAATTAATACTTATCCCCTCCCGTATTTTTGAGATATATCGTTCAGGAACAGAAAAATCGATTTTAACTGGATTTACCTCCTGAAGAGATGCAATTCTGGAGCTGGGAGTAATGTACGCTCCGGGGCTTGCATATTTAAGCCCCAAAATCCCTGTAAAAGGTGCTTTTACTTCTGTTTTCTCAATTTGAGCATCTATCAGCCTTAATTCAGATCTCAAAACATTCACTTCGTTGAGTGTTGCATCATAATCATCCTGGCTAATCCCCCCTCTTTCAAGTAGCCGGGCCTGGCGTTCTTCGCGTTGCTCCGCAAGGTTCAACCGAAACTGTGCACGTTCTCTTTGTGCCTGAAGCTCACTGTCATTAATTTTTAATAGCAAGTCACCTTTTCGAACCTGGGAACCCTCTTCAAAGTATATATCCGTGATAATACCGGATGCTTCCGTTGCCAGTTCGACTACTTCGTTTGCCTGGATGGTACCGGTAGAAAAGATTCGGTCTTCTACAGTTTCAAAATCAAGTTCCACGGCTTCCACCTCTAGCAAACCCGAACCTGCGTTACTGCTGTTCTGCAGCTCACTATCGGTATCTGATTCAAAAAAAGGCTTCACTTTGGGATAAGCCAAACCGGCTATTACCAAGACTACAATTGTTATAGATAATATTTTCTTCAATGTGTATAAATCTTTATAGGAGAGTTCATAATATGCTTTTTAGAACGGCAAAAATAAGCATATAGTTTTCTCTTACGTACCTGATCAATGTAAAATAATGTACCGGCAGACCGTGAACCAATAAAAAAGACGATTGGGAAATCGCCTTCTTTAGTAGTAAATAAGTTGGAGAATTTACTTATGCAATCTGTGCGTCGAGCTGCTTTTTGATGTGCGTTTTGGGTACCGCACCAATAATCTGATCAACCACTTCACCATTTTTGAAGATAAGCAGTGCAGGAATACTGCGAATTCCATACTTCACAGATACCTGGGGATTATGATCTACATTTACTTTTCCGATCTTTGCCTTGCCTTCATATTCACCGGCAAGCTCTTCTACTACCGGACCAACCATTCGGCACGGGCCACACCACTCTGCCCAAAAATCAACCAAAACCGGCTGGTCTGATGATTCAACTTCATCGGAAAAATTATTGTCGTTTAACTCTATTGGTTTACTCATTGCGTTCTGTTTATTTATTGTTGATCAAAATATGATAAAACATATCCTAATAGTCACATATCTATTCGTTATTAAAGCTATCACATTTTCTTATCGGCGTCCATTATTTTTTAATCACACGTTTATAACGAAGCACCGCTATTTTTTGCCAGTTTTACCGCATTGTTGCCTATAACCCCTTTTAATCCCGAAAGGAGAATATTATTGGGTTCAACAACAAATTTCCGAACGCTCATACGAATCGGGCTTTGTGCGTGGACGGACTCTACAACCAGCTTAACCGGGGTTTCACCTTTATGTTCCGAGAGAAGGTCGGCCACCTGCTTCAGGTCATCTCCATTCAGCTTGCCGGTTTGTAAAAGCAGCGTAAGCTGCAGCTTGGCCTGGTGTTTTTCACGCAGGTTTTCCACGCGATCCATACTGTTTGCAATAATACTTAGTTCACCCTTTCTGTTCGATACTTTTCCTTCGAGCAGCACTACCGTATCGGGGGCAATCATGCCCTGATGGCGATCGTATACTTCACTAAAGATCAAAATCTCCGTACTGCCGTTCAGGTCCTCAATTTGGGCAAACGCCATCGGCCTGCCCTTTCGGTCGGTTACCCTGTTTACATTTGTAAAAATGCCAATCACTTTTATCGTCTCCTGCCCCTGTAAATGATTGAGTTCGTCTTCTGCAAGAGTGTGTGTGGCAAAAATCCGGGCGTCCTCTTTATGCTTGTCCAGAGGGTGGCCGCTCAGGTAAAACCCGATCAGTTCCCTCTCTTTATTCAGCCGTTCTATATTTGTCCATGGCGGGCACTCACGCAATTTGGGCTCACTTAGCAAACCTCCCTCACCCGAGGAACCGCCGCCAAACAAACTGGCTTGATTCAGCCTCTCTTCTTCCTGTTTTCTTGATGCGTAACTCAGCACATCCTCAATACTCGCCAAAAGCTGCGCACGATTTTCGTGAAGTGTATCAAATGCGCCGGCCTGGGCAAGGCTTTCAATCGTTTTTTTGTTGCAGACACGTGTGTCAATTCGTGAAGAAAAATCAAAAATGCTTCTGAACTCCCCTTTATCATTCCGCTCAATTACAATCTGCTCAATCGCGGCCGAACCTACCCCTTTAATGGCCGACATCCCGTACTGAACCCGTCCGTCACGTGCAACAAACTTACCTTCTGCCGTATTGATATTGGGTTGGTCAACAGGTATTCCTATACGCTGACACTCCTCAATAAAAAAGCTCACTTTTTTGATGTCGCCCATGTTATGGCTCAATACAGCGGCCATGTACTCTGCCGTATAGTTGGCTTTAAAAAACATGGTTTGATACGCCACTACCGAATAGGCTGCCGAGTGCGACTTGTTAAACCCATATCCGGCAAACATGGCCATCTTGTCGAACACCTCTTTTGCCGTTTTCTTATCGTACCCTTTCTCAACAGCCTGTTCGATGAATTTCTTCTCCTGGGGCGGCAGAAGCTCAGGCTTTTTCTTACCCATAATTCGCCGCAACACGTCCGCTTCTCCAAGAGTGTAGCCGCCCATTCGCTGGGCAACCATCATGATCTGCTCCTGGTAAATCATAATGCCGTAGGTGGGCTCAAGAATATCGCGCAGATCTTCATGATCGTACACAACCTCCTCCTCTCCGTGCTTCCGCCTGATGTAATCGGGGATAAACTGCATCGGACCCGGCCGGTACAAGGCGTTCATGGCAATCAAATCGTTGATGCCTGTGGGTTTCAGATTCTTCAGGTGTTTCCGCATCCCGTCCGATTCAAACTGAAAAATACCTACCGTAGCCCCCTGCTGAAACATCTCATACGCCTTTTCATCATCCAGCGGAATATCATCCAGGTTATACTCCTCACCATGGTTTTCCTTTACGTACTGAATAGCCGTTTTCAGGATCGACAGGGTTTTGAGCCCAAGAAAGTCCATCTTCAGCATTCCTGCATCCTCAATCACCTTGCCGTCGAACTGCGTAACATAAAGGTCAGCATCTTTTGCAGTTCCCACAGGTATATAATTTGTCAGCTTGTCGGGGGCAATAATCACCCCTGCAGCATGAATACCGGTATTCCTTACAGATCCTTCCAGCGTTTCTGCCATCTGCAGGGTGCGTCCCTCCAGTGAGTCCGACTCTTTGAGCTGCCTCAGCTCTTTCACCTCACCAAAAGCATCTTCCAGAGAGATGCCGATTGTTTCCGGCACCAGCTTTGCAATTCGGTCTGCCTCAGACAGCGGCAGGTCCAGCACCCTGGCCACATCCCGTACCGAGGAGCGGGCAGCCATCGTTCCAAAGGTGATAATATGAGCAACCTGATCTTTACCATATTTCTCTACCACATAATCAATGACCCTCTGGCGCCCGTCATCATCAAAATCGATATCGATATCGGGCATACTTACGCGTTCCGGGTTCAGAAAACGCTCAAAAAGCAGGTCATATGTAAGTGGATCGATGTTCGTAATACCCGTGCAATAAGCCACAACCGACCCTGCGGCAGATCCCCTGCCGGGTCCCACATACACTCCCATCTCACGGGCAGCCGCAATAAAGTCCTGCACAATCAAAAAGTATCCCGCAAAACCCATCTCCTTGATGATCCCAAGCTCATGATCAATACGTTCCAGAATCTCACCTTCTACCTCGCTGTATCTCTTTTTCGCGCCCTCAATCGTCAGGTAACGCAGGTAGTCATCCTCTGTTTCAAATCCTTCGGGCATATCGTAATGAGGAAGGTGAATATCCTTGCTCTCCAGATCGATATACTCAATTTGTTCGGCAAGCTTCTGAGTATTGGTAATGGCTTCGGGAACGTCTGCAAAGAGCGCCTTCATCTCCTGCTGTGTTTTAAAGTAGAACTCATCATTCGGAAACCCGAAACGCTTCTCCCTGCCGCGGCCAATGGGTGTTGAGATCGACTCATTATTATCAATGCATAGAAGAGCGTCGTGCGCCTTGGCGTCTTCCTTCTCCAGGTAAAACGTATTGTTCGTGGCAATCACATTGATCCCGTATTTCTTGGCAAACTTCATAAGAACAGAATTTACCCTCTCCTCCTCTTCAAGTCCGTGGCGCATCAACTCTATATAGAGATCATCACCAAACAGATCGTGCCACCACTTGAGAGCCTCCTCTGCAACTTGCTCACCTCGGTTCAGTATCAGATCGGGAACTTCACCGGAGAGTCCTCCCGTTGTGGCGATGACTCCCTCCCGGTATTTTTTTACAAGCTCGCGGTCAATGCGCGGAAATTTGTAGTAATAGCCTTCAATAAATCCAAGAGAACACATCTCTGCCAGATTTTTATACCCCTGCCTGTTCTTAGCCAGGAATACCTGCTGGTATCGCTTGTCTTTATGATCCCGGGTAAATTTTTTCTGGTGCCGGTCGTCAACAAAGTAGGCTTCAAGACCAATTATAGGTTTTATACCAGCCTCTTTTGCGGCTTTTACAAAGTGAAAAACCCCATACATATTTCCCAGGTCGGTAATAGCTACCGCCTCCATTCCGTCATCTTTCGCTTTTTGCGCAATATCTTTTACGCCCGATGCGGCCTGGAGAACAGAAAATTTTGTATGATTATGAAGGTGTACAAACGGTGATTTGATCTCCTCACCCCCTGTATTTCCAACGAGGTCAAGCGTTTTATCAGCCTCGTTCTGCCCCCCCGTAACACCACGGCTTCGCAGATCTTCCACTTTGGGCATGTAGTGTGCCACATCAATTTTTTCTGATGGGTTAACGACCGACAGCGCGTGCTCTGAAGGAAAATTCGGCTTAATGACCCCAATACGCACCAGTTCGAGAAATGCCCGTGCGGTTGCATCCACATCGGCCGCGGCATTATGGGCCTCTTCAAAACCCACGTTAAACAGCTTATCGTGGAGTTCTGCAAGAGTCGGCCATTTATAGCGCCCCCTGCCTCCCGGGATTGCACAAAACTCTGTAGACTCATCCTTGGTATCAATAGCAATTTTGTCGCTGAGCGGGTTTCTCCGATTCATTCGAAGATACTCCGATCCCATGATGTTGAGATCGAATTCAAGATTGTGCCCAACCACAAATACCGTTTTTTGTACATCCCGGTTGAAGTGATCCATCACTTCCTCAAGTGGAATTCCCTCTTTATGAGCGCGCTCCGTTGAAATACCATGAACCTTTTCCGAATTGAAGGGTATTGTGAACCCATCGGGTTTCACAATATAATCACCTTCTGACACCAGCTTACCGGTTTCGTCGTGGAGCTGCCAGGCAAGCTGCACACACCTGGGCCAGTTATCAAAATCCGTAAGTGGTGCGGAGTAATTCTGGGGAAGTCCGGTAGTTTCAGTATCAAAAATCAGGTACATAGGCAGGAAATCATTGCGGTTTTCGTCTTGTCTTTTGCTGTTCGAAATATAGTGAGCTGTGGAATGAATGCAGAATTAAATTCACTCAAATATTTTAAAAGGCTACCTTTATTGATCAATCCTCACCACCATTGGATATCTCATTCAGATACCACTTCCAGTTTTTCTCAATCAGATCTTTTGACAGCATAAAATTATCATTGTGCCCGCCCCGCAGTTCAACAAATCGCTTGGGTTCATCCAATAGCTCATAAAGGTGCTCCCCGTGGTGAAACCTCACAATTTCATCCTCTGGGCTGTGCATGACCATTACGGGGTAATTCCTATCCACACGTATAAACCGCTCTGTCGGGAAATCATACTTTGCCAATTTCGAGGGTACAAAAGGATATACATCACGAACCATCGCCCGCAGATTTTTAAAAGCTGAGTCCAGGACAAGTCCACCTAATTTGTACTCTGCAGCAGCCCGGGCCGCAACGGCTCCTCCAAGAGATCGTCCATACATGACCATTTGGTTTGCCTTGTAATTTTTCTGGTCTTGCAACCCGTCAATAATGGCACATATATCACTGTATAACCCTTTTTCCGTAGGGTTTCCCTCACTTTTCCCATATCCCCGATAATCATACATCAGCACCGCGGCTCCGCTGCGCAGAAGCGTTCGCGCGATCTCCAGCCTATAGCTGATATTACCTGCATTGCCATGCGATAGAACAATCACATATTCACTCTGTTCATTCGGGAAATACCATCCGTGGATTCGAACACCATCGTTCGTTTCCACCCAGAAATCTTCTGCATCCATACCGACTGATTCCGGAGTTTGGACCATTTCGGAAAATGGCATAAATAACAGCTTATCCTGAAAAAGATACATCAGGCCCATAATTACCACATATATACCAAAAAGTGTTACAAGTACAGACATGAAGGATCTCATATTCACTGAATTATAAATAGATAACAATTTACCCGTTTCATGGAAACAAAAAATAGCTGTATCTAAGCATCATATAACCTTCAGGAATGTTTCCTGTCTGCATAAAACGTTTTCAAAACGGTATGGGTGCTTCCCTCCTGTGATAATATACTTTTCTTCAGCGATACAGATGCAACCTTTAAAAATATAGATTCCTCGTTTTCAAACAGCTTTTCAGATCTTTTTAGCCTGAATTGTTTGGTTGCTCTCGCCAGTGTTATATGAGGTTTGAATGAATCGTTTCCACCGTCATCAACAAACCCGGAAAGTTTCTCACTGATCTGTTTCTGCAGTCGAATTAGCTCTATATTTTTTTTTACACCGGCCCAGAAAACTCTCGGATTTGTCCGACTTGGAAAAGCGCCTACTCCTTCTATTACCATATCGAATGGTTCAAATTGAATGGCACCTAATCTCTTCGCAATCAAGTTTGCCTCTCCTTCATCACTTTCACCCAAAAAAAGAAGCGTTAGATGCAGCTGCTCCTTTTTTGTATATCTCAGGTCTGGCAAAGCCGGTAGCCAGCCATCAAGTTTTTCCTGAACCTCACCAGGCAGATCTATCGAAACAAAAAGCCTCATCTGCGAACAATAAAAGATTGAAAATCATCGGCACTTTCATCAGTTGGGATCTCCTCCATGCCGGTAACACGGGCAGGTGATGGTCCGTCCCTCAATTTATCCATCATTTCCAGAACAGCTCTCTCATTCCCTGCCAAAACAGCCTCTACTGTTCCATCATCCATATTTTTCACCCATCCGCTTACAGCGTATTTGTTCGCCGTTTTTCTGGTGAAATATCGAAATCCCACACCTTGTACTCTTCCTTCAATTTTGAGGTGTTTGATGACAGATTCTTTATCGCTCATGAGATGTATCGTTAATATTCACATTTTATTGATCAATTTTCTATCATATAAATATTCAATAGATTTGAGAGACAATCAAACAAACCCGACACATGACGCTCACTCAGCTTTCTTACATCATTGCCGTTGACAAGTACCGACATTTTGCAACGGCTGCAGAAAAAACCTATGTAACCCAGCCCACACTAAGCATGCAGATTCACAAGCTGGAGGATGAGCTTGGAATCACGATTTTCGATCGTTCTAAATCGCCCGTAATTCCAACGGAAGTGGGTGAAAAAATTATTGAGCAGGCAAAAATTGTTTTAAAAGAGTCGAAAGAGCTGTCTGATATTGCCAATTTCAGAGAAACAGAACTCAAAGGCACTTTTAGGGTGGGAATCATTCCGACGGTTGCGCCCTACCTTGTACCTCTTTTCCTGCGGGATTTTGTGAAAGATCATCCCTCCGTTGAGCTTGTATTCGAAGAGCTGCTCACCAACGAAGTGATCGAAAAGATTGGGGCTGATGAACTCGATGCGGGTATTATCGCCACCCCAACCAAGCAGAGTTTTATCTATTCTGAAGATCTTTTTGTAGAGCCTTTTACCGGGTATCTATCGTCGAATCACCCTCTGACCGATAAAAAGAAGCTGAGCATGAAGGATTTGAATAACACCAACATCTGGCTGCTGAACGAAGGGCACTGCTTTCGGGATCAAACCATAAAAATTTGTCGTGAGGCTGCTAAAAAGAAAAACCGCAATGCGGGCGCTATTGAGTTTAAAAGTGGAAATCTTGAAACTCTCAAAAAACTGGTTGAACAGAACTTTGGCATGACGTTACTACCCTGGACTGCCGTTAGAAACTTCGACAGCAGCTGCGCTAATGCCGTTATCAAAGAGTTTGAGGAGCCCATACCGTCTCGAAAAGTGCGGCTCATCTTTGGCAGAAAACATCTTAAAAAGACCATCATAGCTGCTTTTAAAGAGGCTATTTGCAGTTCACTGCCCGATGAACTCCAATCGAAAGAAGAACGGCTTTTAATTGAATAACCACACGTCTCATCGGCTTCATTATGGAAAACTTTTCAGCACAGTGGTTTACCGCATTTTATGTGGCTTTGGGCTCCCTTTTGGTGAGTTATGGAATTTATTTACTTGCCAGAACCCCACTCATTATCAGCTATCTGAATGATGTGGCAGAGCAGGATCATCCGCCTAAAATATGGCGAAAAGTCCTGCGATATCTGCTGCTATTTTCAATCCCGGGCGTTATTCTCTCTTTCTTCCCGTTCTCCTGGATCGAACTTCTCTTCTCGGTTTGGAGTTTATTTATCATCATCATGATTGGACAGCTGCTCGTTATGTGGAAACAAACGGCTAAAGCTATTCGCTCAGCGGGTGATACTCTGCGTAAAAAAGTACGCTACGTGGCTCTAAATATGATTACCATCGGCGTAATCTTATTTATGCTCTGTTTTTTGCTGATACAGCGAACATATTCAGGTTGATTTTTTTCTATGCTCCGATTTCAAAAAACCGGCTATCACGGACTCTATTTTCCCGATCTTGGAATAGCTCTGGACGGCTATCATCCCGAGTCTGATTATGTGTTTGTGAGTCACGCACATGCGGATCATATGCCTCGGAATCGCTCAACAAGTGCCTTTGCAACATCTGCGACCATCGACCTGATGAAGCTTCGCGGATATCGTGGTGAGGCCACAGCACTGGAGTTCGGCAACCCTTTAGAAACAGATCGTTTCAAAGCTACGCTCTATCCTGCCGGTCATATTTTGGGTTCCGCCATGGTCTTTCTTGAAACCGATGAGGGTTCACTTCTCTATACTGGCGACTATAAAACTCCGCCATCCCCTGCATCCGAGGGATTCGAAACACCCGAAACCGCTGATTTTTTGATCACCGAAGCAACATTCGGACTACCCATCTACAGATGGAAACCGATAGATGAACTTGTCGAAGAGATCAAAACATTCGCCACAAATTCATTGAATAACGGTTTTACACCCGTTTTTCTGGGATACAATCTGGGAAAGGCACAGGAAATCCTTCATATACTCGCTCCCCTTAGACTGCCTGCCATGATCCACGGAGCCGGATACAAACTCTGCAAGGTGTACGATGATCACAATATCGATCTTGGAAGCTACTCCGCATACGACCGGGACAGCTGCGAAGGACAAATTCTTGTGGCACCATCCTCAGCATTATCAAACGGATTCGCTTCCAACGTATCAAGGAAAAAAGTAGCCTACTGTTCGGGCTGGGCGGCCAACGAATCTCGCCGAACCCAGCTAACTGCCCATAAACTGATCCCTCTTTCCGACCACCTCGATTTTTTTGAGCTCATCCGCTTCTGTAAAGAACTATCACCAAAAAAGGTTTTCATCACCCATACACCCAACCCCGATGTGGTTCAGCACTACCTGGACAATGAAGGAATTGAAAGTTCGTTTCTGGACCTTGAAGCAGAACCAAAGGATTGACCGGCATGCACGAGATTCATCCATCTTTCCGCGCTTTATGCGAAACGCTGCAGGCCATCAGAGAAACCCGCAGCAGTAATGCAAAGATCAGCTGCTTTGCAGGATT
>Ga0209942_1001459_pt1 | contig 12802 bp, 7 predicted proteins | sample SalPonR1_A_D2_MG_FD_185695 | JGI IMG/M metagenome (GOLD analysis project Ga0209942, IMG submission 185695) | Salt pond soil microbial communities from South San Francisco under conditions of wetland restoration - Salt Pond MetaG R1_A_D2_MG... ... | reverse complement strand
CGCCAGCGACCTAGGAAAAACAGCACAACTAGCGTAACAAATAGAAGAGCAAACATGAGCGTTTTAGTAAGATTATTAATGGAACCTTTAATAAACTCACTGGAATCGAATACATTCATTATTTCAATATCTGAAGGCAGGCCGCTTTTTAACTCATCTAACCGCTTGTTAAACTCTTTGGCAATTTTCACGGTATTAGCACCGGACTGTTTCATCACCATAATCCGAACCCCCTGCTCTCCATTAATTTTTTCATCGACCGTCATCTCTTTTAAAGAATCCTGTACATGAGCAACATCTTTTAAATAAATGGCCTGTCCGTTATAGTTTCCCAGCACTATATTTTTAATCATGTCGCTATTTTCAAACTCCCCTTCAATACGCAAAGGGTAGCTCATTTGTCCCATTTTAATATTACCCGAAGGCATATTTAAATTCTCTGCCCGAAGCACATTTCCAATCTGTTCAATGGTCATATTGTAGGCTTCTAATCTTCGGGGATTAATTTCAATTTTCACCTGCCGTGTTGGTGCACCAATAATAGAAATTGAACCAATTCCTTCGATCCTGTTCAGGGGGTTAATGATTTCTTGTTCCAGGATTTTTTCTATCCCCTGATAACTTTTATCTGCGGTAACTGCATATACCCCTATTGGCATCATACTGGAGCTAAACTTAAAGATATTCGGTTTATCGGCGTCTTCGGGCAACACATCTTCAATCAATGCAATAGCATCGCGGATATCATTTGCCGCCTCATTCAGATCAGTCTCGTATTCAAACTCAAGGGTTACCACTGATATATTGTCCCTTGAAACAGATGTAATTTCTTTCAGATTATCAATCGTATTCAAAGCATCCTCAACAGGTTCTGAAATATTGGTTTCAATATCTGAGGCACTGGCCCCTGCATAGGTTGTAAAGACTGTTATTGCTGGATATTCTATTTCAGGGTAAACATCAATGGGCAGTTTAACTAACGAATATATTCCAAAGACTACAATAGCCAGGAAGATCATTATGGTAGTTATAGGCTTTTTTACAGCATTTCCATATATACTCATAATTTTATTTTTTAAAAAGTTTTATAAAAGTAAACCGGTAGGTAGTTTTAATGAACAACCTTTAAATCAGACCCATCTAAAAGATTCGCCTGTCCTTCAACAATCAGTTCGTCTCCTACCCTGATTTTATCGGATACCAGCTCAATTTTATCATCAAAACGTTTACCTAACTTCACATTTATTTGCTTAGCCGTTCCGTTCTCATTTACAAAAACATATCGTGTATTGGTTCCCTCGAGCTTAAGAACAGCAATTGCAGGTACAACAATTGTTTCAACATCTTTAAGTTCTATTTTAATTTGGGCAAACATTCCCGGTCGCAATATTTTATCTTCATTATTAACGATTATTTCTGTTTGGAAAGTTCTGGTAGCAGCATCAATGGTTGGGTATACCCTTTTCACTTCACCTATAAATACTTTTTCAGGATAAATATCTGTTTGAATAACGGCTCTCATCCCTTTTTTGAATAAAGGGAAATAACGCTGTGATATACTAACATTAACTTTAAGGGGATTGATTTGCATTAACGAAAGAACAGCAGATTTCCCTGAAGCTGTATTCGGTGTACCCGAGTACATCTCCCCATCTTCGAAATATTTACCGGTTACCACCCCATCGATAGGTGATTCCAAAATAGAATTTTCGCTGGCAAACTTATATTGTGATTTAGCCATCTCATATTGCATCTTAGCAGATTCGTATTGTTGCTTGGTTGCGCTTCCCATCCGGAACAACGTATCAATACTCTGAAAATTAAATTTAGCATTCTCAAACTGTGCTTTTGCCTGCATAAGTTGCGTTTTATCCATCTCAACCAACACCTGTCCTTTAGCAACCCGATCATCTACTTCAACCAGTATTTTATCAATTCGTCCCGGCGAGGCAGGAGGATAATGTATTTCTTTGAAAGCAACAAGGTTTGCAGTATACTCGATGGTTCTTGTAATGGTTTCTTTTTGTATTTTTTCGGTTTTTACCGGAAATACTTTTTCCTCTTCGTTTACTGTATCTGTATTGGTATTATTTTCGCGGTTACAGGAAAATGATAATACAATGACAGCCGCTACAATACTTATTTTTCCTAATGATTTCATTTTTTTATATTTTGGAATTAACATTTATAAATTATTATATAGTTTATCTTTCTTAAGTTTTGCCTGCAACAAATTAAGAATGGATGAAACATAATTATTTTCTGCCTGCAGGTAGTTATTTCTGGTTTGATTTAACTCTACTACAGATAATTGCCCATGTTTATATTTATTATTTGAGTTTTCATAAACACGCTGAGCCACTTGCACATTATCTTTTTGCATTTGATAATTATCGATAGCATTTTTCAATTCATAAATCAACTGTCGATTTTGCAATTCGAGTTGCTCTTCTAATAAAGATTTATTTCGGTTTATTTTTTCATATTCAATTCTGGCCTGACTAAGTTGAGCACTTCGAGTACCGCCTGAAATGATAGGCACGCTCAAAGTCAAACCGGCTGTGTTTTTGGGACTTAAATCAAAGCTTGACTTTAATATCTTTTCCCGGTAATTATAAAAGCCGGAAATAGTAGGAGCATAAGCCCACTTTTGCATCGCAATACTTTCTTCACCAATTTCTTCCTGAGTTTCTACCAGCTGATAAGATGGGTTTTGTGAAATATCAAAATCGGAGGTCAATAAATTCTCTTCCATGATATTAGCTAAGAACTCATCCAGGTCATCTTCAAATTCAATGGGGGCATTATTTTCAATCCCCAAAACAAACCTAAACGTGTTTATACTATATTCCAGGCTTCTTTCCATTGTTTTTTTAGAATTTTCCAGTTCTGAAATCCCCATCCTTATCTGGTCCACTTCAATTTCCTCAACCATCCCTTTTTCATACATATTCTGCATCTGTTTCAGAATATCCTTATTATTTTCTTTAATATTATCTATTATTTTAATAAACTTTTGCGAAGCCAGAATACCATAATACAGGTTTCCTACATTCTCTTTCAGGTCATTTTCAGATGCATTGAGGCTTTTTGCAGCAATATCCTTACTTAATTTAGCCATCTTAAGTCCAATCCAGTATTGTCCGTTAAAAATAAGTTGCGATACCTGTATACTTGCATTGGCCTGGTCTTCCATAACAATAGTATTAGCCCCTTCTGAAGGGCCAAACATTTGCCCTAATGCTTTTATAACTTCCATATCGCCTGCATCTAGTAATTGCGGGTTTTCAAACTCAAATTCAGTGGTTTGTCCTCCCATGCCAAATTCAAACTCATAATTAAAATTGGTGGTATAATCCATTGAACCATTAACCTGGGGCAATCCGGAGCCGCGTGTCTCTTTGTATTTTTCTTCGGCTAAAGCCACATCACTTTGGGCATTTAACAGGGTTTTATTATGCTCTAATGCATATTCACGGGCTTCCTGCAAGGTAAAAGAAAAAGATTCTTCCTGAGCAAAAACACTGCCCCAAACCCATATTAATAGTGTAATTAAAACTATTCTTTTCATCTGTTTAAAATTTTTAGTTTACTGAAAATGAAGAAACTAAAAATTTCTTCACATTCAGGAACTCTCATGAATTTATTTTAATCATAATCGTGTGTGTATTTTTTGATTAAAAAAATTCATGTTCGTTTCATAATTCAATCGTTCGTTTTTTATAAATTTTCAACTATTACTTTTCACTCGATTTGTATTCATCTTTGCATTGTTCAAAACTGGTTAACAGCAATTTTGTAATATTCCTGAGTTCCATAAAAAATATTGCATTAGGTGATTCTGGATTTTCTTTTAATTCCAGGAGATAATCAAAAATTTCTTTGGTCTTCAGAATTTTCTTTTCAAACTCTTCGATTATGGATAATGGCTCTTTTCTGTTAATCTGAAAATATCGTTTACGCTCACCAGGCAGAGTGATATATTCAATATCTCCTCGCATTTCCAGGTTTCGTAAGGTATTACTTGCCGAGCTTTTGCTAATCTGTAACTCTTCCACAATTTCATCAAAGGTGAATCGCTCCTTATCCATTACCATCAATAATCCCAGTATTCTGCCGGCAATGGGTTGAAATCCTTCTTTATCATAATAAATACCTATTTCTTCAATTAACTCCTTCTGTTTCTTCAATCGTTCTTCCTTATTCATAATTAAATTGGTGTTTTTAAATTAAGTTGCAAACATACAAAGGTTTTTTTAGTTTACAACTTTATAAACTAAAAAAATAAAAAAAACCACCTGCAAACTATTTGCAGGTGGTTACTGAATATATAAATTTATCTATAGTGCAGGAAAACTCTTGATAATATTTTCCGATTTGTTTAGTAGTGCATCTACATATTGAGCTCTAAGATAAACAAAAGGATCATTGGTATTTTTCCTTGCAAGCTTCCCTTTAAAATCGTTGATTGTATCATATCCTTTTTCATCCATCCAGTTCGTTATTGCAGAAAGCATTTTCGAGGTATGATCAATTTTGTTTTTATATAAGGTACTAACAACCTGAACGGTATCTGTTCCGGCCAGCAATAATTTAATCACATCCTCCCCTTCAAAAATACCTGAAGAGGAAGTAATATCTGCATTAATATTACCATGAAGTAAACCGGCATAACGCAAAGACAAACGATAATCACCTTTATTACTCAGGTTAAAAGGAAAAATATGTTCTTCCTTATCAATATCAATCTCGGGTTCAAAAAGTTTATTAAACAGTACAATTCCATCGACATTCAGTTTGTCCAGCTTTTTGATAAAACTTAAGGGATTGGAATAAAAAGCACTAATTTTAACGCTCACCGGTATTTTTAGTGCATTTTTAACTTTTTTAACAATTTCTAATTGTTTTTCTTCTGCCTGTTCACTGGTAAGATCAAACTTTTTAGGCACGCTATAAAGATTAATTTCGAGGGCATCAACACCTGTTTCTTCGATCAGTTGAGCATATTCGACCCAGGTTTCTTCGTAAATTGCATTTAAGCTGGCAATAATTGGAATAGAAGTGTTTTGTTTTACCTTTTTCAGGTGTAAAAGATGCTCTTTGGGCCCGGCATGTTCAAGGTCCGGAAATAAGGTAATCATCTCGGCATGCCGTTCATTATATGCTTCAAGTTCTTCGTCCATTTTAGCAGCCTCAAGATTAATTTGCTCCTCGAAAAGTGATTTGTAAACAATAGCAGCAACCCCTGCTTTCTCCATTGCTTTTACATTTTCCAAACTTGTTACCAGATTAGATGCTCCGGCAATGATCGGGTTTTTAAGTTTTAATCCTAAATAACTTGTTGATAAATCAGCCATAGTTGTTGTGTTTTTAATTTTTTCCTTTTTTATTACAACAAGTTAACTGCCAATAAGTTCATTTAAGCTCTCTCAAAAACAAGTCATAAAAAAAGCAGGCTTTGCTGAGCCTGCTTTTCAAGAGATATAGTCGTTTTTATTTAGAATATTCGTAAGCTGCTAACCGTTTATAGTTATTGTATCTCCACTTAGCGTCATCTTCGGCACGAACAAATAATTCATCGGCCACATCGGGGAATGATTTCTTAAGCGAAGTATAACGAACCTCACTTTGTAAGAAATCCTGGAATTTGCTCCAATCCGGTTCTTTAGAATCTATCACAAAAGGATTCTTTCCTTCAGCTTCCAGTAATGGATTAAATCTAAAGTTATGCCAGTAGCCACATTCAACGGCTAATTTTTCTTCCAGCTGAGTTTTACCCATACCTGCTCTTAATCCGTGGTTAATACAAGGAGAGTAAGCAATAATCAATGATGGTCCGGGATATGCTTCAGCTTCTTTAATGGCTTTAAAATATTGGTTTTGACTGGCACCCATAGAAACCTGAGCTACATATACGTGTCCATAAGTCATAGCCATCATTCCAAGGTCTTTCTTACGAACGCGCATACCAGCCGCCGCAAATTTAGCCACAGCTCCAACAGGAGTTGACTTAGATGCCTGACCTCCGGTATTGGAATATACTTCGGTATCCAAAACCAGAACGTTTACATCTTCACCCGATGCCAGCACATGGTCTAATCCACCATAACCGATATCATAGGCCCATCCGTCACCACCAATAATCCAAACTGATTTCTTAACCAGGTATTGTTCTAACTGCAGGATATCTTTGGCTAACTGATGTTTCTCTTTCTTACAGGCTTCCACAACTTTAGCAGAAGCTACTTTGGATTTCTCAGCATCTGCCATGGATTCAATCCACTCTTTAAATGCTGCTTGTGTATCTGCTGATACTTCATTCATGGCAGCATTCATCTTTTCGGATATTCGTTGGCGAAGTTTTTCAACACCAACAGCCATACCATAACCATATTCAGCATTATCTTCGAACAGTGAATTTGCCCATGCCGGTCCGTGACCCTCATTATTGGCACAATATGGAGTTGATGGAGCCGAGCCTCCATAAATTGAAGAACAACCGGTAGCGTTGGCAATCATCATTCGGTCGCCATAAAGCTGGGTTATCGTTTTGATATAAGGTGTTTCACCACAACCCGCACAAGCACCGCTAAACTCAAATAATGGCTGTGCAAACTGGCTGTTTTTAACGGTTTTGTCTTTGGGTAATACATGATCTTTATAACCAACCTTGTGATGCATATAATCCCATCGTTTATCTTCTTCCAGCTGAGACTCTAATGATTTCATTTCCAGTGCTTTGTCCGGAGCAGGACAAACATCCACACAGTTACCGCAACCGGTACAGTCAAGGACACTAACCTGAATTCTGAAATTATATTCTTTGATACCTCCTTTACCTTTGATGGTAGTTGTTCCTTCGGGAGCATTTTTTGCTTCCTCATCGGTTAATAAGAATGGACGAATAACAGCATGTGGGCAAACATATGCACACTGGTTACACTGGATACAGTTGTCTGAAATCCATTCGGGCACCGTAACGGCAATTCCACGTTTTTCATAGGCTGTTGTTCCTGCGGGGAATGTTCCGTCTTCACGTCCGGCAAAGGCACTAACCGGAAGATCATCTCCTTTTTGAGCATTAATTGGCTCTACGACATTTTTAATAAAATCAGGAACATTCCGGTTATCGGTTTCTGCTTTCACTTCAATATTTTTCCATTCAGAAGGAATCTTAATTTCTTCAACATCACCACCCCGTTCAACAGCAGTTTTATTCATGTTAACAACATCCTCGCCCTTACGACCAAAAGTTTTAACAATCGCTTTATTCATTTCTTCTACAGCCTTGTCGTAAGGAATTACATTAGAAATCTTAAAGAAAGCAGATTGCATAATGGTATTGGTTCTGTTTCCTAAACCAATTTCTTCGGCAATTTTTGTTGCATTAATGATGTAACATTTTATCTCCTTTTCAGCAAGCGTTTTCTTCATTGCATCGGGGAAATGATTTTTTGTTTCTTCGGCATCCCAAATACTGTTCAACAAGAATGTTCCACCCTTTTTAATCCCTTTAAGCATATCATATTTTTGAAGATATGCAGGTACGTGACAAGCCACAAAATCGGGGGTTCCAACTAAATAGGTTGAACGTATGGTTTGATCCCCAAAACGAAGGTGAGAAACGGTAATACCACCTGATTTTTTAGAGTCGTAAGCAAAATAAGCCTGAGCATACTTATCGGTACTATCACCAATAATTTTGATAGAGTTTTTATTCGCTCCAACGGTACCGTCAGAACCTAATCCATAAAATTTACCTTCGAAAGTACCTTTAGGAACAACGCTTACATCTGGAAGTATCGGTAATGATGTAAATTTAACATCATCAACAATTCCTACCGTAAAATGATTCTTGGCTTCGGGAAGATTTAAATTATCATATACAGAAATGATATGAGCCGGAGTAGTATCCTTAGAGCTTAATCCATACCGGCCACCTACCACAATCGGAGCATCTTCTTTTTCGTAGAATAATTCTCTGATATCCATATACAATGGTTCTCCGTTTGCTCCTGTTTCTTTGGTACGGTCTAAAACAGCAATTCGTTTCACCGTTTTAGGAAGCGCTTTCATGAAATATTTTTCAGAAAACGGACGATAAAGATGAACAGATATTAAACCCACTTTTTCGCCCTGAGCAAGTTTATAATCTATTACTTCCTTAATGGTTGAAGTAACAGAACCCATAGCAACGATGATGTTTTCAGCATCTTCGGCACCGTAGTATGTAAATGGGTGATATTCGCGTCCGGTTAATTTGGTAATTTCCTGCATATATTCTTCAACGATATCCGGTACAGGATCATAAAACTTACTGGCTGCTTCGCGTGCCTGGAAATAGATATCCGGGTTTTGAGCAGTACCTCTGGTTACCGGATGTTCGGGATTAAGTGCATTTTCTCTAAATTTTTGCAATGCATCATAATCGATAAACTCAGCTAAATCCTCATTTTCGAAATATTCAACCTTTTGTATTTCATGAGATGTTCTAAAACCATCAAAGAAATGAAGAAAAGGAATTCGGGTTTTAATAGAAGCCAGGTGAGCGATACCGGCAATATCCATAATTTCCTGCACGCTACCTGTAGCTAACATGGCAAATCCTGTTTGGCGTGTACTCATCACATCACTGTGATCGCCAAAAATGGACAAGGCCTGAGCAGCTAAGCTGCGTGCACTTACATGAAACACACCGGGCAATAATTCACCGGAAATTTTATACATATTGGGAATCATCAGTAACAACCCTTGTGATGCAGTGAAAGTAGATGTTAAGGCTCCTGATTGCAAGGAACCATGAACAGCTCCTGAAGCACCACCCTCAGATTGCATTTCGGTAACTTGTACCTGATCGCCAAAAATATTTTTTCTTCCATGAGACGCCCACTCGTCAACATATTCTGCCATAGTTGATGAGGGAGTAATTGGGTAAATCGCTGCAACTTCACTAAACATATAAGCTACATGAGCCGCTGCATAGTTACCATCGCAGGTTATAAATTTCTTTTTTTGTGACATTTCTAACTCCTTAATTTATTTATTAAAAGATATTTAACCTAAATTATGATACTACAAAAATAAAATAAAATTCTCATATTTGGCAGTGAAAGTTAAAAAATAGATTCCAAGAAAACTTATTCATTTTCATTTCAAATAAGCGCCTATTTATCTTATTTACAAAACAAAAAATGCGGACTTAAGTCCGCATTTCAGGTAAATATGTGTTGTTAAACATTAATCGTTCATTGAGATAATAAACTCTTCATTGGTTTGTGTTTTTACCAGCCTGTCGCGTAAAAACTCCATCGCTTCGGTCGAATTCATATCCGTCAAATAATTTCGAAGAATCCAAATTTTATTTAACATCTCCTTGTCAATCAACAGCTCTTCACGACGAGTACTTGAAGCGGTAATATCAACCGCAGGATAAATACGTTTGTTCGAAAGTTTTCGGTCCAGTTGTAACTCCATATTACCGGTTCCTTTAAATTCTTCGAAAATAACATCATCCATTTTCGATCCGGTTTCGGTAAGTGCGGTGGCAAGAATAGTAAGCGAACCCCCTTCTTCGATATTACGGGCTGCACCAAAAAATCTTTTCGGTTTATGCAGTGCATTGGCATCTACCCCTCCGGACAATACTTTACCGGAAGCAGGTGATACGGTATTAAAAGCTCTGGCTAAACGGGTAATCGAGTCGAGTAAAATCACTACATCATGCCCACATTCTACCAATCGTTTTGCTTTTTCTAATACTATATTGGCAACACGTACATGTCTTTCAGCGGGTTCGTCGAAAGTAGAAGAAATAACTTCTGCATTTACGCTCCGTGCCATGTCGGTTACCTCTTCAGGACGTTCATCAATTAAAAGAACAATCATGAATACCTCGGGATGATTCGCAGCAACAGCATTGGCTATATCCTTTAAAAGAACGGTCTTTCCGGTTTTTGGCTGAGCAACGATTAATCCTCGCTGACCTTTTCCTATAGGAGCAAACATATCAACAATACGGGTTGATAGTTTATCATTATTATTATTATTTAAGGTAAACTTTTTTTCCGGAAACAGTGGGGTAAGATAATCAAAAGGTACCCTGTCGCGGATAAAATCAGGAGTTCGTCCATTGATTTTCTCCACTTTAATTAAAGGAAAATACTTCTCTCCTTCTTTGGGTGGGCGAATAGTACCTTCAACGGTATCCCCTGTTTTAAGGCCGAAAAGTTTAATTTGCGACTGTGAAACATAGATATCATCGGGTGAGTTAAGGTAATTAAATTCTGATGAACGCAAAAAGCCATAACCATCCGGCATTATTTCCAGCACTCCTGAATTCGTAATAATTCCTTCGAACTCAAACGAGCGTTCGTTTCTTTTATCTTGAGAACGTTTCTGATAGTTATTCGATGATCTTGCAGGTCCTCTGCGGTTGTTTTCAGGATAATTATTATCCTTCTTTTCAATAACCTTAGCCTTTTTAGTTTCTTCCGGTTTAGACCTTTCTTCCTTATTTACATTTTTAGTTCTTTCTTCCGGCTTAAACCTTTCGTTCTTTTTGTCATTTTTAGTTTTATCTTCTGGCTTTATGGTCTTTTTTGCAGGCTCAGTTTTTTCTTTTGATTTTTGGGATGTCGCTGGAGCATCAGCCTTTGAAGAAGATTGTGTTTGCTCATTACTTTTTTTCCGGCCGGAAGATTTTTTACTGGATTTTGAATCGCTGGTCGCATTTATAGCTTGCTGGTCGAGAATTTTATAAATTAAATCCTGTTTTTTTAACGATTCAACTTTCTTAATTTGCAGTGATTTCGCAATTTCACGTAATTCACTTACCAATTTTTTATTCAATTCAAGAATGTCGTACATATTTTTATATGGAAATTAGTTATTGTGTTAAGTAAATATTTGAATATAATTTGTTTTTTATTGATTTCGCCAGTAAAATGAATGACTTTTTACTAAAGGAGTTGATTAACAATTGTTTCTTTGGAAAAACATTGCAATATTACAGATTAATTCACAAATAGCAAAAAAATCAGGATAATTTTTTTATCTGTTTTTAACTTTTGATCTCGTCAGCGGTCAGATTATCATCCTATCCTACTGGATATCGTCCCATTTAATCGCTAAAATGATAATATATCAGAAGTAGTGTTACCCGTTTTTTTGTCAGGCTTCGATTGGATTAAATTTATACTAATGCATTTAACTAAAAAAATAAAATAATCCTGTTTTTTTATTCACTTATTTGAATATATTTGTAACAATTTGTCGGTAAGTAACGTTTTAATAAAGCCTAAAAACCCCTAATAAAGAGAATGAGACAGTTAAAAATCATTAAGCAGGTAACAAATCGCGAAACTGCCTCTTTAGATAAGTATTTGCATGAAATCGGGAAAGTTGATCTTTTGACTGCAGAGCAAGAAGTTGAACTGGCCAGAAAGGTTCGCAACGGAGACAATACGGCCCTGGAAAAGCTTATTAAAGCGAACTTACGGTTTGTGGTGTCTGTATCCAAGCAATATCAGAACCAGGGACTTAGCCTGCCCGACCTCATCAACGAAGGAAACCTTGGCCTCATCAAAGCAGCCAAACGTTTTGACGAAACCAGAGGCTTTAAGTTTATTTCTTATGCTGTGTGGTGGATACGTCAATCTATTTTACAGGCATTGGCCGAGCAGGCAAGAATTGTTCGTTTACCTTTAAATAAAATCGGATCGATCAATAAAATAAACCGGGCTTTATCCGCATTAGAACAAAAATACGAACGAGAACCTTCGATTGACGAGATCGCTAAAGCCATTGAGCTGGCACCCGGAGATATTAAAGATGCCATGCGCAGCTCAGGACGGCACATAAGCATGGACGCTCCGCTAACCGAAGACGAAGACGGCGATATGTACGAAGTTTTGCTTAGTGATGAGAGCCCCAGCCCTGACGGGAACTTACTAAATGACTCATTACGCAAAGAGATTGAACGCGCCCTATCCTCGCTAACCGAACGCGAAGCCAATATCATTAAACTCTATTTCGGATTAAACGGGAAACATCCATACACGCTGGAAGAAATCGGCGAAGAGTTTAACCTCACCCGTGAGCGGGTACGTCAGATTAAAGAAAAAGCTATCAAACGCTTAAAACATACTACCCGCAGCAAAATCCTTAAAACCTATTTAGGTTAAACATACTTTTACCGGATTTAATCTCAAGGAAACAAAGCCGTTTCCTTTTTTTATTTATTTTTGTAGTAAAAATGATAAAATTATGAATCATCTTATTTCTCCATCATTACTGGCTGCCGATTTTGGAAATTTAGAACGCGATATCACCATGCTTAATCAAAGTGAAGCCGACTGGTTTCATCTGGATATTATGGATGGTATCTTTGTTCCCAATATATCATTTGGGTTCCCGGTAATGAAATTCATAAAAAAAATTGCCCAAAAACCGTTGGATGTTCATTTAATGATTACCGACCCCGACAGATATATCGATGATTTTAATGAAGCCGGCGCTGATATACTAACCGTACATATTGAAACCTGCAACCATTTACACCGTAGTGTTCAGAAAATAAAATCGCTGGGAATGAAAGCCGGGGTTAGTTTAAATCCACATACTCCTGTTCATTTATTAAAGGATATTATTGCTGATGTGGATTTGGTTTTGCTTATGTCGGTAAATCCCGGATTTGGAGGACAAAAATTTATTCCCAATGCTTTAGAAAAAGTAAAAGAATTAAAACACCTCATTACAGAAAAAAAATCGAATGCCCTTATCGAGGTGGATGGAGGAGTAGATA
>Ga0209942_1001453_pt1 | contig 12819 bp, 5 predicted proteins | sample SalPonR1_A_D2_MG_FD_185695 | JGI IMG/M metagenome (GOLD analysis project Ga0209942, IMG submission 185695) | Salt pond soil microbial communities from South San Francisco under conditions of wetland restoration - Salt Pond MetaG R1_A_D2_MG... ... | reverse complement strand
AAGTGACTGAGACGTTTAATCCTGAGCTACTGATCGTAGATGTTCAGCTTGGAGCTGGAATGTCTGGAATTGACGCCGTTGGCATTATACAATCGAAGCATGATATTCCTGCGCTTTATGTGACCGGTAATTCTGATCAGTATTACAGGCAAAAAGCTGAAAAAACCAATTATATCGATTATCTCATTAAGCCAATTACTTATCGCGAATTGAATGAGATTCTCTGCGAGAATGTGTGATTACACCGCTCAAAAGGCAGACTGACAACGATTTCATGATAAAATATATGGGAGATACAGAACTCTAAAAAAAGAGCGAATCAAGACGCCTGTAATAGCTCAAGTCATACGATACCTTTGACTCAATAGAACAGGAGGAGGTTTATAACCTCCCCCGTTTTTCCTCAGAAATTCACGAACTTAGATTGCCATGATCAACATAAACGATATGGACAGGTCGTGGTCAATATCTATGATTTAGATTCTAACTACTTTCCAGGAATTACCCCAGCTGACTCCCAAATGTAAGTTTAATATAATCCTATTTCGGGTTACCTCTTTTGGCAAAAAACTATAAAAAAGGGTCGCTAGCGTGATGTATTGTTAGGAAAAATCTGTCTGAGACCCAGGAAATCTAATCGATTCTTCCCCCTTGCTACCGTAATAATGCTCAAGTAGGGGTTTAATCTGAGATTATCTAAAATAGAAGTTGATTTAATAAACTGAATTGATTAATCTTATAAACAGATTAAATCAAACAAATTTACTAATTGTGAATGCATAACCTTTTAGGGGTACTAGACTCGTAAGATTCAATTTGCGGTTGCAGCTTTACATTTGATCCATTCCAGTTCACTACAAAGTATTGATAAGTATGAAGATGTGAGTCTAAATAATGTTTATTGGAAGCGCTTCTTGAGGTCTAAAATTATTTACCATTTATGCTAAAAAGGTGTCCAGGTTAATAGCAAAACAAAATTCATATGCACAAGATAGTTACAATTATTTCCATACTATTTTTTACAGTTGTATTTCAGGGGCTCACTTTAGCTCAGGACAGTGGCACTATTGAAGGGACAATTATTGAGGCGGGTTCCGGTGAGCCGCTTTACGGGGCGAATGTACTTATAATGGGTACCAGTAAAGGAGCAGCCGCTGATGCAAACGGAAAATTTATTATCAGAAACGTATCGGTAGGTACACAGACGCTAAGAGTGTCTTACCTAGGCTATGAAACCTTTGAGGAGACCGTTGAAGTAGTGGCCGGTGAGGTAACAGATGTTGAATTAGAAATGGAGTGGGCCGGAGTAGAAGGTGAAGAAATCATGGTTTCTGCACAAGCCCAGGGACAGGTTGGGGCAATCAATGAGCAAAGGAGCTCAAACACAATATCGAATATTGTTTCGGCCGCCAGAATTAAGGAACTACCCGATGTAAATGCGGCAGAATCGGTAGGTCGGTTGCCGGGTGTTTCCATTCAGCGGGATGGAGGGGAAGCCAGCAAAATTGCAATCCGTGGCCTGTCGCCAAAATATAATAACATTTCAATAAACGGTGTTAAACTTCCCTCTACGGGCTCCGGTGACCGAAGCGTGGATTTGAGTCTTATTTCGAGCAGTATGTTAGATGGTATTGAAGTGTCGAAAGCAGTTACTCCCGATATGGATGCTGATGCTTTAGGCGGAACTGTAAACCTGAGGATGCGAACTGCCCCGGATGAGAGTTTCACAGATTTTCGATGGCAGGGTGGATATAATGCACTTCAGGAAGATCTGGCCAACTACAAAACTGTATTGAGTGTAGGGGATAGATTCTTTGGCAGTAAACTGGGTGTAATTGTCAATATGAACCTCGACAGCTATAACCGCACGGCAGATACTTTTTCCGGCAATTACCAGTTGCTGGCAGATAATTCCGGGGTTACCCGACAAGCTATCAATACCATCGATTTAAATGAACGCGGACTGCGCAGATCACGAATTGGGGGGAGCCTGATTTTTGATTATAAAATACCGAGAGGAGAAATCGTCTTAAACGGTATTTACAACCAGATTGAAAATGACGGGCTTCAGCGAACCAACCGGTTCGACGCAAATCGTGAATACCATGATTTTGCTGCTAATAAATATGAAAGAACGACATCTATTTACCAGTTTGCTACTGATGTAAAGCAGAAGTTTAAATATTTCGAATATGATGCTGGTCTGGCATTTACAATGTCTGATAATGATGCTCCAAAAAACTACTACTGGAGCTTTCAGCAGCAGACGGCCCTTCATCCGGACTCCGCGCTCGGAATTGATGCGAGATTTGGAAGTCCTGAACAAATTCCGGATTACTACGAGAATGACCCGTCACAAACATTTTTCCTTGGTTTAAATACAAGCTCTGATATTACTGAGCAGGAAGAAATAACAGCGCAAGCCAATCTGAAAATCCCATTTGATATATCGCAGAATGTAAATGGGTATTTCAAGTTTGGTGGAAAGATGCGATTTAAGGACCGCTCTTATGACAGAACATCCCTGAATGGTCCAGGATTATTTTATGGAGGCGGCCGAGAGGCACGGAGTATTATTGCGGCTGAATTTCCGGAGTTTAGTTTAGCCGCTGATGGGTCAGACCAGATATCAATTGAAAATTTCTATATCTCGGACTACAGCCGATCTAATTTTGTAGGCGGGGATTATCCGATTGGATTTGCACTGGATCAGAATATTTTAAGAAGGGCTACCGGTGCAATAGAAAATGCAGATTTGATGTTTCATGGGGGAGGGTCGGTTCAGGATGACTATGAGGGCACTGAAAACTACAAGGCTTTTTATGCCATGTCGGAGTTTCAGCTATGGGACTATCTCACGGTAATACCGGGCTTCAGGGTTGAAATGGATGAGACGGAATACAGTGCAAAATTTGTCTCATTCAACTCACCAACCGCTCCGGGTGAACTTCCGGCATTTAGTGATACATCAGCCAGCAGATCGGTTGAACACTTTTTACCTATGGTACACGTGAAGGCTAATCCGTTCGATTGGATGGATATTCGGTTTGCCTATACCGAAACCATTTCCAGACCGGATTTTTCACAGTTTGCACCAAATACTTACATAGGACAATTCCGGGATTTTGTAAATGCACCAAATACCAATCTGGGTAATGCCGAATCCAAAAACCTGGACTTATCTGTATCAGTCTATGAAAACCGGCTGGGTTATTTCGGAGTCTCGGCATTCAGAAAGGAGATAGATGGATTAATACGGTTCGTCCAGTTTCCATTAATTGAAGGCCAGGACATACTGCCCGAACTAAATCTGCCAAATATTGCAGGTCAGCCCAACATTAACACATACATTAATTCTGAAAACCCCGCGTATGTCAGAGGAATTGAATTCGACTGGCAAACCTACTTTTGGTATCTCCCGTCTTTCCTGCAGGGATTAACGCTGAATGTGAACTATACGCTAATAGCATCTGAAACGGACTATCCCTACACATACACAGAAAATAAACCTATAACACCTCGTCCGGTTTTTCCTCCTTTCTCTGAAAAGGTCCTAAGGGATACCGTGGGTACTCAGCGAATTCCTGACCAGCCCAGTAATATTGCCAATGTAACGCTCGGATACGACTATAAAGGTTTTTCCGGCCGGTTTTCAATCTACTACCAGGGGGATGTATTTACCGGGAACTTCGGAAGCCGGAATTTTGAGCGAAACGAGGAGGATGAACTTGTATTCGTAACCACTGATGATGTGTTCACGGGTGATATCTTTCGAATGGACGTGATGTTACGCCAGCAGATCTCGGATAATCTACAGATCTATGCAAATGTTAATAACCTCAACAATGAAAACGACCGAAATTACATGTCTCAGTTTGCAAGGTATCCGACGTACGAGCAGTACTATGGCGTCACATTTGATATTGGTTTGAGAGTAGAATTTTAAAGCAAATCGACCTTGAATTAACCATACCATAACCAAAAACACAAAATCCTTAAGAGGTAAATATGAAAGACTTCTACAAATATATACAGTCATTGCTTGTGATCTGTCTACTGACAGGTATGAGTACATTGTCTGCACAAACAGCAAGTGATACTCTGGTCGTAGAGTGGATTAATGAAGCAGGAACAGAGGTTTTGCAAAACTCCCTGTTCGAAACAATTATTGCCGATACTAACGACACGGGTGACAGATTAAATCCTAACCGAGTATATAAGTTACAGGCAAGCGGATTTTATTATGTGACCGAACGGATTACGAATGAAGGATGGCACCTGAATATCGTAGGCGAGATGCCGGATCCAAACAACCCTGACTCATTCCCTCCGGCGATTCAGTTAAATCACCGTGAAGATAACTCAAGACCTGGAAAGCTGATTTCGGCAGAAGGAGACTTGACGATTAAAAATGTAACACTTTTAGGTATGAGCACGGCTGGAGACTACCCTTACGAAGTGTACGAAATGCAGGGAAGCGGCATTCGGCTGACGTTTGACAACGTTACGTTTGAAAAAGCCCAGTGGGGATTCTTTGGAGTCTATGGGGCAGAAACAGATCTGTTTGTTACAAACTCTCGTTTTAGAAATCTTGCGTCGCACACTCAACCATGGGGGGGACGAGGATTTTCTACATGGGCCGATATGGATACCGTATGGGTTGAAAACAATACATTTTTGAACGTAAATGGTTTTCCGATCCAGGTTGAAAATGGTTCTGCTAACTTACTTTGGGTGAATCAAAACACGTTTGTAAACTCCGGCCGTCAAGTAGTTTTGGGGGCGTGGGTTAAGAATATGGTATTTACAAATAACCTGATACTTAATGGCTTCTGGCAAGGTGAGTCAGCAGCTGAGATTAGCGCAGATCGTCTTGCATCAGATGATGAGCAATACTCCGGTATGTTTGGCCTGGACAATATCCCATCACGATACGGGCTTGATGCGGAACGGAAAATAGCGATTGCTAATAACTCGTTCTTCCTGGAAAGCGAATATCCGGCTTACTACACCGCTGATAACGATACGTTCAACATTAGAAAACAACCGTTGTTAAACGTGCGTACGCAAAACCTCTTCGATGAAGAGCTTAATTCTAACTGGGTTGTTAAAGACAACTTGTTTGACGAGCAGAATCCGGGTTTTACCAACTACCCAACTAATCATGACGAGCGTATCCAGTTTATTACAGCGGTGCGTAACGGTCAAGAACCAACTGCATATGGGTACTGGTATCCGAATAAATTAAATCCCAGTCAGCCTGATATTGAGGTGATCTTCAGCCCTAATCCGCCTGAAGATCTTACGTACTCAAATTCTGCGCTGCAATCTGCCGCAATTGGCGGATATCCGCTTGGTGACCTGAACTGGTATCCGTCGCAAAAAAGCCAATGGATGAACAACCGGGAAACTCAGCGTGCAGAAATAATGGATATCTTTGGTGCAGAAATCACCAGTGAATTTGTAGAGCGTCTCCAGTCAGAGAATGGCCAGCTTACCGGAAGTGCAGAGGCTAAAGCTGCACCTGATCGTCAGATCGTGAGAATTGAAGGCGGCGGCGATATTCTCTGGGATGAAGTAAATGTTGAGACTGCCGGAAGCTACGACATTAAGATATATAAGCGGACCTGGTATTCTGATGAAAGTACAGGGCGCCAGACAGATCTTGTTGTTAATAGCGGAGACGCGATACCCGTGCAAATCGGCGAGGTACAGGACGGCGTAGCATGGTCAGAACCGGTCGCTGCAGGCGTAGGTCTTGAACAAGGAGTGAATTCAATACGGCTCAATAAAAATTGGGGATTTCTCGAGTATCAAAAGGTTGAAATCCTTGAAGCCGGTACGGAGAATATTGTCACTACACTCTATCCGGGAGAAGCTCAGCTTGTGGGCGGCGGCTCGCTAAGATGTGAGGAAGGTAGTGTATGTGCAGATGGTGATAATCTGGCAGAGATTACAGGTGATGCCACTGTGAATACACCTTTTAATGCGGACGTAGCTGGCCAGTATGTGCTTAAATTTGAGTACATGGTGGATGGTGATTTACCCGTAACCATTAGCATAAATGGTGCAGATCAGTCAGCAACCCTAAGCGGTGAAGCCGACACATGGAATACCCTCGATTTGGTGGGTGTAGCGCTCAACCAGGGTCAGAACGATATAGAAGTCAATTACATAGGTTCGGCAACCTTTAGCCTTGATTTCGTAGATATCCTGAAAATCGAAGGGTTTACAGGTGTCAGCATTGAAGATGATGCATTAGCTTCAGATTTTGAGCTTTCACAGAATTATCCGAATCCTTTTAACCCAACGACAAATATCAGTTTTAGCCTGCCACAGGCGAGTGATGTGAGTTTAACGGTTTACAATGTGATTGGGCAGCGGGTAGCTGTACTTGCGAACGAGGTGCTCCAGAGTGGTGCACATACCTACAAATTCGATGCAAGCAACCTTGCGTCAGGCATGTATCTTTATCGTCTGAAAACAGATAATTTTTCGACGACAAAGAAAATGATGCTTATCAAATAGATCTCATTAATAACCAAATGAAATGATCTGTTAAATTTATTGCGGCAGGCGGTACAGCTTTTAAAGCTCATCGTCTGCCGCATTTTATTATCAACCGGAAATCTTTTGAGTCCTCTGATGCCTGAAAATTGATAAGTCTATCTGAATTACCTGGCAAAACTAATTTGTAGTGCCTCATCCTGTTTTTTGGGGGGTATTATTATCCTGTTACCAATATTACCAATGCCTGTTTATGCTCTGCTTAAGCAGATTATACAATTGCCACAGATGACATTTTATAATTTATGGTCCGATTGGATTCTATCCTGTTTACTTATTAATACTATGAAAAACACAAAAATAACCGCATTAACAAGTTTACTGCTGCTTATTCCATTATTGTGTGCATCAGGGCAGCAATCGCCTGATAATCGCATCGAAGTGGATGGAAAAGAGGTTTTTCTGAGTGGTGCAAATATCGCCTGGATTAATTACGGCCGGGATGTCGGGCCAAACTCAGTTCCTCTCTCAAGTTTTGATGACGTTTTCCAAGCAACTGAATCAAATGGAGGAAATGTACTACGATTATGGATTCACATTAACGGAACCAATACACCCGAATGGAGCGGCGATGAGGTAATCGGACCGGGATCTGGTACAATATCAGATATGAGGGCGATTCTCGATGCCGCATGGGAAAAAGATATAAGTTTTGTTCTCTGTTTATGGTCGTTCGATATGCTGCAGGGAGCCGGCACGCAAACGGGGCTTTCATCTGCACAGATAGAAAAAAACAGAGGCCTTCTCACCGATCCGGTCAAACTTCAGACATATATCGACAATTCACTAATACCCATGGTTGAGGCTCTCGGGGATCACCCCGCTATAGCTGCGTGGGAAGTATTTAATGAGCCGGAAGGGATGAGTAATGAGTTTAACGGCTGGACTCCCAATAAGGTCGATATGGCTGATATACAGATGATGGTGAACAAGGTTGCCGGCGCCATTCACAGAACCAACGAAAACGCTGTTGTTTCAAACGGTGCATGGAGCTTTCACTCGCTGGCAAATACATCAAACCAGAATTCAAAAAATTACTACTCAGACGAAGAGCTTATTGCTGCAGGTGGGGATACTCTTGGAACCCTCGACTTTTATATGGTGCACTATTATCCATGGGGCGGTACTGAAATTTCCCCGTTCCACCACGATAAAGACTCCTGGGGTTTGGATAAACCGGTTGTTGTTGCAGAGTTTGACGCTGTAGATACGTTTGGGGTTCCTGGCGAGGATACATTCGCTACGCTTTACGAGCGCGGGTATGCCGGGGCACTTGGCTGGGATTATAGCCCGAACGGTGGGGACTTTTTTGAAAGCTGGCAGAATATCAAAATAAACATGCAGAACATGCTGGAGATATATCCGGAGGATGTAATTCTTGGCGAAATAACGCCATCAATTACTGAACTTGATGCCTCGCCTGAACAAATAGCTGTGGGGGATTCCTCACTAATACGATGGAACGCCATCTTTTCCGACCAGGTGACAATGAATGGTCAGGCAGTAAATATTGAGGATTCAATGTATGTTGAGCCGGCTGTAACAACTGTATATGAATTTATTGCAACAGCAAATGGATCCGCAGATGCAGATACCGCTTCAATAACTGTTGAGGTTGTTGAACCCGGAGAGCTTAACCGTGCTTTTGGCAAAGAAGCAACTGCATCAGCCAGTGAACAGGGATTAGGAAATGATGAGCCAGGTGCCGTAACCGATGGTGATCTGAGTACACGCTGGTCGAGTCCATACCAGGATGATCACTGGATTTATATTGATCTTGAAAAAGTATATGTAATCAACTCAATTACACTTTACTGGGAAGTGGCCTATGGCGAATCCTATGATATTCAGCTATCGGTTGATGCTCAAAACTGGACAACTGTTCATGAGGAGCGAAACGGAGATGGCGATGTAGATGACGTTGTGCTCAACCAAACCCCGAAAGGCCGGTACGTAAGGATGAAGGGCCTGAGCAGGGGTACGGAGTTTGGGTATTCACTGTGGGAATTCGAAGTCCGGGGACTTGTATCTGATACCCAGGCACCTGAAATTTCTCTGATCGAGCCCGGTGATGGAATTAATATGAGATCTGGATCTCCTCTGTTTTTAAGTGCGGATATTGGCCAGAGTGAAAACGACCAGATATCTGTATCCTATTACATAAATGACGAGCTTTTTTCGACTGTCTCAGAGAGTCCCTATGAAATAATTTCAGATAATCTCGAAGATGGAGAATACTCTGTATATGCGATGGCTGAGACTGATGAATTTACCGTTCAGAGTGAGACATCTGTGATTACCGTTGATGCCTCTGTGAACAGCAGGAGGCTCGAGGCTGAGGATGCCACCGCAACCGGCACAATTGAACAAACAACAGGTTCCCCAATTATCATAAGTGGGGGTGGCCTTGCGATAATAAAAGATTCAGGATCTCTTACCTGGCACAACGTGGGCTTGGGAAATGAAGAAAGCTACACTCTGAAGCTTAGATATAATTTGCCGGACGGAGAAAAGTTTCAAAAACTGAGTATCAACGGGGAGGTGACCGATACCCTGTACTTTGAGGAAGTTGGGTCAGGATGGTTATCTAAGGATACGACGATAACCTATTCAGAACCGATTCACACCCTTAGTCTAGATCATTATATGGGGAATTTTAACCTTGATTATATTCAGCTGACGGTCAATCAGGCTGTTTCAAATGAAGAGACGGCCACTACAACTCCGCAGCGTGTGGCACTGGATCAGAATTATCCAAATCCTTTCAACCCTACCACTAACATTTCATATAGTCTTCCTGAAAGTGAACATGTAAGCCTGACTATATTCGATCTTTCGGGACGAAGGGTGGCAGAACTGGCAGATGGGTTTAAGTCGGCCGGAAATCATACGGTTAGCTGGAATGCGGGTAATATGGCCAGCGGCATTTATATCTACAGGTTACGAGCAGGTGGCTCAACCTTTACTAAAAAGATGGTTTTGATTAAATAACATAAAGCGTTATAACCAAGGCAAATTATACGGAAAACTGTCCTTGAAGATTTAACGGTTGTGATGTTGACCGAAGTGATGCAGTTCTATCTGCCGTGCAAATTTTCATTTTGATGTCGTATGATTTTACCATCCATATTATAACTATTTAAATGAGCCTAAACGTTTTTGAGCGATTGAATTTCGGGTACTTTCTGTCAGCCGTGGCCTTTATCGGTTTTAGCATATCGAAACTGCCGGTCAAATACATTCAGCAATATTTCTGCTTGTCCTTCAATTTCTCCCTCAATGATCTCTTTGAACAAAGATGGTTCAATAAACAGAAGATTTGTACACCTGAACTTGAACGAAAAGCGGACAGCCTGATCAAATCAAATATGGTAATTGATACGCTAGTGCTTTTTCCGCTGCCGGTTGAATCAGATAAGGTTTAGAATAAATTAAAGACTATGAATGAATATCAATTTAAACATGAACTCGAACAGTTAAAGCAGAAACAGGAAACGTTTCTGTCGCTTAAAAATGAGCCGACTGATGAGCACAATGGTATTTTCACGCGATACCTTCGTCCTGTTCTGACAGCCGAACACGTGCCGCTGCACTGGCGGTTTGATTTTAATTACCAGGATAATCCTTTCCTCATGGAGCGTCTTGGGGTAAATGCGGTTTTTAACCCCGGTGCCATAAAATGGAACGGCAAATATGTGATGGTGGCACGGGTTGAAGGGCACGACAGGAAATCATTTTTTGCAATCGCTGAAAGCGATAACGGGATTGATAATTTTCGCTTTTGGGATAAACCTCTTGTTATGCCGGAAACAGATCGGCCTGATATAAACGTCTACGACATGCGGCTAACAAAGCACGAAGACGGCTGGGTTTACGGGGTTTTTTGTACTGAACGAAAAGATCCGGATGCTCCTGAACATGATACGTCTTCGGCAGATGCTCAGGCAGGTATTGCACGCACAAAAGATTTAGTGTCATGGGAGCGGCTTCCTGATTTTGAATCACCATCACCCCAGCAGCGAAATGTCGTGCTCCACCCGGAATTTGTGGATGGCAAGTACGCATTTTACACGCGGCCACAGGACGGGTTTATAAGCGCAGGATCGGGTGGCGGAATCGGCTGGGCGCTTGTTGATGATATTGAGAAACCTATCGCTGAATCAGAGTCTGTAATTGAAACGCGTGTATATCACACCATAAAAGAGGTGAAAAACGGCCAGGGACCGCCTCCCATCAAAACTAATAACGGATGGCTTCATTTAGCGCATGGTGTTCGAAATACGGCCGCCGGCCTTCGCTATGTGCTCTACATGTTTATGACAGACACTGACCAGCCCAATAAAGTGATTTACCAGCCTGGCGGATATTTTATGGCTCCAGAAGGAGCTGAGAGGGTCGGCGATGTGTCGAATGTGTTGTTCAGCTGCGGATGGATTCGCGATGAAGACGATACCGTTTTTATCTACTACGCTTCGTCGGATACCCGCTGCCACGTGGCAAAAACCACTGTTGAACAGCTCGTAGATTACTGTATGAATACCCCGGAAGATAAGTTCCGGTCAGCTGCATCGGTGGAAAAAAGGATTGAACTTATTAGGAAAAATGATACATCAGCAAAATGAAAAAATCTGAAGTAAGGATTATTAAAAGACTGAGCAAAGAACTCCGCAGTGAACTGATATCGAATATTATCCCCTATTGGCTAACGTATGGTGTTGACCATGAAAACGGAGGTTTTTTCGGACAAATTGATTTCAATAATGAGATAATCAAGGATGCGGATAAAGGGTCGGTGCTGATGTCTCGTATTCTATGGACGTTTTCAGCTTGTCAAAATGAGTTTGGAAATGACGATTTCAAAGATGCAGCGAATCATGCATACGATTTTGTGTCAAATCACTGCTGGGATTCGCAGCATGGTGGGGTTTACTGGATGGTTCAGTCTGATGGTGCCGTTCGTGATCAAAGAAAACTGGCGTATGCTCAGGCATTTGCTATTTATTCGCTTTCGGAATACTTCGGGGCTTCAAAAAACCAGGAGGCGCTTAACCTGGCGATAGCACTATTTGAGATTATGGAAGAAAAGTGCGCCGACAAAAAAAACGGTGGATATCATGAAGTATTTGACAGCAGCTGGAACAAACTTGATGACCCAAGGCTTAGTGACCAGGATCAAAATTCGGCCAGGAGTACGAATACGCACCTGCATATCCTGGAGGCTTATACTAACCTCTATAAGTATTGGAATTCTCAGGAGCTGAGGCAGAGCCTTAGGCGGATGGTGGAGCTCTTTATCAATCGTATCATTAATCATGATCAAACCTCAGCGATACCCTTTTTTGATGAGAAGTGGGTGCCAGAAACATCAGATATTTCCTACGGGCATGACATAGAAACAAGCTGGCTGCTTCATGAGGCGGCCAAATTGCTCAATGATCCGGAGTTACTTGATACCGTCGAAACCATAAGTATAAATATTGCAACATATGTGAAAAATAATGGGGTAGATAACGATGGCGGGATATTCAATAAAGGTAATAGTAACGGGGTAACAGATCACAGAAAAGATTGGTGGCCGCAGGCCGAGGGTATTGTCGGATTTTTAAATGCGTACCAGATTTCCGGAAACAGAGACTTCCTTGATACTGCTGAACACGTATGGGATTTCACAAATGAATTCATAATTGACAAGACAAAAGGCGAATGGCATGAGAAGGTAAACCGGGGAGGAGAGCCTTATAAACTCGACAAAGTTCGATCCTGGAAGTGCCCCTATCACAACGGGAGGGCTGCGCTTGAAGTGTTACAAAGATCAGAGGCTCTTTTAGAAACATCAGCTTATGCTTGATGCCCGGCTGCTTCGCAATAGCTTATAAATCGTTCGACTCCAGCTAGATACCGGTGCAAATATCCATAACCATCCTGTTAAAATAAGACAACGTCATGACTAAATATTTTCGCTTTAAAGGAATAGTAATAATTGCCCTGCTGTTTGTAACTGCTTGCTCGGAATCAGATATAAATAATTTTGTAAAAGTTGAAGATTCACAATTTAAGATAGCCGGCGAGCCGTACGAATTTGTTGGGACTAATTTCTGGTACGGAGCGTATTTGGGGAGATCAGGGGAAGAGGGCAATAGAGAGCGGCTGGAACGCGAGCTGGATTTGCTGAAAGAATATGGAATCACCAATCTGCGCGTGCTGGGAGCGTCTGAAGAATCTTCATTTGAGAACTCACTTGAACCAACGTTT
>Ga0209942_1001447_pt1 | contig 12854 bp, 11 predicted proteins | sample SalPonR1_A_D2_MG_FD_185695 | JGI IMG/M metagenome (GOLD analysis project Ga0209942, IMG submission 185695) | Salt pond soil microbial communities from South San Francisco under conditions of wetland restoration - Salt Pond MetaG R1_A_D2_MG... ... | reverse complement strand
GCTCACCATCATGGCCGCGATCGAACGCGGCGAAGGGGCCCCCGACGCGGTGGTCAAGGGCTGGCTGGCGCGCGCGCTCAGCGCGCCGCGCGGTCCGCAATGGGTCTGCGACAAGTGTCAGCATATCCACGCCGAATGGGTGCCCTCCTGCGAGAATTGCGGCAGCTTCGACACGCTCAGCTGGCGCGCACCGCCGAATTCGCCGATGGCCACGCCCACCGGGCTTGAGATGCTGCCGCTGATCGTCGGCGCGATCGAGGACCACGGCGACGACGAAGACGACGTGGTCGAGGCCGAGGTCGTCGACGAGGCCGAAACGTCCGAGGACACCGCCAAGACCTGAGCCGCGCCGCGCGCCTGCCTCACACATGCCGGAGACCCCGATGTCACATCTGCATTTCGCCGATAGCCTGTCGCGGCTCGGCACCGAGTCGGCCTTTACCGTGCTGGCCCGCGCGCAGGCGCTGGCGGCGCAAGGCCATGACATCATCAATCTCGGCATCGGCCAGCCCGATTTCCAGACGCCGGACCATATCGTCGAGGCCGGGATCAAGGCGCTGCGCGACGGCCATCACGGCTACACCCCCGCCAACGGCATTCCCGCTTTGCGCGAGGCGGTCGCCGCCGATCTGCACACCCGCCACGGGGCCGAGGTGAACCCCGACAACGTGGTGGTGGTGCCGGGCGGCAAGCCGACCATGTTCTTTGCCGTGCTGATGTTCGGAGAACCAGGGGCCGAGATCATGTATCCCGACCCCGGCTTTCCGATCTACGAAAGCGTGATCCGCTATGCCGGGGCCACCCCGGTACCGATCGCCCTGCGCGAGGAAAACGGCTTTGCCTTCGACGCCGAAACCGTGCTGGCGCAGATCACGCCCCGCACCCGCCTCATCATCATCAACAGCCCCGCCAACCCCACCGGCGGCGTCACCCCGCGCGCAGAGATCGACAAATTCGTGGCCGGTCTGGCGGACCATCCCCACGTGGCGGTGCTCTCCGACGAGATCTACAGCCGCATGCTCTATGACGGGCGCGAACATGTGAGCCTCTTGCAATACCCCGAGATCCGCGACCGGCTGATTCTGCTCGACGGCTGGTCCAAGACCTATGCGATGACCGGCTGGCGGCTGGGCTATGCCGTCTGGCCCGACGCGGCGGTCGGCCACGCCACCCGGCTCTGCATCAACGATCATTCCTGCGTCAACGCCGCCTCGCAATATGCCGGGCTCGCGGCGCTGACCGGCCCGCAGGACGCGGTGGACGAGATGATGCGCCACTTCGACACGCGGCGACGGCTGATCGTCAAGGCGCTGAACAGCCTGCCCGGTCTGCGCTGCACCGACCCGGGCGGTGCGTTCTACGCCTTCCCGAATATCGAAGGCACGGGCATGACGTCGGCGCAGGCGCAGGACCGCTTCCTCGACGAGGCCGGGGTGGCGACAGTGGCGGGCACCTCCTTTGGCCGCCACGGAGAGGGCTACCTGCGGTTTTCCTATGCTAATTCGGCGGAGAATATCGAGACGGCGATAGAGCGCATTCGCGCGCTGCTTTGAGTGTGTCGAGCGGGATTGCCCGTTAAAGACAACTGGTCGTTTTTGGCCTGATGCTGTCGTTGACGTCTAGAACCAATGCGCGGAATCAAGGTGCCGCAGGCACCGCCGCGCAGCGCCCGACCGCCCCCTCGGGCGGGCACCGCGCGTCTCATCGTGTTAACACCAAAGGTCCGCTCAAGGCCAAAAGTTACAAAACGGCACCGCGATCACCTTGCCCCTACCAATCCATCACCACCTTGCCCGAATTCCCCGAGATCATCGCGGCAAACCCCGCCTCGAAATCGTCGATCCCGATCCGATGCGTGATCAGCCCGCTCACATCCAGCCCCGATTGCACCAGCGCGATCATCTTGTACCAGGTCTCGAACATCTCGCGGCCATAGATGCCCTTGATATGCAGCATCTTGAAAATCACCGCGTTCCAGTCCACCGCGAATTCCGTCGGCGCAATCCCCAGCAACGCCAGCTTGCCGCCATTGTTGAGCCGCGCGATCATCTGCTGCATCGCGGGCGCGGCACCGGACATCTCGAGGCCCACATCGAACCCCTCGGTCATGCCGATCTCGTCCATCACGTCGCGCAGCTGCTGATTGCCCACATCCACCACATGCTGCACTCCCATCCGCCGCGCCACATCAAGGCGATAGGGGTTGATATCCGTGATCACCACCTTGCGCGCCCCCACCTTCTGCGCCACCAGCGCACCCATGATGCCGATGGGCCCCGCGCCCGTCACCAGCACATCCTCCCCCACCAGATCGAAACTCAGCGCGGTATGCACCGCATTGCCGAACGGATCAAAAATCGCCGCGATCTCATCGGGGATATCCTCCGGGATCGGCACCACGTTCATCTCAGGAATACAGACATACTCGGCGAACGAACCGGGCCGGTTCACGCCCACGCCTTTGGTGTTGCGACACAGATGCCCGCGCCCCGCGCGGCAGTTGCGGCACGCCCCGCAGACGATATGCCCCTCGCCCGAAACCCGCTGACCGATCCGGTATTTCACCGCCGCAGGCCCGGTATCGACGATCTCGCCGACAAACTCATGGCCCACCACCATCGGCACCGGCACCGTCTTGGCGCTGAACTCATCCCATTTCCAGATATGCACATCGGTGCCACAAATCGCCGATTTTTTCACTTTGATCAGCACATCCGCCGGGCCGACCTCGGGCACCGGCACGTATTCCATCCAGAGCCCCGGCTCAGGCCGCGACTTCACCAGCGCCTTCATCTCATTCTGCATTGCCCTGCCCCCACAAATCGGTGCTCAGATATTTCAACCCGCTGTCGCAAACGACGAAGGCGACGCAGCCACCCCGCTCAGCGCCCTGCAACAGCCGGATCGCCGCCGCCAGGTTGGCCCCGGCGGAATAGCCGCCGAAAATCCCTTCGGTTCGGGCCAGAAGCCGCGCATGCTCCGCCGCCTCGGCCCCGGTGACGGTCACATCGCCCGCCAGACCGACCCCGCGCAGATGCTTGAGGTCGGGCATGGAGTATCCTCCACCCTGAATCGGGTGATCCGCCCGGTCAGGATGCACGGCGTAGCAGCGCACCCCAAGAGGGCTGAAAAACCGCGCTGCGCCGCCGATGGTGCCGCCAGAGCCGACGAAATCGCAGAACGCCGTCACCGCATGGCCCGACTGCTCCCAGATTTCGGGCGCGGTGCCACGCGCATGCGCCTCGGGGTTGCCCGCCCGCGCAAACTGATCGGCCCGGAACGCGGCGCGCGCCTCAGTGATCCGCCGCGCCTCCGCCTCGACCAGCGCCAGATCGGCTCCCGATACCTCACCGGGCTTTGCGCCCTCGGCTTGGCGCACCAGCACCACCTCCGCGCCGAGGCCGCGCATCATCCGCGCCCGCTCCTCTGAATTGCCCTCGCTCATCACCGCGACAAAGGGATGCCCCAGCACCGCGCAGACAATCGCCAGCCCGGTGCCCATGTTGCCCGAGGTCAGTTCGACCACCACCTGCCCGTCGCGCAACTCGCCACTCGCGCGCGCCGCTTCGATGATCGCCCGCGCCGCGCGGTCCTTCTTGGAAAACCCGGGGGTGAGATAATCGAGCTTGGCCAGCACCCGCCCCTCAAGGCCGAGCGCCGCGCCGATGCGATGCAACTCGACCAGCGGCGTGTCGCCAATCGCCTCGATCACTGACGGCAGCGGCGTCATGCAATGACCCCCAACTCGTGCCCGACACTCTCGAATGCGTCAATTGCCCGGTCGAGCATGTCACGGCTCAGCGCGGCACTCATCTGCGTGCGGATGCGGTCCTGCCCCTTGGGCACCACCGGAAACGAAAACGCGGTCACGTAAACGCCGCGCGCGTTCAGCTTGGCCGCCATCTCCTGCGCCAGTTTCGGGTCGCGCAGCATCACCGGGATGATCGCATGCTCGCCCGGCAGCAACTCGAACCCCAGCGCGCCCATCCGCTCCCGGAAATACGCCGCATTCTCCCACAGCCGCGCTCGCAGCGCCCCGCCATCCTCCAGCATGTCAAACACCTTGAGCGAGACACCCGCGATCACCGGCGCCAACGTGTTCGAAAAGAGATACGGCCGCGAGCGTTGTCTTAACCAGTCCACAACCTTCGCATTCGCCGCCGTATACCCGCCCGAGGCCCCACCCAGCGCCTTGCCCAGCGTGCCGGTCAGGATATCCACCCGGTCCATCACCCCGAAATGCTCGGGCGTGCCACGCCCGGTTGCGCCGACAAACCCGGTGGCGTGGCAATCATCCACCATCACCATCGCGTCATAGCGCTCGGCCAGATCGCAAATCTCGTCGAGCGGCGCATAGTACCCATCCATCGAGAACACCCCGTCGGTGGCAATCAACCGATGCCGCGCGCCCTTGGCCTCCTTCAGGCACCGCTCTAGGTCGCCCATGTCGCGATTGGCATAGCGCCAGCGCTGCGCCTTGCACAGCCGCACCCCGTCGATGATGCTCGCATGGTTGAGCGCATCCGAAATGATCGCATCCTCCGGTCCAAGGATCGTCTCGAAGAGACCGGTATTGGCATCGAACGCGGCGGCATAGAGGATCGCATCCTCTTGCCCCAGAAATCCGGCAATCCGCGCCTCTAGCGCCTTGTGCTCCTCCTGCGTGCCGCAGATGAATCGCACCGACGCCATACCGACACCATACCGACGCAATACCGACACGGCTTCGTCGATGAGTTCGGGGTTATCCGCCAGCCCGAGATAGTTGTTGGCGCACAGGTTGATCACCTCCCGCCCGTCCGCCAGCCGCACCTCGCCCGCCTGCATCGAGGTGATCACCCGCTCGGTCTTGTAGAGCCCTTCGTCGCGCAAGCCCTCGAGCCGCGCCGCGATCTCCGCCTCGAATCGATCTGCCGCCGTCATGAAATCCCCCGCTTGCAATGGCCGTCCGCGCGTGCCCGAACCACTCCCGCCTGACTGTTCGCCTCTAGCATGAATTGGTCCGCAGGCCATAGAGGCCATGTTCGCACCGGTTGCCAAAGGTCTCGCCGCCCGCACCCCGACAGGCGCGGCGGCTCCGGCAACGGCGCGGCACAAAATAACCGGTGACGGGCGCTCCGTAAGACGCTAGCCTTTGCAAAGGGCGCTATACGCGATTTTAGACTGTTGACGTTGCAGGGAAGCATTTGCGCATGGATGACGAGGAGTTTCAGGACGAAGAACCACAGCAGGAAAAGACGCAGCCAGCCATTTCGGCCCTGCGCTACGAGACGCCGTCCGAGCTCTACGCGGCGATGCAACAGATACGAAACCTGATGCAGCATCGCCCCAACGAAGACGAAAGCGCCGTTGCCTTTCTGGCGCGGCTGCGATCAAGCACGACACCCGAAGAGGCGGTGACCTTCACGGCATTTGCAGCACGCGCCAAGATGGCGATCTGGTGGGGCTACGAATGCGTGCGCACCTCCTCCGAGGAAATGAGCGCCGATGACCGCGCCCTGATGGAGCAGATCGCCAACTGGACCACGCATCCGGATGCGCAGAACCGCTATGTGGTGATGAAAGAGGCGCTCTGGGCGCCGCAACGCACGCCGGTGGTGCTGTTGGGGCTGGCCGTGGGCTGGTCCGGTGGGCAATTCGCGCCGAATGATCCGGCTCAGGTACCTCCCTTTCGCACGCCACGGGCTTCAGGCGGCCTTGTTCGTCGCTGTGGACAAGAGTGAAAAAGCCGGAGCACTATTCGGAATTTGGACGTCTTTCGTGACAGCCACCCCAAGCCAATCGCTGGTCAAGCTCGCTAAGAAGCTTGCCCAGACAGGTGCAAAATATCTATACGCCGCCTATATCGACGACGATCCAAAATACTCCGCCGTCGGGCGTGCAGGCGTCCAGTATTCGGCGTTCACCACAGAATGGCGGGTCAGAGTTGGAACAGGCGATACGAACATGCTCAGCAATTTCCTGAAATTCGGAACGTGACGAAGCGTCAGAGCCAGTCGCGCAGGATCGGGATTAGCGGAATATCAGCAGGCGGCATGGGGTACGATCGGAGGTCGGCCGCGCGCACCCATTTGAGGCTCTGTCCTTCGCGGCCCTGCGGAATGCCCTGCCATTTGCGGCACGCAAAGAGCGGCATCAGCAGGTGAAAACTCTCGTAGGAATGGCTGGCGAATGTCAGCGGTGCGAGGCACGATGCCCATGTGTCGATGCCCAGTTCCTCCTGCAACTCGCGGATCAGCGCATGCTCGGGCGTCTCGTCAGGCTCGATCTTGCCGCCTGGAAACTCCCACAGCCCGGCCATGGATTTGCCCTCGGGGCGCTGCGTGAGCAGGATGCGCCCATCCACGTCGATAAGCGCCACGGCCGAAACCAGAACCGTTTTCAAGACCGGTAATCCGCGTTGATGTCGATATAGCCATGGGTCAGATCGCAGGTCCAGACGCGGGCGGTGCCGCCTCCGAGACCCAGATCAACATGGATCACGATCTCCTCGTTCTTCATGTAGGCAGCAGCCTTCGACTCGTCATAGTCGGGGCTGACAAATCCCTCTCGCGCCACCTCCAGATCACCGAACCAGATGGACAGACGGTCACGATCCGCGCGCGCGCCGGATTTGCCCACTGCCATCACGACGCGGCCCCAGTTCGGGTCCTCGCCCGCCACCGCCGTCTTGATCAGCGGCGAATTGGCGATGGACTTGGCGTGCAAATGGGCCTCGGCATCCGAGGCGGCACCAGTGACCGAGACCTCGACGAATTTCGTGGCCCCCTCACCATCGCGCACCACCTGATGCGCCAGATCGAGCATGACGCGGCGCAGCCCCTCCATGAAGCCGACGCTTGTCTCAGTGACGCGAATGCCGGATGCGCCGGTCGCCGCCACCAGAAGCGTGTCGGAGGTCGAGGTGTCACTGTCCACGGTGATGCAGTTGAACGTCGTGCGGTTGAGCGCGCTGACCATGTCTTGCAGGATGTCCTGCTCGATCGCCGCGTCGGTGAAGATATAGACCAGCATCGTCGCCATATCGGGCGCGATCATGCCCGATCCCTTGGCGATGCCCGCGATATGCACGGTCTGATCATCGATGGTAATCGTGGTTCCCGATCCCTTGGGAAAGGTGTCCGTCGTCATGATCGCATGCGCCGCAGTTTCGATCGCATGCGGCGAAAGTGCGGATTTCAGATCATCGAGGCAGGCGGTGATACGGTCATGCGGCAGCGGCTCACCGATCACACCGGTCGAAGAGGAAAAGACCCGCATCGCCGGCAGGCCGAGCGTTTCGGCCACAGCCCCTGTCACCGCGCTCACCGATTCGGCCCCGCGCCGCCCAGTAAAGGCATTGGCATTGCCGGAATTGACGAGGATCGCAGCCCCGCCCTCCGGCGCGCCACCGATCTTGGCCTGGCAATCCAGCACTGCCGCCGAGCGCGTGGCCGAGCGGGTAAACACCCCCGCCACCGCCGTCCCGGGCGCAAGGCTGGCCAGCATCACGTCGGTGCGGTCCTTGTAGCGCACCCCCGCCGCCGTGGTGGCAAAGCTCACCCCGGCGATCTCGGGCAATTCGGGAAAGCCCGCCGGGGCCAGCGGGGAAAGCGGCGGTTTGGCGCCCATGGCTCAGTTCTCCAGAAGATCGGTCTGGTTAATCAATGCGGGGTCGAGCGCATCACCCGCGTCACGCGCGACGGTACTTTCGGCCTCGAGCTCCGCGATATAGGCATCAAAGGCCGCCTGGCGCAGCTCACCCGCCAGTTCTTCACGTACCTCGTCAAGCGCGGGGCGCTCCTTGATCCGGGTCTCCTTGAGTTGGATCACATGCCAACCGAATTGCGTCTGCACCGGGGCCGAGACCCCGCCTTCACCAAGGGCGGCCACGGCGTCGAAGAACTCGGGCACCATGACGCCATCGCCGAACCAGCCGAGGTCGCCGCCCGAAGGACCAGAGGGGCCGGTTGAGTGCTCTTGCGCAAGGCTCGCAAAATTGGCCCCGCCCTCGATCTCCTCGATCAGCTTTTTTGCCTCTGCCTCGGTCTCCACCAGGATATGCGCGGCCTTGTACTCGGTTTCGGGGTCGGCATCGGCATAGCGTGCCTCAAAGGCCTCTTGCAGCGCCGCATCGGTTAGCACGTCATTGAGCACATCTTCGGCCACATCCGCCGCGAGGATCGCGCGACGCTCATTGTCGAGCTGCATCTGCGCGGCCAGTGAGGGATCTCCCTCATGCGCCTTCATCAAAAGGGTCTGCTGCACCAGCTGATCCAGCACGCCCTTGAACAGCACTTCCGGCGGGACCTGGTCGTATTGCTGCGGCAGGCCCGCGCGCAGCGACAGCATGTGCCCCAGCGTGATCTCGGTCTCGCCCACTGTGGCGACAATCATTTCGGCGGAGGGTTCATCCTGTGCCAGAAGGGGCGTGCTCAGCACCAGACCGGCGGTGAGCGCTGTCGAGGTCATCAAATGGCGAAACATGGAAACTTCCCTTATTGCGTGACGCGACACCGGGCGTGACGGCGCGCGACGTTGACACTTTTCCGGCGGCCCCTTACATCGCCTTGTAACCAAGGCGCGAGCCGACAACTTGCGCCCGTTTTAGGGCGCGCGGGCGAGCGGGGCAAGCGATTGCCTGTCACGGACAGTCAAAACACCGGAACGGATAAAGCATGTTGGGTATTGGAACGGTTGCACGAAAGATCTTCGGCACACCGAACGACCGCAAGGTCAAGGCGACGCGCCCGTTGGTCGAAAAGATCAACGCACTGGAACCCGAATACGAGGCCCTGAGTGACGAGGGGCTGATCGCCAAGACGGAAGAGTTCCGCAAGCGTATCGCCGACGGCGAGAGCCTTGACGCGCTCCTGCCCGACGCCTTTGCCAATTGCCGCGAGGCGGCCCGCCGCGCGCTTGGCTTGCGCGCTTTCGATGTACAGCTGATGGGCGGCATCTTCCTGCATCAGGGCAACATTTCCGAGATGAAGACCGGCGAGGGCAAGACCCTTGTCGCCACCTTCCCCTGCTATCTCAATGCGCTTTCCGGCAAGGGCGTGCATGTGGTCACTGTGAACGACTACCTTGCCCGGCGCGATGCCGAGTGGATGGGCAAGGTCTTCGCCGCGCTCGGCATGACCACGGGCGTCGTCTACCCGCAGCAGCCCGAGGACGAGAAAAAAGCGGCCTATGGTGCCGATGTCACCTATGCCACCAATAATGAACTTGGGTTCGATTACCTGCGCGACAACATGAAAGCCTCACTCGAAGAGATGAACCAGCGCGGTCACAATTTCGCCGTGGTGGACGAGGTCGACAGCATCCTGATCGACGAGGCGCGCACGCCCCTGATCATTTCCGGCCCCAGCCAGGACCGGAGCGAACTTTACCAGACCATTGACGCGCTGATCCCGGAATTGAACGACGACCACTATTCGCTCGACGAAAAGACCCGCAACGTCACCTTCACCGATGACGGCAATGAATATCTGGAAAACCTGCTCAAGGAACGTGGGATTCTGCCCGAGGAACAATCGCTCTACGATCCCGAGAGCACGACCATCGTGCACCATGTCAATCAGGGCCTGCGCGCGCATAAACTGTTCCAGAAGGACAAGGATTACATCGTGCGCGACGGCGACGTCGTGCTGATCGACGAATTCACCGGTCGCATGATGGCAGGGCGTCGTCTGTCGGATGGCCTGCATCAGGCCATCGAGGCCAAGGAGGGCTGCCAGATCCAGCCCGAGAACGTGACGCTCGCCAGCGTGACCTTCCAGAACTATTTCCGCCTCTATGACAAATTGTCGGGCATGACCGGCACCGCGGTCACCGAGGCCGAGGAATTCTCCGAAATCTACGGGCTCGGCGTGGTCGAGGTTCCCACCAACCGCCCGATTGCGCGCATCGACAACGATGACGCCGTCTATCGCACCCAGCAGGAAAAATACGACGCCATCGTCGAGGAAATCCGCGACGCGCACGGCAAGGGGCAACCGATTCTCGTCGGCACTACCTCGATCGAGAAGTCCGAGATGCTGAGCGCGTTGCTGACCCAGGCAGGGATCACGCATAACGTGCTCAACGCCCGCCAGCACGAGAAAGAAGCGCAGATCATCGCCGATGCGGGCAAGCTGGGTGCGGTGACCATCGCCACGAACATGGCCGGGCGCGGCACTGACATCAAACTCGGCGGCAATCTCGATTTCCAGATCATGGAGGCCATCGCCGCCGATCCCGAAGGCGATCCCGAGGAAATCCGCCGCCGCATCGAAGAGGCGCACACCGCCGATGAAGAGGCAGTCAAGGCCGCGGGCGGGCTGTTCGTGCTCGCCACTGAGCGCCATGAAAGTCGCCGCATCGACAACCAGCTGCGCGGTCGCTCTGGCCGTCAGGGCGATCCGGGTCGGTCGGCCTTCTTCCTCAGCCTCGATGACGATCTGATGCGCATCTTCGGCTCAGAGCGGCTGGAAAAGGTGCTCTCGACGCTTGGCATGAAGGAAGGCGAGGCGATCATTCACCCCTGGGTCAACAAATCGCTTGAACGCGCGCAGGCCAAGGTTGAAGGGCGCAATTTCGACATCCGCAAGCAATTGCTGAAGTTCGACGACGTAATGAACGAACAGCGCAAGGTGATCTTCAAGCAGCGCCTCGATATCATGAAGGCCAAGGATCTGAGCGAGATCGTCGGTGACATGCGCGCAGAGGTGATCAGCGACCTGGTCGACCAATACATGCCGCCCAAGACCTATGCTGATCAATGGGATACCGAGGGTCTGCATGCCGCGGTGATAGAGCATCTCAACATGGACCTGCCGGTGATCGACTGGGCCGCCGAGGAGGGCGTGGATGACGAGGAGATCATCGAGCGGCTTGACAAAGCCGCCGATGAGATGATGGCCGCCAAGGCCGCGCAATTCGGCCCCGAGAGCATGCGCATGATCGAGAAACAGGTGCTCTTGCAGACCATCGACGGCAAATGGCGCGAGCATCTTCTGACGCTTGAACACCTGCGCAGCGTCGTCGGCTTTCGCGGGTATGCACAGCGCGATCCGCTCAATGAATACAAGAACGAGTCTTTCCAGCTGTTTGAGACAATGCTCGAAAGCCTGCGTATGGACGTGACCAAGAAGCTCTCACAGATCCGTCCAATGTCGGAAGAAGAGCAGGAGTCGCTGATGCGCGAATTGCAAGAGCAACGCGCTGCGATGGAGGCCGCCGCACAGCCGGAGACGCCCAAAGAGGCGACAACAGACGGCGCGCCCGGCTTTGTAGAGGGCGATCCATCGACCTGGGGTAACCCGGGTCGGAACGAGCCCTGCCCCTGCGGTTCGGGCAAGAAGTTCAAGCACTGCCACGGACGGCTGAGCTGAGAGCAATCGCCCGATTGAGACCCTTTCCCTGCCATTGGGAAGCCATTATTAACTCCTAGCCTCTATACCAATCGTGTTTTGGTATGGAGAGCACTATGTCTAAGGCTCGACGTTACATCATGGCAGGCGGTACCTTTGCCTGCGCGCTTGGAATCGGATTTTTCATGCAGGCGCAGGCCCCGTCGCGGCCGGTAACCGCGATGCAATCGGGTTTGGCTCCTGTGCTCGACAAACCGGTGGAAATTTCCCAGATCGAACTGACCTCTGCCGCGCCTACCCCCCCTGTGGCGATACCGGGCCCTGTGGCCTTGCCCACGGCACCGGTTACACTCGCCGTGGCCGAAGAGGCCGTGGTCCCCAAGGCGCTGCCGCAGGAAGAGGCCGCCCCGACCTTTACCTGTGAGTATGAGATGGACGCTGCGCTTCGCAAGGGTGCCATGGTGGAACTGGCCGTCTCGGCCCCCTGCCGCATCAACGAGCGTTTTACCGTTCACCACAACGGCATGATGTTCAACGCCGTGACCGACAGCGCCGGCCAGAGCATGCTCGAAGTGCCGGCACTGAGCGAGAGCGCGGTATTCATCGCGTCCTTCGCTGATGGCGAGGGCGCACTGGCCACGGCAAATGTTGATACGCTCAAACTCTATGATCGCTTTGTCGTGCAATGGAGTGGTGGCGCGGACAGCCTGCACATGCATGCACTCGAGTATGGTGCAGATTTCGGCGACGCGGGCCATATCTGGGCCGCGTCCGCACAGGACAAGGCACGTAGCGTCGCTGGCGAAGGCGGGTTTCTGACACGTCTCGGCACGCCCAGCACCGATCAAGGCCTGATGGCCGAGGTCTATACCTTCCCCACCGGCACCGCCACGCGCGCAGGCGACGTGACCCTGCGAGTCGAGGCCGAGGTGAGTGATGCAAATTGCGGCCGTGACATCGAGGCGCAGACCATCGCCACCGGCGATGCAGGGCTCACGGTGCAGGACATTGTGTTGGCGATGCCCGATTGCGACGCCGTCGGAGAGTTTCTGGTGTTGAAAAACCTGTTCAATGACCTGAAGATCGCGCGCAACTAACGTCGCGATTTTCAGGGGGACAAGACATGACAACATTGCGTGCGGCGATCCTCGCCGCACTTTGTCTTCTGGTCATTCCGGTCACGGTCGCGGCACAGGACGTGACGCTACGCTCGCATGATGGAAATGTCGAGATTTCCGGTAACCTCTTGGGTTTTGACGGCGAATTCTACCGCGTGGATACCGTCTATGGAGAGTTGACCGTCGATGGATCCGGCGTAGCCTGCGAGGGGCCCGGGTGCCCCAATCTTGAGGCCTATGTTGCACGGCTCGTGTTTTCCGGTGCGCCGACGATCGCGCGCGTCCTCATGCCTGCTCTGCTCGAGGCCTTTGCTATACGCGGCGATTACGATCTGCGGCGCGTGACCGACACGCCGACCGAACTGCGCTTTGATCTGCACACCGGTCAGGACAGCACGCTCAT
>Ga0209942_1001446_pt1 | contig 12857 bp, 12 predicted proteins | sample SalPonR1_A_D2_MG_FD_185695 | JGI IMG/M metagenome (GOLD analysis project Ga0209942, IMG submission 185695) | Salt pond soil microbial communities from South San Francisco under conditions of wetland restoration - Salt Pond MetaG R1_A_D2_MG... ... | reverse complement strand
GTGCAGGCTGAAATAGACAACATAGCCATGTATGAGAAATTCCTGGCAGGAGACCTTCCTGAAGATGTAAGGGAAGTCTTCGAGGAACTCATGAACGCATCTAAAAACCACCTTTCCGCATTTGAAAGAGGAACAAGCCGAAACGCGGGAACAGGCGAGGGAAACAGAGCTGGCGGCAATAGCCGCAATGGACTCGCCGGAAGCGGTTCGGGAGAAATGGCCGAAATGAGGCAAAACGGAAATGGTGAAAGAACTGGAGAAGGAAACGGATTTGCTTACGGAGACAGAGACGGAAGCGGGATAGAAAACAAGCCCCTTGACGGAAGCGGATACGGACAGGGACAAGGCTTTGGAAACGGAAGCGGATACGGACTCAGGAAGGGATTAGTAAGAGCCGGAAGCGGAAGATAATATAAAATATTTAGGTTCTATAATATATGGTGTTGGTGAGAAATCGCCAGCACCATTTTTATTGCAATAAAAAGAGACAAATGGCAAGCACTCTGCTAAACTGAAATCGACTAAAACCACAGAAAAGGGAGTGAATCAAATGTCTCACAATGATTCTATAACAAATATGCTTGATTTGAAAGACCCTCGCATCAATTTTAAAACAAAGCAATGGGACGGGGTTACTGCTTTTGAATCACAAATCCATAACAATTGCGGGGTAATATAGCAATATGCTAAAATTGTCTTGAAGGCAAGTATTGTCTTGATTATTTATGTGCGGGGTGGCTTATATGTTTATGGGGATCAAAAAAAGGGCGGCAACAGTATTGATGCTTTGCGTATTTGCGGCAGGAGCTTCGGCTTGCGCTGATTTGCCGGAAGAGAATGCAAAGACAGACAAGCCGGTCATAGATGAAAAAATTAAAAGCGGAATTGAAATGAATGTCGAAGGAAAAGTGATTCAAGACAGGTTCGACGTGCCTGCCGGCTTTGAAAGAACTTTTGCTGCAGAGAGCTCTTTTGCGGATTATTTGAGAAATTTGTCCCTCAAGCCCCACGGCAGCAAGGTGCATACATACAGCGGAGGAATTAAAATGAACATGTCCGCTTACGAGGCCGTTGTCGACATGGACATAGGCGACAGGGATCTTCAGCAATGCGCTGATGCGGTCATGAGGCTGCGAGGCGAATACCAGTTTTCCCAGGAAAGACAGGATGCTATAGTGTTCAAGCTGACCAACGGATTCGAGGTGCCCTTTTCAAAATGGCGCGACGGCTGGAGGGTAAAGGTTTTAGGAAACGATACGTCTTGGGTGAAGAATGCGGAATATGACGAATCGTACGAGGCCTTCAGGGACTACATGGAGTTCGTCTTTATTTATGCGGGCACGCTTTCCCTTGACAGGGACCTTGCTTCTGTTCCATTCGAAGAAATGGAGATTGGCGACGTCTTTATCCAAGGCGGCAGCCCCGGCCATGCTGTAATTGTGGTCGATATGGCGGAGAATGCGGAGACCGGAGAGAAGCTTTTCATGCTTGCCCAGAGCTATATGCCGGCCCAGGACATACATGTTCTGTCCAATCCTAACGATGAAAAAACAAGCCCATGGTACAGGATGGATTTTGAAGGAGAGCTAGCAACAGCGGAATGGACATTTGAGAAAAACAATCTTAAGCGATTCAATTAAATAAACGGAATTGGTCAATACAACCCCCAGGTACTTTTCGGTTGAAGAGAAAAGTGCCGGGGCTTGTTTTTAGAGCTTGTCACAAAAAGTACAGGAGGTTAATTGTGTTATTTTTATCGTTCTCTTGTCAGTGGATAAAATTGGATGAAACGGAAATTGTTCTGTGGTATAATATTAAATATATCCAATTATAATTCGGGGAATTTTATACATATGGAGGGCTTGCTTTGAAAAACGAGAAGGGGTTTACACTTATTGAATTGATTGTTGTCATAGCAATACTTGGAATAATAGCCGCAATTGCAGTGCCAAAGTTCGGCAGCTACAGGGAAGAGGCAAAGATAAACACCCTAAAGACCAACACCCATACTCTGGAGCAGTATGTGCAATACCTGGCAATACTCGAGGATTTGAGTTTTGAATACAAATCTTATGCTGATGGCGGTGATCCTGAGACATATATGAGCCGAAGGGTTGAGACCGAACTCGAAGATTTCAATGATGATTATGGCGATGGTAATCATCCTGAAAAATATTATCTGAATAAGGATGGATATACGAATTTTTATTCAGGAAACAAATTTATTTTGAATGCTGACGATGATCCGAACTATTTGGGATATGAAAAATATAAAAACCCTGCTGTTTATGTAACCGATTCGAGTGGAATACCAGCTGAGCCTATAGAAAATCTAAAGGGCAGCATAGTGATTCAATTCCCAAACAGCGACAGCGGGAGCGTAGAAATATTTTATGTAGATTTCGATGGAAATGAATCTTCGCACAAGGTTATCGAAAGATAGGCGCGAAATATTGCAATTTGACATTTATATAACACATTAATATCTTATTTGGTATATAATAGTGGTATAAATCCACGGGAGGGATACCATGAAGCGGTTTGAAAGTTACATAAAGGAGCATATGTGCCACTATAAGAGGGATTTTTTGAGGGTCAAGGAAAAAGGTGTATACCGTTACGACGGAAGGGTGTACAACTATTGTTTCATCTTGCCCGATGAGGACAAGCGAAAGAACATTATTCAGAAGTACAGGCATCGTTTCTGGAACTCGTCCTATGCGCTGGAAGAAACCGACGGGGACTTTTGCCATCTGGATTCGGCGCAGGCTCTATGCATAAACTTCTTCTATCCCTTAATAGATGCAGGCCATCTTGAGGACTTTATACAAATAATAGGAATGGGAAACAGGGAAATAAAATACAGTAATTGTTTCAGGCGTGGAGAACATTTCGAGCTGGATCTTGACACAGGTGACGGACATCTTTTCTTTAATGTCAAATACACAGGAAAGTCATACGGGAGCTTGAAAGATACTGAGGAAAACAGAAAAGCCTACCAAGAAATATACAAGCCAATGCTTGAAAAGTCCGATGCAATTAGAGACGTTTACAAGGAAAAGAAAATATTTTTCAAGCATTACGAGATAATAAGGTCCCTGCTTAGAATAGAAGGAGAGGACTCTGCGGTTTTTATGCTCCCATACGAGAACGAGATGCTAAAGAGCTATATCCACATAATAGAGGACATACTAAGACCCAATTATCTGGCCAATCTCAAGATAGTCTATTGGGAGGATATTTTCACGGCTCTTCCAGAGTCGATGATATCCATGTACAGTGAATTCATACTGAAATATTTTCCCTATCTTACCTATAAGGTAAAACGTCAGATACTGCGATAGGAAAAGGAAGCCTAAATGTTTTGCTACAAATGCAATTGAAGAAGAAGCAATAAAAAGATGCCTGCAGGAGGCATCTTTTTTGTTTGGCAGAAACTGGTGGCAAAGGTGGCAGCGGTTGAAAAAATTGGTTATTTGAAGGCTTCTAATGGTATAATTTGAATACAGGTAATTTTATCAAATATTATATCTATAAATATATGGAGGCGGGAAACCCCGCCCATTACAGGAGGAAAGTCATGGGGAAACTGGGGCTGGTTCTTGAAGGCGGAGGCGCCAAGGGGGCTTATCAGGCAGGAGCTTACAAGGCTCTGCTTGAACTTGGAATAGAAGTGGATGGAGTCTCCGGCACTTCAATCGGAGCTATAAACGGCGCGATGATTGTGCAGGGGGCATTCAGGGAGTGTTATGAAATGTGGGAGGGGATAAGGCCTTCCAAGCTTTTCGATGTGGATGAGGGTCATCTTAAAAGAATAATAGGATTTGATTTGGATGAAAAAAGCCTTGCCTATGCGGTCAAGAAGCTCAAGGAAATAATGGAAAACAACGGTTTGGACACGACCCTTATGAAGAAAATGATAAGGGAAAACATAGACGAAAAAAGGGTCAGGGATTCAAAAATGGACTTTGGTTTTGTGACTGTATCGCTTTCGGACATGAAACCGCTTGAGCTCTACAAGGAAGATGTTCCAGAGGGGAAGTTGCATGACTATATAATGGCTTCGGCTTCGGTTCCGGTTTTCAAGCTTGAGAAGATTGAAAACAAGGTGTATGTTGACGGAGGCTTTCATGACAACATACCCGTAAACCTTTTGGCCAGAAAGGGTTACGAGGACATAATAGTGATACGGTCTTTCGGAATGGGCCGGGTAAGGAAGATAGACCACAAGAAGCTCAATATTAAATATATAACACCTTCGGAACCCCTGGGCCGAATACTGGATTTCGACAATCAAAAGGCCCGCAAAAACATGAAGATGGGCTATTACGACACGCTAAGGATTTACAACAAATACAGGGGAATAAAGTATTGTTTGGAAATTAACGAGGGCGAGGACTTTTTCATGGACTTCTTCATGAATTTTGATGAAGATACAATCCTCAAGATGGGGAAGGTTTTCGGGATTTCGGGCATACCATACAGGCGGATGCTTTTCGAACACATACTTCCGCGAATGGCGGCGGTTCTGGACCTCAAGGATGAGGCGACCTACGAAGACATATTGATAGGGTTCATAGAGCATCAGGCCAAGGCTTCGGGGGTTGACCGTTTTGCGGCATACAGTATGGGTGAATTGTTCGAACTGGCAAAGGAAAACCATAAGCCTGTGACAAGCAGGATGTTCAACAAATTACCAGACTTTGTCAAGAAGAGCGAGCTCTTGATGCTTTCAAGAAGTGTGAAGGATGATATACTTGCCGAATTTATGGATATACTCATGAATGGGCAAGAAAGTCGCGAACTATTGCTTAATGCGGAAGCTTCCAATTGAATGGGATTATATAAATGACAATAACAAAGGGAGAAAGGAAGGCAAAAAATGAATGCAAGGGAAAGTTATGAAAAGTGGATGAATGATCCGGAAATAGATGATGCGACAAAGGCGGAACTTAAGGGAATAGAAGGTAATCTTGAAGAAATAGAGGACCGTTTCCACAAGGACCTCGAATTCGGAACAGGTGGCATGAGGGGAATAAGGGGCGCGGGGCGAAACAGGATGAACAAGTACAATATACAGAAGGTTACCCAGGGCCTTGCCAGGTATCTCAAAAGAAATGTTGACAAGGCAGGCGAAAAAGGCGTAGCCATAGCATATGACAGCAGAATAGCGTCGGATGAATTCGCCTGGGTGGCTTCCGAGGTTTTAGCGGCAAACGGAATAAGGGTATACCTTTACGAAGGCATCAGGTCTACTCCCCAGCTTTCATTTACTGTGCGCAGGCTAGGGTGCGCAGGGGGGCTGGTTTTAACCGCAAGCCATAACCCGCCTGAATACAACGGTTACAAGGTATACGGCCAAAACGGAGGACAGATAGTTCCTGCCATAGGAGAGCCGCTTATAGCAGAAGTAAATAAAATTGAGGCTTTCTCAGCCATAAAGACCATGCCCAGGCAAGAAGCTCTTGAAAAAAATATGATTACTCTTATAGGAAGGGAACTCGACCAAGCCTATTACCAAGCGGTTTTGGGGCTTTCCACGGTCGATGACGGGATGGCAGAGACTGTAAAGAAGCTTAAAATAGTATACACTCCCCTGCACGGAGTCGGCCTTGTCCCTGTCACAGAGGTTCTTTCAAGGGACGGTTTTGAATCGGTGTCGGTAGTGCCCGAGCAGGAAAAACCGGATGGAACTTTCCCGACTGTCAAAAAGCCCAATCCCGAGGAGACAGCCGCTCTTGAAATGGCTTTGGCTCTGGCAGAGAAAAATGGGGCAGACCTTGTAATAGCGACAGACCCGGATTCCGACAGGGTTGGTATTGCGGCAAGAAACAGTCAGGGAGAGATGGAGCCTCTGCTTGGAAACCAGGTGGGGCCTCTTCTTATAGACTATGTGCTTAGGCATAAAAAAATCCGCCAGGGAGACTTTATCGTAAAGACGGTGGTAACATCCGACATGGGTGCAGCCGTAGCCAAGTCATACGGGGTGGACACATATGAAACTCTTACTGGATTCAAGTGGATATGCGACAAGGCCATGGATTTGGAAAAAGAAGGCGGAAAACGCTTTTTGTTTGGATATGAGGAAAGCATAGGCTATCTTGCGGGAGATTTTACAAAGGACAAGGACGCGGTGGTCTCTGCCATGATTGCGGCTGAGATGGCGGCTTTCTACAAGGCAAAGGGAATGACCCTCCATGACGCGCTAAGGAAATTGTGGGAAAAGCACGGTTTCTACAAGGACCACCTTATAGCCCTTTGGCTGGAAGGAATGGACGGAAAGGCGCGTATAGGCAGAATAATGAAAAGCTTCAGGAATAGCCACCCGAGAAGTGTCTGCGGGGAAAAAGTAACCGAGATTGCGGATTTTCAGGCTTCCACCAGAACAAACCTGGAAAGGAAGGAGTCGGAGATTCTCAAGTTCCACAAATCCAATGTGCTTAAGTTCCATTTTGGAGATTCATGCTGGTTTGCTGTAAGGCCAAGCGGAACCGAACCCAAGATAAAGATTTACTTTTCGGTTATGGAAAGTGACGAGAAAAAGGCGGCTGAAAAGATGGAGGAAATGATAAAAGAAGTCAAAGGGCTTATAGAGGAGATTAAGTAGAAAGAGTAAAGTACAGTGGAAAGTAGAAAGGAAAGACAAAAGCAGATATTAGATGTCAGTTGTCAGGTGTCAGTTGTCAGTTGTCAGAAAAAGCAAAAACAAAAGAAAAAACAAAGAATAAAAGCAAAGAACTTTCACACATCGAAGGAGATACTTATATTGGGAGGCATCTATGGAGAAGGGGTTCTTGAGGGTTGTAGGAAAGAAAACGGAAAATGAATTCCTGGAAAGCGGATGCACTAAAACCAGGCTCACTGGCGTAGCCGGATGTTATGTCTTATGGAAGGTTCCGGAAGGCAGGCTTATGCAGTTTTTCTGTATGGACTTTGAAAGGGAGGGCATAAAGGGATACAAAAGCCTTTTAAATGGTAGAGAAGATGAACAACAGGACATGATGAAGGAGGCCATAGGCGTATACGGGGAGAATTTCGAGAATCTTTCCGAGCATGAAATGGTGGACCTGCTTAATCTGATGTATTCCATAAATCTCAAATTCCATTTGCCCCTGCCGGGCAAAACTTCGGAGTATGCCCACTTGTTGGCAGGCGAAAGGACTGTGCCGGAATTTATTCGCAAGGAATTGGACAATAAGCTTTCGAAAAAGATGGAAACGGATTTTGAGGCAGCAAATTACTATATGGGAAGGGCTCTCGCAAAGGATTCCGATGCAGAAAAGCAGTTGCTGGTTAAAGGGAACAGGCTGGATTTGGTGGAGTTTCCAGGCAAATCAATACTTCTGAAGAATGAAGTAGGTGAAGTGGAAAGGATTGAAGGAGTAAAGTATTGCAAGTGCAATGCATTGGCAAGGTGCGGAACAAATTATTTTCTTTTGATGGCAAGGCTTGGCCTTATTGACACTGAAGATGGCGTCAAGGTTTTAAGCGCACAAATATTGGAGAAAAAAGACCTTTCGGTGAGCGAGGCTTCAATGATAATAAAGAGAACCGAGTATCTTATTACATACAAGGTTGCGGACAAGGATTGTTTTGACAATTCACTGCGTGTCGAGAAACCCTGTGTTGAAAAGGAAGCCCATGAAAGGGGACTCCTTTTCACTCAGTTTAAGCGGGACAATGCCCATTACAAGAATCAGACTTATTTTATGAATGACGATATTTTCGGTTTGTATTTTCTTATGGAGGAAGGAAAGCTCATTGCCGCATCATACAGTGCTGACGGCCTCCAAGACATAAATGATTTTCTCAGGCGGCCATGCTTTAGGGATTGTCTTACCCGTGAAAAGGCCTTTTACTCTGAAAGCCCGCTTTTTTACCATATAGTGCATCAGGGGAAGGGTAAAAACAGTGGAAAGTAGTAAGTGGAAAGTAGAAAGGGAAAAACAGCCGGCAAAACAGTGGAAAGTAGTAAGTGGAAAGTAGAAAGGGAAAAACAGCCGGCAGCATGCAGCGGGCAGTTTTCAGTAAAAGATTAAGAACAAAAGCAAAGGACTCAAAAAAAAGAAATTCTTTGACGCATTTGGGTTTTTAAGGTTTTTGCATTTGCTGACAACTGATTACTGGCAACTGACAACTGTTTTGCCGCAGGCGTAAAAACATCAGTAAGTGGAAAGGAGATTGCCATGGATATCAAGTTTGAATATGATTGTTCGAAAGTGGATTTGACAGGAATGATTCATGATTTGGAGTATGCATTCAGTAGGGTTTTAAGAAAAAGAAATCAAGGCTATCTTGGATTCATGGGTCTCACTAAGCACCAGGAGGACTTGGACCGAGTCAAGGAAAAGGCGGGGTGGATAAGGAACAGGTTTGAAAATTTTGTACTGATAGGAATCGGGGGATCTAATCTCGGGAGCCTCGCCCTTCAGGAAGCATTGAATGGAAAGTACTACAATGAAAAGCCCAAGCACATTCGCAAGGGCCCGCGTTTCTACATGCTTGACAATCCGGACCCCGAAAGTGTTGGGGATCTTTTGGACATACTTGATCCTGAGCAGACTGTGTTTAATGTGATAAGCAAATCGGGAAACACGGCTGAGACTATGTCCAACTTTATGATAGTATATGACTGGCTCAGCAAAAGCCTGCCGGAAAAGGCGGTTGCGGAAAGGATTATAGCCACCACGGACAAGGAAAGCAGCGTACTTTTGGATATTTCCAGGGAAAAGGGTTTTGATACTTTCTATATCCCAAGCAATGTCGGAGGCCGCTTTTCGGTTTTGTCTCCAGTGGGTCTTCTTTCTGCTGGCACATGCGGAATAGACATAGACGGGCTCCTAAGGGGGGCTGCGGCCATGTCGGACAGGTGCAGCAATTTCTATCCGGAGGACAATCCCGCTCTTATGGATGCGGCTGTGCATTTCAAAATGATGAAAACGGGAAGGAATATTTCTGTCATGATGCCCTATGCCGACAGGCTTAAATACATGTCAAACTGGTACGCCCAGCTTTGGGCGGAGAGCCTGGGAAAGAAAAAGGACAATGACGAAAACACTGTAAATACTGGACAGACTCCTGTCAAGGCGCTTGGTACAATAGACCAGCATTCACAGATTCAGCTCTATGCTGAGGGCCCAGATGACAAGATAATAACTTTCCTTAGGGTTGAAAGGTTTCGCAGGGAGATGGCGATTCCAAAGCATTTTTCCAAATACGACAATCTTTCCATATTGGCCGGAAGGGGGCTTTCGGAACTTATGAATGCTGAGCAGTCGGCGACCGGAGATGCTCTTTCCGAGTTTGGAAGACCGGTGCTCACTGTGGTTTTTCCTGAAATAAATGAGGAGACCGTAGGGCAGTTTATTTATATGCAGGAGCTTAAGGCTGCTTATTGCGGAGAGCTGTTGAACATAAATGCTTTCAATCAACCAGGGGTTGAACTTGGAAAGGTTCTTACAAGAAAGTATATGGCGCAGACTTACGAAAAGGACAATTCTGAGAAATAGGGAAGGCATTTGAGATGGGTGAAAATAATGAAAAAGAAATTGTCTGAACTTAAAATTTTGAAGGGTGGCCGAGACGAGGGAAATCTTTTGGGAACAGGCCCCGAAAGTTTTATATGGGCCCAGGCAACAAACACAAGGCTTATGGGTGTTGTCGGCGTAAAAGTCTGTTGGAAACTTGAAAGTGGCGATTTTTTTTATCAGTTTTTCCATCTTGACAGCGAAGCATATGGAATTGACGGGTATGAAAGTCTTATAAACCCCAACAATTACGAAGTTGATTATATAGCCTTTCACATGATGGGGGGCCTTGGAGGGAATTTTATAAATATTTCTTACAATGAACTCGTATATCTGCTAAAATTGTTTTATGATTTGAATTTGGAAAAAGACTCGGCCTTGCCTGAAAGAAGCAGGGAGTTTGAAAAATTTTTTGCCATGCCGGTTTCTCTCACGAAAGAAGATGAAAGAAATCTTATGAAAAAGATTTGCGAACCCCTTGAAAACCATTCCCACTGCATAAATTATTTTTTGATGAGAGTATTCGGCAAAGACTATGCCGCGGCGGACTTTCTTCTGGACAAAATAACAGAGGATAATCTGCGGGCAAAGGTGGGGGAAGGGGTGCTTCTCAGGAACGAGCTTTTTTGCAAAAGGTCTTCCCAAAGGGGAAGTGTTTACCGGGCGGAGTCTCTTGTGGATTCCAGGGCCGGGTATATTTTAGTGCATTCTGAACTTAATGTTGTAAGCGGGGATGAAGGCTACAAGATAAGGTCGGCCAAAAAATTGGAGGAGATGCACATATCAAACATAGAAGCGGCTTTCCTCTTAAAGAAAATGGAATATCTGGCTATATACCAAATAGAATCCATAGAGGAATTTTTGATGATTTTCAAGATTGAGAATCCAAGCATGATGGACAGCATACATGATGCTGGAGTTCTTTTCACATCTTTCAACAAGGACAACGATCATGTGAAAAACGACATTTATTATCTTAACGGTGACATACACAGCGTGTATTTTATAACAAGGGCTCAGCAGCTTGTGGTGGCTTCTTTTGAAGCTAAAAAGCTGGAGGAGGCCCAAGACACCCTTCAAGGGAAAAGGTACAGGGAAATGCTTTCACTGGACAATAAACTTGTCATTGAGGAGCCTGTATTTTATGAGTTTGTAAACAGCGGCCAAGAGGATATATATGATTTTTTTGATTCCAAGGGTATAGGTTAGGGGGAAATGAGTTGATAGTTGTACAGCAGGTCTTGATTTTGTTTTTTATGATAATTACCGGATTCGTTGCCAAGAGGTGTAAAATAATCAGCAATGAACTTAATGAAGGAATGATAAATCTTGTGCTTTATGTGATGCTTCCCTCCCTCATACTTACATCTATGAATTTTGATTTTTCGCCGGAAATGCTTGCAAAGAGCGGTAAAATTCTTGCAATATCTTTAGTGATATACTTTGTAATAATGCTTTTTTCATTTCTGATACCGAAAATTGTGGGAGGGGAAGTAAGGCAGAAGGCTATTTATCAATACGCTTTCATATTTGTCAATGTGGCCTACATGGGATATCCCGTGGTCAATTCCGTTTACGGAAAAGTCGGGGTTTTCTATACGGCTATTTTTAATTTGCCTTTCAACTTTTTCATATGGACTGTGGGTCTTTGGATTTTGACCAAGGACCATGATGAATTCAAGGGCCGGGTGTCGAGCTTTGAGCTTAAAAAGTTTATCAATCCTGCCATAATATCTGTTTTCGTGGGATTTGTTTTGTTTCTGTTTTCACTGCACCTTCCGAAAATTATCTACGACACATTAGGGACACTGGGCGGGGCTACGATGCCGCTGTCCATGATTTTCATAGGGTCGGTACTTGCGGATGTCGATTTAAAGGATATTTTTACGGACAAAAAGGCTCTCGCATATTCGGTTTTAAGGCAGACACTTGTGCCTTTATCTGTGCTTTATCTCTTGAAGGCTCTTGGTTTCACCGGATACTTGGTTGGAATACCGGCTGTTATTTCAGGCATGCCTACTGCCGCCAATACTGCAATTATGGCATCAAAATATAAAAACGACTATCATCTGGCGTCGAGACTGGTGTTTATTTCAACATTCGTCTCTATTTTCACCATACCGGTGATAGTGATGCTGGTTTAGGGGGAAAAAATGAAAAATGATTTGAAGAAGGCTGTCGATGTGCTTGACAGCGAGGGAAGAGCCCTGGTGCTTGTAAGGGACGGGGCTGTGCTTATGAAGGACGACAGAAGGGGAATAGGACCCATGTATGACATAGCGACAAAGGAAAGGCGGCTGGCCTGTGGAAGCAGCCTTGCAGACAAGGTTATAGGAAAGGCTGCGGCAATGCTTGCAGTGGATGCCGGAATTGACAAGCTTTATGCGGCGGTGCTGAGCGAGGAGGCTGAAAGGGTGCTTTCTGAAGAGGGCATATACTACGAATTCAAAAGAAAGGTCCCTTTTATACAGAACAGGCAAAAGAGCGGCAAGTGCCCCATGGAGCTTTTGGCCGGGGATCTTGCGCATGGACAAGTGGAAGAGCTTAAGAAAAGGCTGGCGGAGTTTTTGAAGGAGCAATGAAGACAGATGGCAGATACCAGTTGTCAGATGTCAGGAAAGACAAAAGAAAAGAGCGTATGTCAGGTGACAGCATATTACAGATAAAAAAAGGAAACCCTTTGTGGATTTCCTTTTTTTTATGGTCTTTTGTAGATTGGGTCCACGGTGTATTTGAGTTTGTCTTCTGTCATGTAAATTGTCATTATGTTTAGGTCTGAGAATATGTCCAGTTCCTTGACATCGGGTGTCGAAGGGGCTTTGATTATTTTGAGGCCCTTTTTCATTTCGGTGTGTATATTTCCGTCCTGGGAAGGGCTTGTTGCATATGTTTTTCCGCCGGTCCTGGTCCTGTAGTCTTCAAGCCACTTCAAGACAAGTTCTTCCTCCAGAGGGTCGGCGAATTTCCACGGATTGGACATTGAAAGAAGTATGTTTTTTTCCCAAGCTCCTTCTATCTGCTCTCTAAGCCAGGGAATCTGGTCGGGATTTGAAGGCCTTATTCCTGTATTGGATGAATTGTCTATGTTCAGTATCAAAAGGCCGGCGCCACGTGTGGATGTGCAGCATCCTAATAAGGCGTGCGGCGTTTCCAACCGTTTGTTGAGGTCTTCGCTCAGGCTTCCCGATGAGAGCATGAAATCGGATTCTTTTGCCTGGAAGGCCAGCTTTATGTGTATGAGCCTGTCAAGCAGTGTTGAAACCGGACGAGTGTTTCCCAAGACTGTTATGGCAAGGTCCGCATTTTCGGGTATGTCTTGCAGGAGGTCTT
>Ga0209942_1001438_pt1 | contig 12916 bp, 10 predicted proteins | sample SalPonR1_A_D2_MG_FD_185695 | JGI IMG/M metagenome (GOLD analysis project Ga0209942, IMG submission 185695) | Salt pond soil microbial communities from South San Francisco under conditions of wetland restoration - Salt Pond MetaG R1_A_D2_MG... ... | reverse complement strand
TTTGCAAGGATTCGTAAATCCTGGATCTGCTGTTGAACCCGTCCTGCATGGGCGGCAGGTTTGTAGTCGTGGATGGAACCCACCCCTCGCTATCCGCTGAACGCGGATTAGCGTGTCCCCTCCCAGGGAGGGGAGTTTTTTGAACCATGAAATCATGGCCTCACAAACACGCAATATGAGGAAGAATTTGTCCATCACTTGCTGAATTTAGGGGAATGGAAGCCGGAAGGCCCTACATGTTACGCACCAGACTATGCTGACAGATTTGTTTCAGAACAGGTTTTCAAAAGCTCATAATCTGCTCTTTATCTATCCACCCGTACATACCGTTCTGGAGGCGAACGTAGGCCCACTCTTCCTGCTCACTGCTTCTTTGGGTGTCGACCGTCATTTCATAACCTTCGTACACCGAGCTGATGACGGCTGTATCCGTGCCGGGACCCTGGTAAAGAGAGGTCTGTTTTTCAATCATCACCCCGGTTTCGAAGCGATCTTCCACGTATGAAAGATAGGCCGAACTTGAGATGAGCAGAAGAGAGCCGAACGCCAGGACATATCCTGTTTTCCGGAACCAGGCACCCCCTCTCTTCACAAACCAGGAGGCAATCACAACGCCTGCAGCTCCATTCAAAAGAAGTAAACCTGCGGCCATCAATATCTGAATCCCAAAAGTATGTAAAAGCCAGTCAAAAAAACGATCCCATGGCAGCTTTGGCAGCACGGACGATCTGCGGCTAAACCGATCTTCGATAAATTCAAGTGCGCCGGAAGCCATCTCTTCCGTATTTTTGTACTCTTTCGACTGTAAAAAATAGTATTTGGCCTTGCCGAGTGAATCAAGCTGCACATATGATATGCCCATATTGAACCAGAGAGCCCCCGATTCAAATCCATTTTGTTCGAGACTTTTATACAAATCGAGCGCCTCTTCAATCTGGTTCGTGGAAAGCAACTCATTCGCCTGCTCGAACCGGGTTTGCTGGGCAAATGACGAATCAATCCCGATTACAAATAAAAGGAGACCAAAAAATAGAATCAGTTTTTTACTCACAGTTTTTTGTGCAGTTTTTGAATCAGGGTTTCCGTTTTATCGATATCAATCCTGATATCGCTTTCTGTACCCACAGGAGCATAACTGATGGTTGCGCATTTATCCAGCACCTGTTTTAGTGTCCGGATCATCTCTTCACCGGTAACATTTGCACGCGTCTGTTCAATCAAATCCTTATCAGAAAGACCCGCTTCAGGAAGTTTTAATTTATCTGCAATGTACCCGGCCAGGGTTTTGTGTAGTAAGCTGTACACTTTTTTGGGCTCGTGGTGCTCAAGTGCTTCCCTCGCTTCGCGTATCCGTTCCTCCGCCTTTTCACGCGACCGGTGAGCTCTTGCAAAACTGCTGTCTGACTCAAGTTTATCCTGAAGATTTTTCCGGTACGCTGCAAATGCAAGAGACGCTACAGGGATTAAAATCAAGATCCAGAACCACACAGTACGATGAACAGCATTCGAATCCTGCTGCCATACTGCCAGCCCTGTTACCGGCTGAAGTGAAAACCGATCAGAGGCAACCATAATTTGTCCATCGGTCTCGGGTCTTTTCACTGTAAAAGTGATGGGCGGAAGCGTTTCTCTCACAATCCTGTTCGACCCGGGGTTGTAATAGGCGATCGTCTCTGCGGGAATCTGAAAGGTTCCGGCAGACCGTGCCACGATTAAATCGGTAAAGGTTTTGGTTCCGCGAATGGTGCTTCCCCGGCGTTCAATCTCACTGCTTTCGTCCGGTGAGTAAATATCAAATCCATCCGGAAGCGCATAGGCGGGTTTGGAGATCAGCGGGATGTTACCCGTACCCTCAATTTTTGTTGCCAGTTCAATTGTTTCACCAACTGTAAATTCATTGCGGTTTACACTTCTCGATATATTAAATGTGCCAACGCCGCCGATACTGACTGCATTTTCAATCCCGGGCAATTCGCGAACATTCACGGTTACCGTTTCGGTTTCAACGGCGATCCGCCTTTGGTTTGTGCCGAAGCCGCCAAACAGGCTTCCGAAAGGATCGCCTCTTTCCGGACGGCTTCTCACCCCCAGGTTAAATGTAAACGGATCCAGCTTCAGCTCACCGCTTCTGGTGGGGAATAGCGCATACCGGAGCAAGATTGCTTTTCTATAGCGAACACCGTTCATAATTTCCGATTCGGCCCTTGGCTGATCAACATTCTCAAGTTCTTCCTTCCAGAAGCCATCCGTTCGCCATCCGGGGGTCGGCTGGTAAGATGTCACTTCAATCCCCTGTTTAAAATAGAGAACCAGGCTTGCCACAAGCTGCTGGCCGCGTACCGGCCGTTTGTCGTTCACTTCAATCTCCATAAAGATATCGGGCAAAGAGCGGGTTCTCTCTGTAGAGAGATTGTTCTTTTCCAAAACTTCAATCGGTATAGGTGGTGTATCGTGCATTTCACCATCAATCGGAACGGAGATGGGGGGAATGGTATAATTCCCTTTTTCACGCGCGATAAATGAATAGGTATAGGTGATCGCCGTTGAGGTGCGGCCATTAATAATACTGATGCTGGTTCCTCTCGACGGTGTGGTGGATAGCAGCCGAACACCGTTAAATTCAGGCAGCTCCGGCATCTCCACATTCCGGACTGCGCTTCCCTTTATTTCGATTGTAAGCGTAAACTGCTCACCGATAAAAATTTTGTTTTCCGAGACAGTGGCATCAAGAGAAAAATCCTGGGCCGACAGTACAACCGGGGCTATCAGCAACAGAGAGAAAAGTGATAAAAATCTCAGTACCTGAATCCTACCAGTCTTTATCATTGGATGATGAACTTTCACTTGATTCCTTTTTCATTTCTTTCAGCAACTCTTTTTCACGCTGTTCGAGGGCATCGAGCACCCGCTTGGCTTCTTCCATACTCATCTGCTGCGGACTTTGCTGCTGTTCATTTTCCTGGTTTTGCGGATCATCCGATTGCTGGTTATCCTGATTTTGGTTTTGCTGCTGATCCTGGTTCTGGTCTTGCTCCTGCTCCTGCTCCTGGTCTTCATTTTGATCCTGATCCTGGTTTTGCTGCTGATCCTGGTTCTGTTCTTCCTGTTCTTGTTTCTTTTGAAGTGCAAGTTCATAATTGTACTTGGCATCAGGATCTTCAGGATTCTTTTTCAGGGCTTCCCGGTATTGTGAAATCGCTTCATCATACTGCTCCTGAGCAGAGTGAAGATTGCCGATATTGTAATCGGCCAGGGATTTTTGCGCGGGGTCATCCGATAAATCTTTAAATCTCTCGTAAGCAAAAATCGCATCTTCTGCATTTCCCATCTCAACATATGCGTTGCCAAGATTAAAATGGAGCATGGCGTTTTCGGGCTCACTGTCTATCGCTTTGCGGTAGAGTTCAACGGCTTTTTCATAATCGCCATTTCGAAATGCCTCGTTCGCCTTCCTGGCATCGTTCAGCGAAGAACCTGCAAATATCAGGGCTATGAATAGTAAGTAGATCGTCCGCATTGGTAAAATTTAAAAAATTATGGTTTAGCAGATCACTAACGATCGAATCATCTAAAGATTATGCAGCTACAACTGCTCCGTAAGTGCAAGAGTTTCTTCATCCATTTTCAAGTTTGTAAAAACATTCGAAACATCGTCATTGTCTTCAAACATTTCCATCATCTTTAAATTTGTCAGGGCCGTTCCCTCTTCTGCTTTCACTTCCGTAACCGGAATTCTGACCAGTTCAGCCGAATCAATATTATATCCTGCCTGCTCCAGGCGATTGCGAATTTCAATCAGGTTTTCCCTGGCAGTAATAACTTCAAAATAGTCGCCTTCATTAGTAACATCCTCAGCGCCGGCTTCAATTGCATCCATCATAAATTCCTCTTCATCCGGTGCTTCAGAGGATACCCGGATCACCCCTTTTTGTTCAAACATGTAGCCAACGGATCCATCGGTCCCGAGATTGCCGCCGTGTTTTGTGAAAATATGGCGGATTTCGCCTACAGTACGATTGTAGTTATTTGTAGTAACCTCAATAAAAAATGCGATCCCGCCGGGGCCGTACCCTTCGTAGGTTGTCTCTTCATAAGCGCCCGACCCGTCATCAAGTTCACCGGTTCCTTTCTTGATCGCTCTCTCGATATTATCTTTCGGAAGGTTTGCGGCCTTCGCATTGTCAATTGCGAGCGACAGCCTTGGATTGCCATCGGGATCACCGCCGCCTTCACGTGCAGCAATGGTAATTTCCCTGATGTGCTTCGTAAACACTTTTGCTCTTTTGGCATCTTCCTTCGCCTTCTTGTGGCGAATATTTGCCCATTTGGAATGTCCTGCCATGGTATGACTATCAAATATTTTACAGGGTTAACGGAAAAAGCAAATATAACAGTATTCACTATTTTCACCTAATTCATGTGAATATCTGATTTCAGGTGTCGCTAACTATTGCTACATTATCAAAAAAATTCTAAACAAATTAATTAAGATGAATATAGGTATTGTCTGCTACCCGACTTTCGGGGGCAGTGGTGTTATTGCAACAGAATTGGCCAAAGGATTAGCTAACATGGGGCATAACATTCATATCATGAGTTATGCACGACCGGCAAGGCTTGATTCCCTTCGAACAGATATTACATTTCACGAAGTGGATTTAAGCAGTTACCCGCTGTTTGAATACCCGCCATATGATCTTGCACTCGCTAACATGATGGTAAATATCATCAAATTCGAAAAACTTGATATCCTTCATGTTCACTACGCCATCCCGCATGCTACAAGTGCCTACCTTGCAAAACAGATTCTGAGAGAGCAGGATATTCACATTCCGGTAATCACTACGCTGCACGGAACAGATATAACACTGATTGGCAGAGATCCCAGTTATAAGGAGATTGTCGATTTTTCGATCAACAAGAGCGACGGGGTGACTGCTGTTTCTGAATACCTGAAAAAAGAGACCTATTCTACGTTTGATGTCAAAAAGAATATTGAAGTTATACCCAACTTTATAGACCTAGACAGGTTTAAAAGATCCAATAAAGGCCATTTTAGAAAGGCAATTTGTCCGGAAGGCGAAAAAGTTATAACCCACGTCTCAAATTTTCGTGAAGTAAAACGTGTTCCCGATGTTGTTCTTACGTTTCACCAGATCATTAAAAACGGTGTTGATGCCAAACTTCTGTTGGTTGGTGACGGTCCCGACCGGCAAAAAGCCGAGCAAACGTGCAGAGATCTGAAGTTTTGTGACAAAGTCCGTTTTCTCGGAAAACAGGAACAGGTTGAAGAGGTGTTATCAATATCCGATCTCTTCCTGATTCCCTCAGGCAGTGAAACCTTCGGGTTGGCCGCTCTTGAAGCGATGAGTTGCGGAGTTCCTGTGATCAGCTCCAATATCGGTGGTCTGCCGGAAGTAAATATTCATGGCAAGACCGGGTTTCTGTGTGAACTGGGTGACGTGGAGTGCATGGGAAAGCATGCGCTGGAAATCTTGAAGAATGAAAAACTCCATAAAAAAATGTCGGCCAATGCACGCAAACATGCAGAAACTTTTGAAATGGAAAAAATCATCGGGCTATACGAAAACTTTTATATTGAAGTGCGGGAAGCACTTCTGAGTAGTGTCTGACTTCAGGAATTCAAAAACCTTTGGGGCAACCTGCGAATATTAATTGCATTTGATTATTTTGGGGTTCATTTTCAGGTGAAATATCTTTCAACCTAAACGTACGGCGAAGTGTTAGACCTTTACAAAGGGGATAAACTCAAAACTATTTCGGTTATCGCAATTTTTGTGGTATTGGTAATCGGGCTCATTGCATTAACCAATATCAGCAGTAATATTCTTACCGGGCTGAGAGGTTACATTGCTGCTGAAGCCCATTGGTCAAAGGCTCAAAAAAATGCCACCCAAGCCTTAACCGTCTATCTGTTTCAACAAAACAGCGAGCAGTATTCAGAATTCGAAAAGTCGCTTGAAGTGATAGAAGGATACAGGGATGGACGAGAGACACTGCAATCCGAAACTCCTGACTTTGAACTCGCAAGCAATGGGTTTATCAGGGGAAACAGCAGGCCGGACGAAGTTATCTACATGGTTCGCCTTTTTAACCTCTTTCAAGACTACTCTTATCTCAGCGAGGCAATTCAAATATGGACGGAAGGAGACAGAAAGATTAACGAGCTTGAAACAGTTGCAACAGAAATAAGTGCAAAAATTGAAACCGGAAACCTGGCTGAACAGGAACGTGATCTATATCTTTCAAGAATCATCACCCTCGATAATGAGCTGACTTCACTGGAGAATAATTTTTCAACAACGATAATCAAAGCATCACACGAAGTAAACAATCTGCTTTACTGGATAACACTCATTTTTGGATCGGGCCTGATCATAACCGGCGGCATTATCACAGTCGGAATCATTCGAAATACAAAAAAATGGAACAGAAAACTTTCTGAAGCTCAAAACAGGCTGCAGAAAATTATTGAAAACTCGGGTGATGTAATCTACCTGATGGATCTTGAAACACGCAGATATAACTATATGAGTCCATCGGTTGAAAAAATGCTTGGTTACAGTGCCGAAATTGTGAAGAGAGGCGGACCCGAATTTATTTTTGATAAAACGCATCCTGAGGATTTAAAATCCATTAAAAAGAAGTTTAAAGAGCTGGGCGCGGATGATCTCGAATCACAAATTAATATTAACACTGAATTTCGTGTTGAAAGAAGTGACGGTGAGTATGTCTGGGTGAACAATAAACGGACATTAATTCACGACGCTGATGAAAAACCGGTTGCCGTGGTTGGCAATGTTCGGGATATATCTGAACGGAAGAAGCATGAAGACGAAATAGATCAGTCCCTGAAAGAGAAGCAGATCCTTCTTCAGGAGATTCATCACCGGGTAAAAAACAATCTCGCCATCATATCGAGCCTTCTGGAGCTGCAAAAAGATGGTGTGGATGAAGATGTTCAGGAAATATTCAAAGAAACACAATCCCGCATTCAATCTATCGCCCTTGTTCACGAAAAACTCTACCAGTCTGATACACTTGCTGAGATCAGTCTGTCGGACTATATGAGCGAACTCACCGATGTTATTTCGCAGGCTTATGGGTCAAGCAACCGAAAAGTAACGCTTGATAAAGATCTCGATGAGCTTCGCATGAATATAACCGATGCAGTTCCTCTCGGGCTTATGTTTAATGAACTCGTTAACAACGCCTACAAGCACGCTTTCAAAGGAAAGGAAGAGGGAACTCTGAAAATCAGTCTGAAGAAGAACGGTGAATCTTGCCTGCTCTCTGTCGCTGATAATGGCAACGGCCTTCCCGAAAATTTTAAATTGGAAGAACAGCAATCGCTTGGAATGACTTTAATCACAGCCCTCACCAGTCAGCTCGATGCAGATGTAAATATATCTTCTGACGAATGGACAAAGTTTGAGATTGATTTCAAGCTGGACCACCACTGAAACGGTTCATTCACTTCAGCGGCCTGTAATCACATCTATTTTACCCGGTTTCAATTCAGCAAAAATAGTTTTTATATCAGAACCGGCATGCTCGCCATCACAATGTGCAAAAACAGGTTCTTTACTCTCGATTTTCACCGTTATGGACTTTTCCCATTGTACACCACTCATTCTCTTTCCGGACGGACTTAAAAACTCTTTGAATAAAAAGCATTTTCTATAGAGCGAGATCTCGTTTACGATCAGCAGGTCCAGTAAACCGTCATCCGTTCTTGCACCAGGTGCAACCCGGAATATGCCGCCCTCATCCCTGCCATTGCAGAGTGTGGCCATCAGGCATTTTTCCTGAAGTGTTCTGCCATCTGTCTTGATATACATCTCTGTACCGTAGAATTGAAAAGCGGATTTTAACGCACCAAAAACGTATGCCATGGACCCGCTGAACATCTTTATGTGTCGTGCATGGTAATTTGCAAGTCCGTCAAATCCCAGTCCGAACGTATTGCAGCACCAGGTTTCAACATCGCCCGTAATTTTTATCAGGTCTGTCTTCCGTCGCACCCCCGCCGCAATATTTCCAAGGTTTTCTTCGATATTTCCGGGGATCCGAAGTGTCCTTGCAAAATCATTCCCACTTCCAACAGGTAGTATCCCCAGGTTCGCTTCTGTCCCGGCTATCCCGTTTACAACCCGGCTTACCGTACCGTCTCCTCCGCATGCAACAACAGTTTTAAACGTTGATGCAGATTCCCGTGCTATTTCCGATAGATCATCTCCGTCTCTGCAGATGATAATTTTAGAAAGTTTAAACCTGCTTTCTGTTTTTTTGGCGAGAGATTTGATCCATTTACCGGCGATTCCTCTGCCTGCGGATGAATTTACGATAAAGCAAGTGGGTATATTTGATACATGCATCCGGTTGAGATAGCAAATATCCCGGAAAAAACAAAAACCTGCTCCCCATGCAGAAATTATTTTTTCAGCATAATTGCCCTGTCCGGGTAATCGGTAATAATGCCATCCACTCCCATTTCGAGAAGCCGTTTCATCTCCGGAACTTCATTGATGGTCCACGGAATAATTTTCATCACCAATTGATCTCCCTTTTCAATCAGTGTTTGATTTACAAGCCGATAATAGGGACTGTAAATGTCAGGAGTAAACCCAAGTTTTTGGAGATTCGCTTCCGGGCTGTCCCTGTTTTCAACAAGTAGTGCAAGTGTAACATCCGGGTCAATTTCATGCATTGCAATAAGAGTATTTACATCGAAAGACTGGATGATAGCCCTGTCCATGATTCCCAGCGCAGAAATTTCATCATAGACCAGCTGCGCAAACACCTCCGGCTCCGGAACCATAACATTGTAATATTGCGGTCGGCTTTTAGTCTCGATGTTGTAGTACACCGGGTCACTGTTATTTTCTTCTGTGAAATTTTCAATTGCCTGAACGGCGCCGGTCAACAGAGGCTTGGTAACTTCCATCGGTTTTTGATCCGGGAAATCGGGGTTTCCCCTTTTACCGACATCATACTGCTGTGTCTGCTCGTAGGTCATTTCATAGATATTCAGATCCATCGCTTCACTTTCTGTAACCGGTTCCCCGTTAGGCTTTGTGCTGATCTTGTGATTAAACCACGGTTCGTGTGAAACGAGTAACATGCTGTCTGCCGTTACAACCAGGTCCATTTCAATGGTATCCACACCGATCTCAGCGGCCTTCAAAAAAGAGGGAATGGTATTTTCAGGCAGCAGTCCCCGGGCGCCCCGATGCCCCTGGAGGTCGAATTCATACGATGTGGATTGTCCCTCTTCTTGTGCGCACGCAACAAGGAACAGAAAAAGCAAAGCTGTGTATTTCATATTTCCGGGTTAGCTTTGCTCAATAATGGAGTGATCACCAACATGAAGTTTTCCCGTTGCATTTTTCAGACTTGCATGATTTCCGATGGTTGACCCGTTTAAATTGCAGCCCTCTAATTCAGCATTCTCCTGAATAATTGACTGACTGAGAGTACTGTCTGAAATCTTCGTTCCCTTTTCAATACTCACATTCGGGCCGATTTCACTATTTTTAATCTCAACTCCTTCGCCGATGAAAACAGGCGGATGGATCGTTGAGTTATCATAGGTTCCAAATTTTGGATTCTCTTTTTCCAGTATCTCACCGGTTGTTTCCAGCCACGCGGGCAGAGTTCCGCAGTCGAGCCATTCGTCCACGGTTGCTTTTTTGAATATTTTGCCTTTTTTCAGGAGCCTGTCAAGGGCATCGGTCAGCTGGTATTCCCCTCCGTGACCTTTTACCTCATTGTCAATCAGGTACTGAATTTCTTCATTCAGCTCTTCCCCTTTTTTAAAGTAATAGACCCCGATAATAGCAAGATTCGATATTGGTTCGCTCGGTTTTTCCACAAAATCCGTGATTTTATCATCTTCAAGAACGGCAACTCCAAATCTTGACGGGTCTTCAACTTCCTTCAGCCAAATCACACTGTCGGCTCCTTCAACAGTAACCGTTTCACTTGTATCAAAAATGGTGTCTGCAAATACAATAATGACTTCCCCTTCCAGTTTCTCTTCAGCGCAGGCTACTGCATGTGCGGTACCAAGAGCAACATCCTGTACTTTAAATGAAGCTTTTGCATCGTGACGCTCACTCATATCAGTTAGTTTCTCCTTAATCTCCCTTCCAAAATCGGGCCCGAGAATATATACAATTTCCGTAATGGGCCGGTCGAGTGTTCTTGCAAATGTCTCCACGATACGCTCCACAATCATGGTTCCCGCTACAGGTAACAAGGGTTTAGGGATGGTGTGCGAATGGGGTCTTACTCTTGTTCCGCGTCCGGCCATCGGGATAATTAATTTCATATCTTTATCTCAAAACTTTTTATAGTTGTTATTTTTATTTTCCTCTTGTATTAATATAAAAAATATCTCCCGTATATTTTGATTACTTCATTGTTAACGAATTAGTTTAATCTCACATTTAGTCTTTGGATTTGTACTACACCACTTTAAACCTCTTACAAATTGTATTAGCTGCTGTACTTGTGCGGCACAGTATCTATCGTTTTCGTTATTTTTTACACATGTTTCAGCAGCACGGGTATAAAACAGATGAATTCCGCGAGTGGTTTAACAAATATTTTTCCAGCAAAATTATCACGCCGGAACATGTTCTTTTTAACCTGGTGATTCTATCGCTGCTCTATTTTTTGTCCGCACGCCTCACGCCGTCAGCGGCAACAATCATTTTTTCTGTATTCGTCCTCTTCTGGTTCTTTCCAGTCGGTAGATTCCGCCCTGAAAAAGAGAAAAAAAAGCTGGTATTTACACCCCGCCTGAAAAGACTTGCAGCCACTCTTGCAATTTTAATACTTCCGCTCTGGTACGCAACGGTCGAATTGAGTTATACCGGCACACTATCCGGCCTTGTCAGTGTGAGGCAACTTGACAATCTGTTTGTTGCTGCAGACCCATACATTCTGTCGTTCGGGTTTATCTTGGCCGATATGATTATTCCATTCTTTCTTTTCCTGGCTGCTTTTTTGATGAAGCCGGTAGAGAAGAAGATTCAAAACGGTTTTAAAAAGCAGGCCCGGAACAAACTTGCCTCCATGCCTTCTCTGAAAGTGATTGCCATTACCGGCAGTTACGGCAAAACAAGCACAAAATTTATTCTTGAAGCCATCCTGAAAGAGAGGTATAAAGTTTGTGTTACACCGGGCAGTTTTAACACACCGATGGGCATCTGTAAAGTAATAAACAACGATCTGCACGCAGGCCACCAGATTCTCATTCTTGAAATGGGTGCAAGATATCCGGGTAATATTAAGGAGCTGTGTGATATCGCAAGGCCCGACATTTCTATCATCACCAACATCGGCGTATCACATCTCGAAACATTCGGATCGAGAGATGTTCTGGTCAGGGAAAAATCAACACTTGCAAGAGAGCTGAAACCGGGCGGTATCCTGGTGCTTAACGGGGATGATAAATATGTTTCGGCAATGGCAAATTTAAGAAAAGATGTAAAAATCGTAAAAACCGGTTCAGGCGGTAGCATCGAAGCAACTGATATCAGCTATGACCATAAAGGAACTACTTTCGAACTGGTTAGCAGAAAGCCCGGTTCAGATGAGCCCGAAACAATGAATGTAACCACGGGTCTTTTGGGCAAACACAATGTTCAAAATATTATCCTGGCCTCAGCTGTTGCCCGCGAGCTGAGTATCCGGATTCAAACGATTGCACTTGCCGTGCGTTCACTGGAGCCTGTTGAACACCGCCTGGAGCTGCGGAAAGAGGGAGATCTCTATATTATCGATGATGCCTTTAATTCAAACCCGGTAGGAGCCGGGAATGCACTCGAAATTTTAAAGGATTTCAGAACCGGGCGCCGGATTATTATTACACCGGGCATGATTGAACTGGGCGACCTCCAGGAATCTGCCAATCACAAGTTTGGTGAGCAGATTGCAAATGCAAACCTGGATCTCGTAATTTTAGTAGGGAAATCACAGACAGAACCGATTTATGAAGGAATAAAATCAGCCTCAAACGGTCTGAAGACAGATGTCAGAATTGTGAACTCGCTCTTTGAAGCCAATGACCTACTCAACAAATATGTGCAGCCGGGAGATGTGGTACTCTACGAGAACGATCTCCCCGATACATTCAACGAGTGATCACCGGGCTACTCATTTCTGACGGCATCAGCCGGCTCAACTGCCGCCGCTCTTTTTGCAGGGTACCAGCTTGCTGCAATGCAAAGAATCATACTCACGCCAAGAACCAGGAATACATCAAATGGATTGATTGACGCCGGGTAGGCATCAATAATAAAAGCAGATGAGAGCTTTAACAGCCCGTATTCCGATTGTAGCCAGCTCAGCAACAGTCCAAGACTTCCCCCGATTCCGCACCCGATCAGCCCGATCTGCAGCCCCTGGCTCTGAAATATTTTTTTGATTTTCTCGGGAGTCATTCCCATTGAAATAAGAATACCGATATCACGCTGTTTCTGGATCACAATCATCGTTAATGATCCGATGATATTCAGAACGGCAACAATCACAATAATCATCAAGATGAAATAGGATCCCCATTTTTCCAGGTACATCACATCATACAGCGGTTTTTGAAGATCATACCAGGTAGATATCTCAAACCTGTCTCCCAGGGATGCTTCAAGTGATCTCTTCACCTCTTCTGCTTTGTCAGAGTCATTCAGCTTCAAATCATACCCGGTTATCTGATTGCGTAGATTAAAAAGTCTCTGAGCAGCCTGGATATCCACATAAACGACATCCTCATCCAGAATTTGCTGCATCGAGTAAATTCCGCGCACTGTATACCTGCTCACCCGCGGCACTGAGAATTGGGTTAAAGCCCTTCGCATTCCGCTCGTGCTCAGAATGGCAACTTCGT